>Ga0268284_1000668_pt1 | contig 21435 bp, 24 predicted proteins | sample saktaG_14_FD_190137 | JGI IMG/M metagenome (GOLD analysis project Ga0268284, IMG submission 190137) | Saline water microbial communities from Sakinaw Lake, British Columbia, Canada - sak_2013_06_06_40m | ecosystem: Environmental > Aquatic > Non-marine Saline and Alkaline > Saline ...
TGGGTCAGAGTGTCCTTAGTAGGCATTGAATTATTGGCTATTGAAGCAAGAGTAGTTATTGCATCTGTAGAGACCTACTTAAAGTATGCAGAAGCAATAGGCCTGACTGCAACCGCAGCATAGGATCATAATTCTTTTTTTAAAAAATCTAAAAAATGAAAGGAGGTGAAAAGAAATGGCAGTAGAAAAATCAATGGCATCCTCAAGTTTGGTAGAAGTAGTAGACAGAATATTGGACAAAGGTATCGTAATTGATGCTTGGGTCAGAGTGTCCTTAGTAGGCATTGAATTATTGGCTATTGAAGCAAGAGTAGTTATTGCATCTGTAGAGACCTACTTAAAGTATGCAGAAGCAATAGGCCTGACTGCAACCGCAGCATAGGATCCTATTTAAGCTTAAACTAACTTGGGAGGGAATTTTGCCGAAATATCCTCAAAAACTTAGGGTATTTTAACGAGTACATTCCGCCAAGATTCCCATTTTTTTGAAAAAGGTGAGAGTGGATAAAATGGAAAAAATATTAAAAGATATAGTAACTTCTTATGATAATAGAATTTCTGAGGTGGGAACTGTTATCGAAAATACTTATCAGGTGTTAGAGGAGTACCAAAATGATATTTTGCAATCTAAGGAAGATAAGGAAAAGATAAAGGCCCAGTTGCGAGAAGCCTTGACCAGTCAGCAGCACCTAAGAAGAAAAGATTTTGACCGGATGATAGAGAAAATATCCGGAGGAATAACTGATCGAAAGGAAAAAATTGAAAATAATCAGTATATAATCAGGGAAGAATTAAAAGGTTATCTTGATAAGCAGAAAGATATTGCTGCTGCTTTAAGAGAAAGATTGGCCCGGTTTACTGACCATCTTAAAGAGAATGAATCTATCAGATTAGTAGATTTTAAGATTTATCTAAAAGACCTTCAATCACAACAAGAAAAAAGAGGAGAAGAAGTCAGGAAAATGTTAGAGGGTTTTCGGAAGGAACTGGAAGTTTATAGAGCTGAACAGATGCTGATGTCTCAAACCTTAAGAAACCTATTAAGCAAAGGAAACTCTTTAAGAATAAGGGATTTTAAAGTAGCGATTTCAGAGATCCAGGCTCAACAGAGGGAAAGAAAAGCTCTCTGGCAGGAGGAAAGGAAAAAAGTTAGAGAGACCTTAGCTGGTTTTCGGCTACCGAAAAAAATATTTTCCAATTTGGAAAAGACCAAAACTTAGCAGAATGATTTAGTTTTTATCAGGGAAGAGAAAGAGGATAAAAAGTAAAGAGTTTTAAAAATTTAAGTTATGTAAAAACTAAAGGAGGAAAAAAGAAATGAGAATGAATGAAGAGATGGAAAAGTTAGGTAAGGAGATTATCGGTTCTTATGATGTAAGAGTAGAAAGTATTAAACAGCTAAAAAAAGAAACAGAGGAGACCTTAAAGAATTTTCAAGAGGTTCATCAAAAAATGAGTCTTGATCAAAGAGAATATTTATCTAAATACAAAGATAATCTCGAAGGTGAAGTTAAGGAGACCTTAAAGGGATTTCGCCTTTCCCTGGAAAAGATGGGAAGCGATTTGAGAAATGATTTAGCTGAAGGTGTAGAGAGGAGAAAAGCCGAGGTAAGTCAGACCTTAGATGAATTAACAAATTCCCGGATGCAGATGAGTAAGGAATTGAAAGAAGATTTAGCTGCCGGCGTAGAGAAGAGAAAAGAGGAGGTAAGTAAGACCTTAGATGACTTCAAAGTCTCTCACCTCCAGATGAGTAAGGAGTTAAAGGAGAATTTAAGCAAGTTTAATCAAGAGATAAAAGATGAAGTAAGTAGTATGTTGAGTGATTTAAGAGCTGATTTACAGAAGGCATCGTTGTCCTGGCAGCAAACCGCTTCTATCTTGCAGGAAAAGAGAAGTGGTGTAAAGCCTATCCCCAAGGTGCTGGAAAAAAAGACCATAAAAGAGGCCCTTCCCAAAAAGGCTAAGATTTCGGAGGAATTGAGTGATAAAAAACAGCTAATAAAGTTGATTAATGGACATCCCGAGGGAATAAAACTTACTGAAATTGGTGCCCAGCTGGAAAAAGACTGGAGATGGTATATACCTATAGTTAAAGAACTTATGGAAGAAGGTAAAATCCGAAAAGAAGAGAATTTATATTACCCCGCGATATAGGAAAAACGAGATAGTTAAAGTAAATAATGGAGGTGTCTATGAAGCACGAAAGTTTGGTAGCACTAAAAACATTTCGAGATTCTAAGACCGGTTTAGAAAATAGAAACGAACGAAAGATTAGAACGACTAATTCCTTATGCAGAACCAAAAAAGAGCAAGAGATTCTGGAAGCACTTATGGATGATAAGGAATTAAGTCAAACAAGACAAATAGATATACAAAGATTTGCCCAGCAAGATTTAGCGGTAAAAAAATCTCAAGAGAAAATGCTATTAATCAGGGATAAATTAGCCAAGACAGTAAATAAAAATAAAAAGATTATAGAATTGAGACAAAAATTACAAAAGGGAAGTTGGGAAATAGATCATTCTTCCCCTCAAAAGACTAACCGGGTTTTTAAACCTTCGAATTTTAAAGAATTAAAGATTGAATTTTAACCAGTGAGGTGATTAATGATGATAGTAACCAAAGGTACAACTGTTTTGAAAGCTCGTGCCCTGCCAAATTTTGTGGAAACTAAGTTTGTAAAGGAAATAACCGTACGAGCTTTAGGGTATATTAAGGCCGGCTTTCCCCTTCATTTCCGGGGACCTTCGGGAACCGGGAAAACTACGCTTGCCCTGCATCTGGCCAGTATAATTGACCGGCCGGTGGTGATGATTCATGGAGATGAGGAATTTACTACTTCTGATTTAGTGGGGGGAGAGCAGGGTTATCGTACCAGGAGAGTGGTGGACAATTTTATTCATTCGGTGTTGAAAGCCGAGGAAGATGTTCAGAAAAGCTGGGTAGACAACCGCTTGACCGTGGCAGTTGAGCATGGACTTATCCTTATTTATGATGAATTTACTCGTTCTCGTCCGGAAGCCAATAATGTCCTGCTTTCCATTTTACAGGAAAAAATGATGGGTTTACCCTCCGCTCGGGGAAGTGGTGATTATTTAAAGGTTCATCCTGACTTTATCGCCATCTTTACCAGTAATCCCGAAGAGTATGCCGGGGTTCACCGCAGTCAAGATGCCCTGAGGGACAGAATGATTACTATGGATTTAGATTTTTTCGATAGGGAGACGGAGATTTCCATCACCAAAGCCAAGTCTGATCTATCCTACCAAGATGCAGCTAAAATTGTAGATATTGTAAGAGGACTTCGGGTGTCCGAAGAATGTGAATTTAGACCGACCATTCGGGGTTGTATTATGATTGCTAAGAGTTTAAGCACTTTAGGCGGTCTGGTAAGTACCAAGAATAAAATATTTAGAGAAATTTGCCAGGATATTTTGGCCTCGGAGACCAGCCGCATCGGGAGCAGTATTAATCAATTAAAAGTAAAAAATCTAGTCAAGGTCCTGATCGATAAACACTGCTGATCAATTAATACTTTAATACCATTTTGGGCTCTGCCGATTCTTGAAGAAATAGGGGGGGGAAAGCCATCCGGCTAATTATGAAAAAAGAAGATTCATTTTTGGAGATAGTAAATATAAAATTAAAAAAATATGAGGAAAAAAAATCAAAAGATAGGGGAATAGTAAACTGGTTAGAACAGGGAATAACCGAATTTCAAAAAAAGGAAGAGGAAGAAAAAGAGGGTAGACCAAAAAGTATGAACGGGGCTTCCCTGGGAGTTCTTGCTAGGAGAATAATGTCCCAAGAGTGGGCTAAGATAAGGAGAAGAAAATCATCTCGTAGTTATATTCTTGCTTTAGAACAAGAAATCATGCATCGGAAGGAGAAAATATAATGGCAGGGGAAGGTAAGTATATCTATTGTATCATCGCTACCAATGAGGGAAGAAACTTTGGTCCCATAGGAATTGGTGGAAGAGGAGACATAGTATCTACCATTGGCTATGAGGATCTCAGTGCAGTGATTAGCAACTCCCCTATGGATAAATATGTGGTGAACAAAGAAAATTTAATCGCTCATGAAAAAGTTGTGGAAGAGGTGATGAAGAATTATACCGTTCTTCCCATGAGATTTTGCACCGTGGCAGGAAGTGCCGAGGAAGTCCGAAACCTCTTAAGAAAAAGATATCTGGAACTTAAAAATCTGTTAAAGGATATGGATAATAAGGTAGAGTTAGGCTTAAAGGCTTTCTGGAAAGAGATGAAAGTTATTTTCCAGGAGCTGGCAGATGAAGACAAAAAAATTAAATCTCTCAAGGAAGAGATAGCTAACAAATCTCTTCAAGAAAGTTATGCCGAGGGGATAAACTTAGGAAAAATAGTAAAGACTGCCTTAGAGGTAAAAAGGGATAAGGAAGGCCAGGAGATAATCAATGCTTTAAAAAGAATTTCTTATCATTTTCTCCTCAATGAAACTCAAGGTGATGAGATGCTGATAAATGCTGTTTTTTTAGTGGATAGAGCCCGGGAAAGAGAATTTGATAATCAGGTAAATGAATTAGTATTCAAGTATGCCCAAAGAGTAAAATTTAAGTATATTGGGCCAACCCCACCCTATAATTTTGTAAATTTAAACCTAAAATAAAGCGAAAAGGAGTGAAAAAAAATGGCCGAAAAAGAAAAAAAGGAAGAAAAAGAAAGCTTAGAATTTGACTTTGATATGGGAAAAGTGAGATTAGGAGGAATATTTAAGGGATTTAGTGACTTGATTAACTTAGCAGACAAGGTAACTAAAGAAGCCGGAGAAATTAAAAAAACTGGTGAAATTAAAGGGCTACCTAAAGATGCAAAAGGTATTTATGGTTTTAGCATAAAAACTTTAGTAGGAGGAAAACCCCTGGTAGAGACCTTTGGCAACATCAAGAAAACGGCAAAAGGTCCGGTGGTAGAAGAAATCAGAGAGCCAATAGTCGATGTATTTGATGAAAAGGATCATATTTTAGTCATTGTGGAGCTGCCCGGAGTTTCTGAGGAGAATATCAAGATTAACCTGGAAGGAGATATTCTTAAGCTATCTGCAGAAAACAAAGAAAGAAAATATGCCAAGGAGGTTTTACTTCCTTCCAAGGGAAAGAAAGAAAGTATGAAATCTTCTTATAAAAATGGCATGTTAGAGATAAAATTAGAGAAAATTTAAGCCAGGAAAAAAAACTGAGAAGACTGAAGATATTAAGATTGGTTTCTCGATTATTATTAGAAGCAAGGAATACACTATGACTAAAAATATAAAATTAACCCTGAAGGTTTCAGAAGCAAAAGCCAGAGATGTAGGAAGAGCAATCGTTAGAATTGACCCGGCAGATTTTAATAAAATGAGTATAGAAGTAGGGGAAATAATAGAAGTATTCGGTAAAAGAAAATCAGTCGCTAAAATTATGCCTGCCTATCCGGAGGATAGAGGAAAAGCGATTATTCAAATGGATGGTTTATTAAGAGAGAATACCCAGGCAGGATTAGATGAAAAAGTAAGTATTCAAAAATGTGAATGTAAATTAGCCGATAAAATAGTCCTGGCTCCTTTAACCCTGATCAAGTCTATGCGTGGGGCTGAGGATACTAAATATATAGGTAGTCTGTTAGAAGGTTTACCTTTGGTAGAGGGGGATAGAATAAGAGCCAATCTTTTTGGTGCACGAAGCTTTGATTTTATGGTGGTTTCCACCCTTCCTGCTAAACAGCCGGTTTTTATCCATACCGGTACTACCATCAAGATGAAAGAAGAGAAAGAAGTAGCCGGAAAACAGTTAAAGATATCTTATGAAGATATTGGCGGACTGGGCCGGGAAATTCAAAGAATTAGGGAGATGATTGAACTTCCTCTAAAATATCCTCAAATTTTTGAAAGATTAGGCATTGAACCCCCCAAGGGGGTTTTACTTTATGGTCCTCCAGGATGTGGAAAGACTTTGATCGCCAGAGCAGTAGCCCAGGAGACGGTGGCACATTTTAGCCATATAAGTGGCCCCGAAATTATGGGGAAATTCTACGGAGAAAGCGAAGCTCGTCTGCGAAGTGTATTTAAGGAGGCCCAAACTAATGCCCCTTCTATCATCTTCATCGATGAGATTGATGCTATTGCCCCCAAGCGGGAGGAAATGGGGGGAGAGAAACAGGTAGAAAAAAGGGTAGTGGCTCAACTATTAGCCCTGATGGATGGATTGGAATCTCGAGGGGAAGTAATTGTTATTGGAGCTACCAATATTCCCAATGTTCTTGATCCGGCTTTAAGAAGACCGGGAAGATTTGATCGGGAGATTTCCATACGTATCCCTGATCAAAAGGCTCGTCTGGAAATTTTGCATATTCATACCCGGGGGATGCCTTTAGCCAAAGATGTAGATTTAGAAAAAATATCCCAGATCACCCATGGTTTTGTAGGTGCTGACTTAGAAGCTTTATGCCGGGAAGCCGCTATGAATTCCTTACGAATTATCTTGCCTAATATTGATTTCGAATTAGATGAAATCCCTTATAAAATGCTTTTAGAATTAGAGGTTACTATGGATAACTTTAGGGCGGCCTTGAAAGAAGTGGAGCCCTCGGCAATCAGAGAGGTCTTTGTGGAAATTCCTAATGTGAAATGGGATGATGTAGGTGGACTGGAAGAGATTAAAGAAGCTCTAACTGAAGTGGTGGAATGGCCCTTAAAATATCCTGATTTATTCGATTATACCCACACTAAGCCACCAAAAGGTATTTTGTTATCCGGGCTTCCGGGGACGGGAAAGACCTTGATGGCTAAGGCCCTGGCCAATGAAAGTGAGGTAAATTTTATATCCGTTAAAGGACCCGAGCTTATGTCAAAATACATTGGAGAGTCAGAGCGGGGGGTAAGGGAACTCTTTCGTAAAGCAAGGCAGGCTGCTCCTATTATTCTATTTTTTGATGAAATTGATTCCCTGGTTCCGCAACGGGGAACAAGCGGGGATTCTCAGGCAACAGAAAGGGTCATTAGCCAATTTTTAACTGAGCTGGACGGGATAGAGGAACTTAAAGGAGTGATAGTTTTAGCAGCTACCAATAGAAGGGAATTAATTGACCCGGCTATCCTGCGAGCGGGTAGATTTGATCTGATTTTAGAAGTCCCGATACCGGATAAAAAGAGCCGGGAGAAGATATTTCAGGTTCATTTGCAAGGGAAACCTCTGCCTGATGATGTGAACCCTCCTGTTTTGGCTGAAGAAACAGAAGGTTTAACCGGGGCGGATATTGAGGCGATCTGCAGAGAGGCTTCTATGGCAGCAATCAGGGAGTTTATTAAAAAAAAGGCAGGAAAGATAGAAAAGAAGAATGAGGATGTTGCTGCTACCTTTAAGATTTCCCTAAAGCACTTTAAAGCTGCCATTAAGTCACTGAAAGCTCATTTAGATTAAATTTATGGAAGTAAAAAGGAAGAGGAAAGAATAATGCCGGTAAGTAAATATATCTATGGTTTTATAGAAGAATCCAAAAGAAAAGAATTTAGTTTTAGCGGAATTGATGGAAAGAAGGTATATTCATATAATTATCAGGATTTAGCCGCAGTGATCAGTGAGGCAGAGGAGATAGAATACGACCCTATCAGAGTGAATCTTTTAGCTCATACCCATGTTCTTGAAGAAATCGCCAGGGAATATCTTATTCTTCCGATGAGTTTCGGAATTATTGCTGAAAATGAGGAGAAAGTAACCGAACTTTTAAGACAAAACTATTTAGAATTTATGCGGCAATTAAAAATGCTTAAGGGCAAAATAGAGTTAGGGGTAAAAGTCCTCTGGATAGAGGAGGCGGTAGTGAAAGAGATGGAGAGTAGAGTTAAAGACTTTCAAGAATTAAAGAAGAAAATAGTTGATTTATCAGCAAAGGAAGATCAAAACGCCAAACTTAAGGCAGGTAGATTGGTTGAGTCTATAGTTAAGGAATGGGAAAAGAAATATGTCCAGAAAATTTATAGTTCTCTGAAGGAAATAGCTGTCGATAGCCGCCTTAACCAACCCATAGGCATCAAGATGCTCCTTAATTCCTCTTTCTTAGTGGATAAAAATAAAGAAAAAGATTTTGATAAAAGAGTGAACGAATTAGCCCAAAAATATGAGAATCAATTGAAGTTTAAGTATGTCGGTCCGGTTCCACCTTATAATTTCGTTAATATTAAATTAAAAGGGTTTTAAGGGGGCATAAAAAATGGCTTTTATTATTGATGATTTATTAAAGATGCCCTTAACTTTGGCAAAAAAGGTACTTGAGGGAATAATGAATGAAGTTGATAAAGAGCGCCTGGTAACCAAAGAAGGAGTTATAGAAAAGCTCAAGGAGTATCAACTACTCTTGGACGAAGGCAAGATCAGTGAAGAGGATTACAATCAGATAGAAAAAGAATTAATGCAAAGGTTAAAAAAAATTAAGAGAGCGGAGGAGTAAAAATGGCTAAGGAATTAGGAATTTTAATTGAAAAGGCACGTAAGGAATTAAGTAAATTAACCGGGTTGGCAACTTCTTCTACGGTAGGGGTTAGCAAGGATGAAAAGGGATGGAATATATCTATTGAGATGGTGGAGAAGCGGTCTATTCCTGATCAGATGGATATCTTAGCTTTATATGAAGTTCTTCTTGATGAAGATGGAAACCTTTTGAATTTTGAGAGAAAGTCTATGCGTAGGCGTATGGATTCAATGGGAAAAGAGTAATTTAAGTGCACGGCTAAATAATAAATATAACTGAGTGGAGCGAAGGAGGCAGAAAATGGTCATGGAAGCGACAAGGGATACAGCTGGTACTTTAGTTGATGTTATAGATCGTATCTTGGATAAAGGTCTGGTGATAAATGCCGATATCACGGTATCTGTTGCCGGGGTGGAGCTTCTGGGTATCAAGGTTCGGGCAGCATTGGCTTCGTTTGAGACTGCTGCCAAATATGGTTTGGAGTTTCCATCTGGCACTAATTATGAGACTGCTGCCTGGAAAGAGGCTATGGTAGGCAAGGAAGAGTGTCCACAATGTAACAAACGAGTGCCAGTAGAAGTTCTTACTGATACCGGGTGTCCATGGTGTGGTTGGATATCTGCCACCAAAGCCAAGGCGCTCAAATCGGAAGCGTGAAAACAGAAGATAGAATGATGCAGAAATCCATTTCAATCTGGGATTTACCTGTAGAAAAAAGAGGATAAGGGAAGATACCATTAGGGAATATAAAGATGCCATCCACCTTACCCTTGATTTTACAGGGGCATATAAGAACTTGGCTGTATTAAACAGAAAGGAGGTAATCATGAATATTGAAAATATTGAAAAGAAATGTGCCTTTTGCGATGGTGAGGGATTGGATCCTTTCGGGATTTTATCTCCACTATCTATATGTCAGGTATGTGGGGGCAAGGGGAAGATTATGGTTTCTGAGCCAGCGATAGCGTGTGCTTTTTGTGGGGAAAGTGGCATATATCCTAGCCGAAGGCTCACATGTACTGCATGTGGTGGGAAGGGTGTAGTCACCGTTAAAGAACCCTCCATTGAATGTGCCTATTGTGGTGGAACAGGTATCCATCTCAGCGAGCCAAGGCTTACCTGTAGTGTATGTGGAGGAAAAGGGAAGGTTACTATGGAAGAACCAAGAGAGACCTGTAAGGCCTGTAGTGGAAGTGGAAGGTCTCGAATAAACTCTGCTTTGCCCTGTGGTGCATGCGGAGGTAAAGGAATGATCAACGAGATAACAGAAGGCAGAGAACAGAAAATCTGACTTCTGATTAAAGGAGCGACATATGCCAATCGACATTGATACAGACAATCTAAAACACGGGATTTTGGGCTTAGTTATTGCCTTGGTAGAGATAATTAAAGATGCCCTCAATCTTCAGGCAGTAAAGCGTATGGAGGGAGGCACTCTTTCCGAGGAAGAGGTGGAGAGGCTTGGTGTGGCATTACAGGATTTAGACCTTGCCATTGAGGAGATAAAAAAGGAACAGGGTGTCACTGAGTCGGTTAAATCGGTAAGGGATGGATTGGATAGTATTGTGGATGAGGTATTAGACAAGATGATAAATCCCGAAAGGTGGAGGAAAGAAGCAGAAGAGAAAGGAATTTGAAAGGAGGTATAAGAATGGCAAATCCGTTTAAATGTCCAAATTGTGGTGTCAGCACAGGAAGCCACGATTATTGTCCAAATTGTGGCGAGTCTTTAACTCTTGGATGTGAGAAATGTGGTACAACCTGGAAGTACTGGGAGGATGTTAAATTCTGCCCCAATTGCGGCACAAAGGCACAGAAGATTGGTGTAACTTCTGCTGCTAAAAAAAGAGGTTATTAGAGGGTCTGGGTAGGAAAATGATGAAAAAATTCTGTAATTGGGAGGTATTGCCGTGGGAAGCACTGAAGCAAGATATCTTTATTGTATCGTCGAGGGAAGTGAAGAGATAACTCTTGGTAATATTGGAATAGAGGGTAGTAGCGTTTATACTATCCCCTACCAAGATTTATCTGCTGTGGTCCATAATTGCCTACCAGAACCCTATAAATCAGAGGACCAGGAAAAGATGAAGTCTTGGGCAACTGCTCACGAGAAAGTTGTGGAGGTTGCCTGGGAGAGATTTGGCACAGTTTTACCCCTGGGATTTGATACCATTGTTAAGGGTGAAGAGGGTATTGCTCCTGATGAGAACATGAAGAAGTGGTTGAAGGACGATTATGAAAACTTAAGACAAAAACTGGGTAAGCTTAAAGACGGAGCTGAGTTTGGAGTGCAGGTATTTTGGGACCCCAAAATTATCAGCGAAGGACTCATTGAGACAACCCCTGAGATTAAGAAATTGAGCGAGGAAATTAAATCCAAATCTAAGGGCTTGGCTTATATGTATAAACAGAAATTAGAGAACTTATTGAAAAAAGAGATGGAAAAAGAAGCCGATAGATATTTTAAGGATTTTTATGAACAGATTAAAAGATGTGTCGACCAAATTAAGGTAGAAAAGACCAAAAAACTTGAAGAAGACAAACAAATGCTGTTGAATCTCTCTTGTTTGATTTTCAAGGGAAAGAGTAAAACATTGGGTGAAGAGCTAGAAAAAATTAACCATATAAAAGGATTTTTTGTTCGTTTTACCGGTCCCTGGCCGCCGTATAGTTTCGTATAGGAGAAAAAATGGAACCATCAAGAGATACGCACGCAACTTTAGTAGATCTGTTAGATCGAATTTTAGATAAAGGATTAATAATAAATGCGGATATTATTATTTCTGTGGCAGGCATTCCTTTAATTGGTGTCAATTTAAGGGCAGCATTGGCGGGAATGGAGACGATGCTGAAATATGGGGTGATGCAGGCCTGGGATGAAAAAAGTAGAGCTTGGGAAAGAGAACATAGGAAGAAAAATATTCTTTCTTTAGTTGAAGGAGAAGAGATTGCCCTGAAAATGTATGGTTCTTATTACTATAGCAAAGGAATATATAATGCCTGGAGACCAGGCTATTTTTATTTAACTAATAAAAGGTTTATTCATTATCGTCAAGATTTTGATGAAATCACCTGGCAGATACCATTAGAAGAAATAAAGGCATTGGTAGTGAGAGGGGAAGCGCATTTTGTTAAAAGAAAGAAAAAACAGCTACTTTATCTTATAGATAAACAGGATCAAGTGCATCGGCTTAGCGCAGTAGAAACAAATCAGTTAAAAGATGCTATTGAGCAAAATTTAGCAACGACGGGGTTTTCTTTAGAGGAGAACCCCGTACTTCCGGAGTTTGAAGAGGGGCCAATTGACTTCCTGACCGAAGGAGAAGAGGTCACTCACCGAGGGGGAAAGGTATGGTATTTAGTTCCTGCCTCCGGTATAAAACAAGAGACCTGGAGGCCAGGTCATCTCTATCTTACCAATAAGAGATTGTGCTGGTGGTACGATTTTGAGAGAAAGTTGGTTTTTGATGTTCCTGTTGATATGATAGTTAGAATGAACACCGAGATGAGAAAAACAAGCAGTCTTGATAGTAAAAAGGAGAAAGTTCTTGATATATTATATCAGGCCAATTTAACCAAAGGTACAGCCTCTTTTGCCGGGAAGGAAATAGATGAATGGGCGGAAGCGCTAAATGGGATTATTTCTGGCGAGATAGGCCTGCCTGTGCGTGGTCGCACGCAGACAGGTGAGGAAACCGAAACCTGTCCCCAGTGCGGCAAGCCCGCCCCAGCCAAAGAACTATTAGAAGAAGGTTGCTCAAGCTGCGGCTGGTTTAGCCCCGTTAAAGATAGAAAATCACACCGGGTAAAAACTCTTGCTTGAAAATGATGTACTATAACAGAAAACAGAAAGATAACCGCTTAACAAATGACTACAGAGCATTAATGAGGAGGTAAGAAAAATAGCAAAAATTATAGCAATAATGACAAAGCACGAAGAAAAACTTTTTCAGACAATTAAAGAATTAGGCGTAGCTACTCCCGATGATATATCAAAAAGATTGGGAATATCTCCTGATTGTGCAGTAGTGCTTTGCCAAGATATGGTCTGTCAGGATATTCTTATAAAAAAAGGCTACTGTTATGAAATCGTTAAAATTATTAATCAAGAGGTAAAAATTTAAAAAGGAGATAAAGACGAAAGTAAGTATAAAGTAGTAAGGGATGAGGATTAAAATGGAATCTACCGCAAGTGAAAAAGATACTCTTGAGAAGGAAAAGGGGAAAGCAATCGTAATATGAGAAGAGATTTAGATACTATAAGAAAACCAGTGAGTTTACCTTTACTACCGGGTGAGGAAGTCACTAAGTGTTATACGGCAAGCTACGATACCGGGAGTTCACTTGCTTCTTCTTGGAGACTGGGTAATTTATACCTGTCCAATAAAAGACTGCTTTTTGTTCAGGGAAGAAAGATACTATTCATGATTCTACTCAGTCAAATAAAGACTATAAATATAGTAAAGAGGGGATGGATTTTAGGCAAGAAAGTAAAACAACTTAATATAGTATCTGAAGGCAGGAGAGTGCCATATATTGCCATAAAAGATACTGAGAATTGGAGTAAGGCAATTGTGGAAAATATCTCCCTGGCTGGAGGCCAGAAGCCAGAGGTTAGAAGTCAGACATCTACTTTCTGTTCTCCATCTTTTATTAACTCACCACCCGATGAAGAAATTTTAAAGGAAAAGGGTGGTTATTTAACCCCCGGTCAATCAAGGTGGTGTATGGGAACCCTTCTCCTTACCCCCAAGAAACTTACTTTTTTTACCTCTAAATCTGGATTTATATGGGAGACACCGCTGGGTAGCATCAAGGATTTAGGAATAGAAAAAAGAGTTTACGGAGTAAGCCAGAGTGATACTATCCGCATAGAATATGACTCTTCCGGTGAGTTATTAAAAGCCTGGATTATATCACTTAATTTAGAGGATTGGAGAAAAGAGCTATATAAGAGAGTATTGCTAAAAGTAGACCGGGAGACCTTAAATAAAGTTGTTAGCGAATTGGATGCCGATTCAAAAGAGATACTCATGTTTCTTTATGAGCAAAGACACGCCAGAATCGATACCTTAGCCAAGTTGATAAAGGCTCCTACCCATATGGATGTTTTATTTAAAATAAGGGAGATGATCAACCCAATAGCAGAAAAGATAATCGGCTATCCGATACTCTTATTCGATAGTTCAAAAGTTGACCGGGAAACTGGCCAGAAAGTTTTATTTAGTTGGTGGCTCGCTGGTCAGCCTGATCAAGAGCATCAAGAGAGAGAGGAACCACTTCTGGATATATTTAATGAGGATGCTGAGCTAATAGTCTATTTAGAGTTGCTTGGTATTAAAGAAGATAAGTTACGGTTAAGTGTGGCGAATAATAAACTTATTATCGATGCAGATAAAGATTATCATAAAGAAATTCCTCTACCCGCAGTGGTTAATATAAATAGTTTTACTAAGAGGTATAAAAATAATATACTGGAAGTCAGGTTAAATAAATAGTAAATAAATAGGGACATCCCATTTTTAATAAAATGGGATGTCCCTATTTATTTAAAACAGTTTAAAAGTTGTAGGGGCACAATGAATTGTGCCCTCGCTACTTACCTGGAGGTGTTGATTATGATTAAAGAAAAAGACAAATATCGTTTACTGATAGAGAACCTGCCTGATGGATTTGCCTATCATAAAATGGTTCTGGATAGTAGCGGAAAACCGCTGGATTATGTCTTCTTAGAGGTCAATTCATCCTTTGAGACCCTGACCGGGCTTTCCAGAGAAAATATTATCGGTAAAAAGGTGACCGAAGTATATTCGGGGATTAAGAGCTTAGGCTTTGATTGGATCGACATCTACGGTAAAGTAGCCGCTACCGGCCAGAGCATCCATTTCCAACAGTACTTTGAACTGGCAGAGTACTGGTACGAAATAACTGCCTACAGCGACCAGCCCGGCTATTTCGCCGTGGTCTTCCATGATATTACCGAGAATAAGAAGGCTGAAGAAGAACTGCGGCAACGTGAAAAGAACTTTTTCACCTTAGTCGAGAACACCCCGGATATGGTCGTCCGTTTTAACCTGGATCTGCAGCACATTTATTGTAATGCAGCGGTCGAGCATCAGTTAGGAGTTCCGGTCCATGGGTTTATAGGAAAAACCTTCCTGGAAATAGATGGATCACCACCAGAACAGCTTAAATCTATGCACCAATTACTCCAGAAGGCTCTTGAAACTGGTGAAGAACAGCAGACTGAGCAGAGCTTTCCGCTTCCCTCCGGCCAAAAATACTTTCAGACCCGCATCGTATCGGAAAGAGATGAGAAGGGGAGAATAGAATCCTTGTTGTCCGTCAGTAGGGATATCACCGAGCGCAAGCAGGCCGAACTTCTTATACTGGTTCAGCGAGACCTGGCTCTGGCCATCAGTTTCAGCCACCAACTGGATAAAGCATTATCGCAATGCCTGGATACTATGCTCCAGCTTTCCGAAATGGATTGCGGCGGAATTTATCTTATAGATCAGGCTAGCGGTGATTTAAACCTCATCTGTCACAGAAACCTTTCTCCCGCCTTTATAAAAAGCGTATCGCATTATAAAGCGGATTCAACCTTTGCGCGCCTGGTACTGCAGGGAAAACCGCTCTTTACCCGCTACTCCGATCTTTTTTCCCCTGATGAGGTTAATAAAGCGGAAAAGCTGCTGTCTTTCGCAATACTTCCCTTGATTTTCGAGCAGCGGGTGATTGGCTGTATTAATCTTGCCTCCCGGAAATTAGAAGATGTTTCTCAGCTAAATAGAGAGATGCTAAAAACCGCAGCTACCCTGATGGGAGAAGGAATTACCCGTTTAAAGATAGAAGAAGAACTTAAAGAGACTAACCAGAAATTGCAAAAAGCTATAAAAAACACTATCCAGGCTATGGCTTTAATTTTGGAGAAAAGAGACCCCTACACCGCTGGACACCAGGAAAGGGTGGCTGAACTTGCCTGCGCTATAGCTGAAGAAATAAGCCTTCCTAAAGATAAAATTGAAGGACTTTATATGGCCGGGATTATTCACGATATTGGCAAGATCAACGTTCCGACTGAGATCTTAAGTAAGCCCGGCAGATTGAGTGAGATAGAATTGAGTCTGATCCAAACTCATCCTCAGGTCGGTAGTGATATCTTAAAGGAAATGGAATTACCCGGGGGGGTTTCCGCCATCGTACTTCAACATCACGAAAGGATGGATGGTTCCGGCTATCCTTCTGGTTTATCCGGTGACAATATTCTTCTGGAAGCCCGCATCTTAGCGGTAGCAGATGTGGTTGAGGCTATGGCTTCTCACCGACCCTATCGGCCAGCTTTAGGTATCGATAAAGCCCTGGAAGAAATTTCTCAAAACAAAGATATCCTCTATGACCCGAAAGTGGTAGATGTTTGCTTAAGGCTCTTCAGAGAAAAAGGATTTAAATTTGAATAGATGAAAGTGATTAAAATAGATACTTGAATGTTTTAAGAAATAAGATAAAAATTAATGCTGTTTTCTATTGATTATTTCTTTTTAGTGTTATAATTATAACTACAAAGGGAGTGCGATTTGCCAAAATTACACTCCCTTTTAATATCTTTATATCGAAAGATTTAACCCACATTTCCCTTTCGGTTTTTTATTTTATTAGACTTAAATATATTTTCCACCTGTCTGCGCCTGCCTGTGCGTATCCGCACGCAGACAGGTGCAACGCACAGGCAGAGAAGTTATAAAAAACTACAAAAAGCATTTGATCGTACTCAATTTAAGAACTACTCGGGCCTGGAAGTGATTTATAGGTCAAGCCCTTAATTCATGCCACGCCAAAAAAGGGTTTGAATTATATATACAAATATAATAAATGAGTATCTAAAAAACGAATATAGTCTAATACCGGTTAATGGCGAAAAAATACCTTATATTTATTGGAAGCCTTACCAATATAAAAAAGCAAATACAGAAGATGTTTTTGGTTGGTATAACAATTATTGCGGTGTAAATATTGGAATAGTTACCGGAAATATAAGTAAATTAGCAGTTATCGATGTTGATGATCCTAATCTCTTGCCGGAGTTAAGAGAATATTTACCAGAACTAAAAGAAACAACCAGAGTTAGAACAAGAAGGGGTTATCATTACTATTTTTCTCTCAATGGCGAATATGTTAGAAGCACCAGTAGCTTATTCGGCAAAAGACTCGAATTAAAGAGTAACGGAAATTATGTTGTAGCTCCCCCATCAATAATAAAAGCCCATCAATATGTTTATGAAATTCCTCTTAGTGAGATGCTGCCCATACCGAAACTATTAATCAAAAAAGAAAAGGAACTGGCTTCTTGCGTAGAGGAAAGAAAGCATAAAACTTTTAAAATACCAAAATATCACGGCCAAAAAGTTGATTGCATACGCCAGATATTAAGCAGGGATTTAGAGGAAGGGGAGAGAAATAACAGTTTATTTATTCTCTATAATCTATTGCTCCAAAATAAGAATACGGAAGAATATTCAAAAAAGTTAGTTATTGAAAAAAATGGATCACTATCAAACCCTTTATCTGAATCGAATTTAAAAAATGCTTACCGGAAAGCTTACAATTATGGGTGCAGCGGTATCAGAAATAAGATTGCTTATATAAAATGTGAGGCTTGCGAATATAGGTTCAAAGATGGTGAATTAAAAGATAGTAATATTTTAATTAAAAATATAAGAATATTACCGAAATTAAGCAATACTCAACGCGGAATAGCTTGTCTTTTAGGAACTGTTTTTGAGGGTGAAAGTCCTTCAGTTTACAGAATAGCAAAAGAAACAAATATGGATTGGCGAATCGTAAATAATATAATGAAAAATTTAGAAAAAAAAGGTTTTGTTAGTTAAATTACAAAAAGCACTGTAATTTTACAGAGGTTATTTCTATATTTCTCAAGGGTTTCAGAGGCAAAATGCGGACTAATCTATTAAGGGATTTAGGAATTTATCTCTTTCTTCTATTCTTTTATTTATTATCCTATTTTTTAATCTCTTATCTTTATAGTATAAACGAAATATCAAAAGAAGGATTTTAGAAAATAAAAGAAGCTTGTAAAAATTGAGGTCCCACTTTTTCTCTCTCTATCTCTCTCATTCGTTATTTATTACCACGATAATGTTTTCTAATATTTCACATTTCGTTCAGATTTAATTTAATTTATCGTGATTTAGTCCTCACCCCGTAAAAGAGAGATAAAAAAATAAATGAAAGAAATAATAGCGGGAATTTTTTATCTCCCTTTTCGGTGACTATATCTTTTGGATTCCTTATGGTTGGCGATAAGTAAAAACATACATAAATAAAATGTTAAAAGAAAGAAACATTTTATTTATGTAGTTTTCACCTATCGCTCGGGAGAAGAGAAGAAGAGGAGAGAGAAAAAATCAAAGCAACAATTTAATCCACTCCGGATATCCCTGATTTTACAACTCAACCCCGTACGGGGCGGGTAGCTTTTCCTTCCCCCTTATTCCCCCCTAAAACCCCCCAAAAATCCCCCTTCCTTTTCATATCCCGCTTTCTTTACGTACCCCTCGCTAAATTCCCTTGAACTTCGGGCTTTACGCTTCGGGGATACTGGAAAGCGGGCTAACATAAGGTTAGGCTATGATTCATTAGGGGGGAAGAATAAGGGGGAAGGAAAAACTGCGGTCGATTCACCTTCACTCTACCAGCATAAAGGTAAGCCTATCGCTCTTTCCTCTCTCCCTTGCCCCGCCCCTATTTGCGAACCTTTTCGTGAATCTGCCATCGCTCGTGGTTTAGTCCTTTTCCCGTAAAAAAAAGATAATCACAAACACCTGGCAAGCAGTGAAGAGGTAACTTGCCTGATTTGTGCTTATCTTCTTTTCCGGTGACTATATCCTTTTGATTCTTTAGGTTTGCGCGATAAGAAAAAAAACTCAGAACAAAAAAAGAAAATACCTTTTTATGATCTGAGATTTTTTACCTATCGCGGGGGGAAGAGAAGGAGAACTTTAAAGGGAGAGAACTTTTAAACCAGAGAACTTTAAAAAAGAAGAAAGACCAGTGAACACAACCGAAAAGGAAAAACCTCTTTTGGTTGTGATCACTGGAAGAACGGAGAAAAATCTAATTTATCGAATAAGGGCAAAACCGCCCATATTCGAGCATGATATTTTTATCCGGAGAGAAGAAAATCAAAGACAGGATGCACCTATTAAGAAATATGAGACTAAAAGAAGCCCGCTTTTAGACTCATATTTCTTCATAAGTGCAAAGACAATACCGCAGCATTTGTCAGCAGTGAAAGTATCCACTACTGACAAATGCTGCTCTTTCCTTTTAATGTAACTATCCAGGTAACACAAAGGGGGTTTTTACCCCTGCAAGCAGTAACTTGCATAGTAAAAAAACCTTTTCAGTTACTGGTTGAAATATCTTTATATTGCCGAACGATCTGCCCGAACAAAATTTTTTGTGAGTCTTTACAGGAAGATTAAAAACATCTTCCCGTTGACTCAAAAAAAATATCTTCGGGCAGTAAGAAGTAAAAAGAAAGAGCAATACACTCAACCGGTTAAATAGTAATTTACCTGGTGAGAGCATTGCCAGGGAGAAAGAGTATTGCTTTTTATAAACAAGGGAAAATCACCCCTCTTTTACAAAAAGCAATACCGGAAATAGAAAAGCGAAAAAGAAGCATAACACTCAAAAAAGAATTTAATTTTAGGGAAAAAAATTGAAATTATTTTTATCGTGTAATGCTAAAGAGAAGACCAACGCTTAAAAAATATATAAGAAGGGAAGATCACCCCCTCTTATATATTTTTATTCTGATACAGGACGTGTAACGGCTAAAGACGGTGGGTTAGTCTTTCTCCCTCGAAAAACGAAACTAACCCCTTCTTCCGACCATCTGTCATAATAATCGGCGTACTCTCTTAGCTTTTTACCATATCTAAAGATAATTAAAAATCTTTAAAAACAAATTTAAAACTCTCAAATCAACTCTTCTCCATCTCATTCCAGGCCATAAAGATAGGGATAGCAACTATAATATCAACAGCACCAAAAAAATTTCCTATTACTATAAATGCGAATCCTAATACTCCAGTCAAAACAGCAACAATTAAAAAAATTCTTTTAGCTGAATCCTTATCTCCTTCTTCAAACTTTTTCATCCCTAAAAAATATATTATTGCACACAAAGCAGCCGAAATTATAAAGCCCAGGCTATCACTCATCATAAGAGATAATAGTGCTAATGCCCCCAGGCCAGCTATTGAAATAATCATATAGGTCCTGGTATTTAATCCACCTCCACTTACTATTCTGCCTTTTGCAGTAGAAGAAGCCGGAGAAGAACCTTCTTGTTCTCCTTGCAGTTTAAAACCACATGATGGACAAAAAGTTATCTCACCTTCAATTTTTTTACCACAATTTGGACAAAAAGACATTTTTTACTCCTCTTTTCTTCTTGATTATTTTAATTTTGCTCCACAATTCTGGCAGAACTTATCAGCTGCTCCCACAGGTTTACCACAGGAAGGACAAGTATTCGAAGTTGAAGGCTCAACCTTCTCTGGTACAGGTTCAGCAATTACTATTCCTAAATGTTCTTCTATTTTACTGAATATCTTTCTTATTTCTCGTGAAGCTTGCCCCCAATCAATAAGAACTGTTTTTATTTTGGGTTTAATATCAATAGTCACAGTAGTTTCATTAGTATCAGGAACAGATTTTACCTCAATAACTCCTTCTCCTCCGGTAGAAAATATAGTAAACCCCGTAGATATATTGATTATTCCCTCTTTTTCGTTTTTGCTAACTACTCCAATTTTAAGATCTTCCAAGGCCTTAGTAATAGCTGAAAAAACTTCCGAAAAACTCTTCTGATAACTTCTCATTTCTTCTCTCTTTTTCGCTGCCATTTTGGCACCTCCATTATTAATAAATTTTTAAATTTAGAAAAATAAAATCTCTCTCACTCTCCATCTAAAGAGAATTATAAATTGTTTTAGGCAAATCTAATATTATATTTTCCCGTATCCTTTAAATCTTTTAGGCTATTTAAATTATGATTATATCTATAGTTCGACATAAATTTTAAAAATCCTTCTTTTTTGAGAAAATATTTTAATCTAAAGCGTAAATCTATATTTACATCTTTTTTGCAAATTACTACTATTCATTGGTAAAATATATCATTTTATACGTAATATCGAGTAGTGTAGGGGCGAATCCCCCGTAAAAACAAGATAAAAAGTAAAATGAAGGAATAATTGCTGGAATTTTTTACCTTCTTTTTCGGTGGCTAATATTTTCGGATTCCTTATGGTTAGCGATAAGTAAAAACACCCATAAATAAAATATTAAAAGACCTGTCTGCGTGCGTACACGCACAGGCAGGAAAGAAGCATTTTATTTATGTAGTTTTCACCTATCGCCAGGGAAAGATATTTTTTTTCTTTTCTTTGAATTTTCTTCTCCTGGCGTTTGTAGAAGCCAGTGCCGCAAAAAATCTCATGCTTGATTATTATTGCTGTAATTTTTTGCGGTGCTAAGTCTTCTATAAACGCCCTTGATGTCGCGTATGTAAGCTCCTATAATAGTTTTAGTTTTTTTTATCTGCTTTGCCCGGAGTGTACGCATGCAGGCAGATAAAAAATGTTAAAACGTAGAAGAACAGTGAGCAGGAACAGGGAGGGGGAGGGAGGGGAGCCATGCGATTACCGGGAACAGAGATTTAGCCCTACGATAGAAAGTATCTAATTTAGCCCGCCTTTATATTTTTAACCAGGCTAAAAAAGCTTTTTGCTGGTTAAAAATATAATGCTTTTTTTGCTATACATAACAAAGCTTTATCGGATTTTGCCTATGCTTTCAGTTATGCCTGGCGGCAAAGTCGTATAGAGTCTTGTTATGTACGTAGAGGCTTTCAATT
>Ga0268284_1000669_pt1 | contig 21405 bp, 18 predicted proteins | sample saktaG_14_FD_190137 | JGI IMG/M metagenome (GOLD analysis project Ga0268284, IMG submission 190137) | Saline water microbial communities from Sakinaw Lake, British Columbia, Canada - sak_2013_06_06_40m | ecosystem: Environmental > Aquatic > Non-marine Saline and Alkaline > Saline ...
TGTTGAATCCCACATTAAATGGACATCAATATCCTGATTATTTTGAACAGAAAGGGCATTATCCAGATTATCCGGCCATAAGTGGCAATCGGTAATGATGTTTTCCGCTGGATAGAGTTAACGGCTTGTGAGAAATTCACATTATCCTGACAGCGTTGTCTGATTATTTTGAGCTGCTTTTTTTGGATTCTGTTATTGTTATTGAATGTCCGAATAATTTGGACAGTTTCAACCAATTTGAAAAGGGTGCTATTGGTTTTCAGACTAAACAGATTTAGCAAAAGAACGTATTTCCCAGAATGAAGAGGCTGATCTCTTCATTCTGGGCATTGACTGCAAATTTATCGATTATAAGGCATGCTCGCGAGGCGCTGATTAGTCGATGGGTAACAATGGATCAAGAACAGGGTGTTTTTGTCTGGCCCTGTTTTGGAGCTTTCGTTGCTTTCGGTACTGGCGGAATTCATCATTGAAAATCTGCCAGAGCAGTAAATGGAGTTTATAGAGATACATGGTGATTTTATAAGCAGTGGCTATGGTTTTTTCGTCATACATGGTTGACTCCTTACGCGTTTATTAGATGAGTTCAGTGGAAGCGATCTGGACATGCTCGGCCAGTACCTGTCTTGATTTTTGTTTGGCTGCGGCGATCAACGCGCCGCGAGCCAGGTGATTGGCTTTTCGCAGGAGGCCGCCTGAGCCCTGATGAACGGCGGTGACGGCGGATTCCTCGAATAGGTTGCTCTCGATACCACAGAGCCTGATGTGGTGGCAGATATATTGATGCATATCTGAAAGACTCAGGCCCTCCAGGTGACAACGGGTAATGACGCGCGAGGCCAGGGGGGCGGACGTTCGGAAGGAGAGTTTATCGATGACGGTAGCCTGACCGACCAGGATAAGCGGCAGGTAGTGTTTGGCATCTTGGTCGAATTGCAAAAGGGTATGCAGCTCGGCAAAGACCTCAAGCCTGAGCAAAGACGCCTCATCAATGATCAGAACGGGCTTTAGTTTTCTGGAGGATACCAGGTTGGTGATTTCATTTCGGATCATGGAAGTCATCATCGCTTTGGAGTTGGTGGTTTTGGGTATGCCAAGGGCGGAAGCGATCTGGCGGTAGAGCTCCAGAATGGCGCCGGAGGTGGCGATGACATGGAAGCTGATATACTCGGAAGGGTGGAGCTGGGACTGGGCATAGCGAACGGCAGTGGATTTTCCGGAGCCGATGTCGCCGGTGATGGCGGCAACACCGCCCAGAGAAAGGGCATAGTTGAATCGGTTTTCGACAGCCGAAAGCTCCGGGGTTTTCATGATCTGTTTCAGAGACAGGTCGTTGGCAAAGGGGTCTTGCTGAAGGCCGAAAAAGGCGCGATAAGTATTCATAACATATCTCCTTTAGAAGAGTTTTCCGCTTGAGCACAAGGGGGCATTGATTTGGATTTGGGAGTTTTTATCGCGTTTAACCCTGCAATTGACCGCCAGATTGACCAGACGAAGGATGCCGTAAGATTGCTGCTGGAATTTGATTTCCACGCACTCCGGGTCCTGGGGATGGAAGAAAAGCTCGACCTGTTGACCGATTAAGGATACCGGGGCTTCATAGAGCCTGCCATCTAATACGACGGTGCGATCCTTTGCCACGCGCCTTCTGGCTCGTGCTCTGAAGTGGTCTTTGATGTCATTGGGCGCCATTCTCAGGCAGTGGATATGTGTGGTGAAGCGATCGAAAGGAGTCTGACCGGTGGCGCTGTGTTTTCGCTGGTGATAGGTTTGCTGGAGCCAAGCGGCGAAAGCGGCGTTTAATTCATCGATATGGGTTGTCGGTGCATCGCAAAGAAACCCGGAACGGACGGTTCTGAAAAAGCGCTCGATTTTTCCCTTGCCCTGAGGCGTGTAGGGGGTTGCATGGATCAGTGCGATGCCAAGGGAGGCAGTAACCAGCTCCAGATGATGGGATCGAAACGCAGAGCCGTTATCGACATAGAGTTTTCTGGGAAGGCCCCTTGTGACCAGTGCTTGCTGCAAAGCGGCAAGATAGCTTTGAACCCCTTCGGAGAAAAAGAATGCCGCATGCGGGATCAATCTGGAATGGTCATCGATGAAGGCGATCAGATAGGTCTTTTTGAGTCTGCCATCACTGTGGACATGGGGGCCATGCATACAATCGCTTTGCCAGAGATCGTTGGGAAGATCTGCTTCAAATTTGCGCCGGTCCGTGGGGGGCAAGGCAGCGTGCATCAGTTGCTGCCGATGTAAAAACCGGTAAACGGTTGTGCGGCTCAGATGTACTCCCGGGGTAATGAGATTTCTCTGCCTGAGGGTTCGAATCAGTTCATGAACCGGTGCCTTGGGCATATCCTTTCTGAGCAGGATCAGGTTTTGAGCGGTTTCATCATCGATGGCTCTTGTCTTTCCCCTGTCGTTTCGCCCATCGGGGAAAAGCGATTCGATTTTATTACCGCTGTCTTTGTAGAGCTTGATCCAGCGCAAAATGGTGCTTCTGCCGACACGGGTCCTCAAAGAGAGCGGGATCTGCCATTTGCGCCGGATTTTCTCACGAATCAGCCGCTCCTGTTCCCCGGGTTCGAGGTTGCTGGCTACCAGATCGCCGATAACGACAAAGCGAAAGGTTGCGATTTTCTGTTTTTCTTCGGGCGTCACTTTGAAATCCTCCTGATTTTTGGGTTTCTGGCTGGGGAAAATCCCAGTGTCCCCAATGTAAAACAGGCAAAGATTTCAGTCGAGGAAACGCTTCGGTAGGGCCATAACCAATTGATTTTGTTTTCAGGTTAAATTGTTCGGCACACCGGGATTTTACCGCCGGCAATCATTTTTTCAAAAACCAGTTCCAGATTGGCGCAAAGTTTGTATCTGGCTGTAGCATGCCGTATCAGTGCGGTAAGCCAGCGATATTGACGCTGGTAGGTAACGCCGGCTATGTACTTTCCGGTAGTCGCAAGGGATATGATGCTTTTTCGGATGGTGTCAACCGTGGCATGAAACCGGTTGAAATACCCTTGCGGCTTGAGTTTGATCACATTGCCGCAATTTGGACAGCGATACCGCTTCAGAGGCAGGGTGTCTTTTTCACAATCAAAAAAAGCATCAACAAACCCATGCCCCCATAATTTTGGATTTTTGCAATTGAAGCAATGGGTCGGTTTGGACCAGGGATAGCTTTTTTTAAGTTTCACAAGAAGCTTGATATCAACGGGAATAGACATTATCATGGCAGCACCTTTCTGGGGTTAAACCCCGGTCAGTGGGGGTAACAGCTTTGGCCGGCTAAGCGTTGGCTGTTTTCCCCTTCCAAAATTAAACGGGCCTCCAAACAGAGGCCCGTTTAATCCGATAATTCATTCCCGCTTGTCAAGCTATTCTGAAAAATTTCTGACCTTCTTAACTCATATAAACTGGGGGCCTACACCAGGAGATAACAAACATCAGCGATCATAATAGCGCACCAATCTTTCTGAAGCTTAAAAAAGAGCTTCAACCGGTAATTGATGACATCAATCTGAAATCGGCAATGGCTACAATGAAAATCAAACAGGATAAATTTTCTCAACTGCGCCAGGCCATGCGGATTGCCCCCGAAAAATCAACCAAGGGGTTAAATTATGATGGAACAGACGATGACATCGGTGACATTGAAACCCGAGTGCGTCAATTTCGGAAAAAGATCACCAGTGAACCCACATTTTCAAAGAACACGGATTATGTCAAGCTGGTGGCTCAGATCGATAAATACTGGCAGAAGTTGTTCTGCGATCCGATTACCGTTTACTCTCCCGATGGTGGCGGCACCCTCATGCTGCAACCCCAGCGCACCAATAACCTGTTGGAGCGCTTTTTTCGGGATTTTAAACGGGGCTATCGCAAAAAAACCGGCAACAACTCTATGGGTAAGGTGTTGCAGACGATTCTGGCTGATACACCATTGGTGAAAAACCTGCAAAATCCATCCTACATGGAAGTACTGTTGAATGGAAAACAGACAATTGAAGAAGTCTTTGCACAGATTGATGTCCAGGAGGCTCGCAGCCTTATGATCAGTAAGGAACAATCAAATGAACGAGTACCAAAACCCATACAAAAAATGATAGCTCAACCAGCGTTCCCTGTAACACTCAGAAATATTTTACTCAGTGCAAATTGAAGTCAAATGCAACCGTTTATTGTTTTCATAGGAAAATCTTGTTATAAGATGGCGGAAATCGAAATTTTTGGATATTCAATACAGCCAGGCCCGCATTTTTAAATTTACTAACTTTTGGCAATCCAGGGATATTGATAACTTTGGTTATGTAGTTGAAACTCGAGAATCTTCAATTACGCAATCGCACGCGTTAAGTGCTTCTGATCGCTGGGAGTAAAATAGTAAAATAGGGAGTAAAACAGGGGACGTCCTTTATATATTTATATTTAGTGCCGGCAAAAATTCTTATAAGAATCAACAGCATAGATTAACACTTGATAATTAGCAAAAATTATTTTGGGATCAAAAATTTATTATTCGAAGAATTGAGGGATCATATTCTGGATGTTTCTATGGCGGGCATCTGTTGCCACGCCCAAGCTTGAAAAAATTGCCTCCGAATCAGCGAGAAAACTTTTGGCGGATTGTGATATTGAGAAAATTTTCAATCAACCGAAAGCCATATTCGGTCATGAAGCTTTCGGGATGAAACTGGACCCCGTGAAGGGGATATTCCGGATGCGACAGTCCCATGATGACGCCATCCGCGCTTTGCGCGGTAATTTTCAGGGGGCTGCCTTCTGCCGGGGTTGTCATCAGGGAATGGTACCTGGCAGCATTAAAGGGCGAAGGCAAATTCTTGAATATACCCGTTCCGGTATGTTCAATGCTGCTGATTTTACCGTGCACGGGAACCGGCGCCCGAACGGTTTTGCCCCCGAAGGCTTCGTTCATGCACTGCATTCCCAGGCATACGCCGAGAATGGGAATATGCCGGTGCCACCGGCGAATCAGGGGAATGGAAATACCGGCATGTGCCGGGTCTCTGGGGCCGGGACTGATCAGGATGTAGTCTGGCTTTCTGCTTTCAATGACATCCAGCTCAATCCGGTCGCTTCGGACCACATCAATGTCCAGGGGATAATTTCGAAACATTTGAACCAGATTGAAGGTAAAAGAGTCATAATTATCGAGAACGAGAAGTTTTGCTGTCATTTTCTCTCTTCCAAAATAAAAAAACGCCACCCGACGCTGAGTCTGGGTGGCGTTTGCCTGTAACATAACTCATCAAAATTTAGATAAATCGTAAAATACGAAAGCCTGGTCTACAACGAGTGATCCAACGAAGTTCAAAAAAATAAACCCAACATAAATCCCTTGATAACAAACGGTTAATATATTATTTTCGAAGCTGGAGAGAGGAGTTCAATTTTTTGAACATCGTAGATAACGGTATCGCATTATAAATCAAAAAGTTAAAAAAAATCGGGAAAAAGCGTGTTTATGGTTTTGAACTTTTTCGGGACAATCGTGTTGGATAGGCAGCAAAAATATCGATACAAGCGTTTTTGCAACCAACATAACAAATTGATATATCAATATAAAAAATATTAATAAAAAAAGATAAAAAAATAACGGCGTTTGGCAGAGTGTTTGCATGTACTCAAATCAAACCTAATAATTTCTTCATCTTTTTCCTCCTTTAAAAATGGCTGACTGGGGCGTTCCCGGTCAGCCATTTTTTTGTCTTTATCAATGCGTTTTTGGAACAGTATCCTTAATCTTCCTGAAGCGCTTTCAGATCGGCATAAAAATCCAGTGCCTGGGGATTGCTTAGCGCATCTTTGTTTTTAACCGGCTGATTCTGAATGACTTTTTTGACAGCCAGCTCGACTTTTTTCATGTTCAGGGTGTAGGGAATGGCCGGTACTTCAATGATTTTGGCCGGAACATGCCTGGGCGATGCGTTGGCCCGAATCACCTGACGAATTTTTTGCTTAAGTGCCTCTGTCAGGCTATAGCCGGCCATCATTTTAACAAACAGGATTACACGGACATCGTTTTTCCAGTCCTGGCCGATGACCAGGCTGTCCTCGATTTCTTCCAGCTGTTCCACCTGACGATAGATTTCAGCGGTTCCGATGCGAACTCCGCCCGGGTTTAACGTAGCGTCAGACCTACCGTAAATCGTTACGCCGCCCCTTTCGTTGATTTCAATAAAATCTCCATGGCGCCAGACATTGGGGTAGACATCAAAATATGCGGAATGGTATTTTTTTCCATCCGGATCATCCCAGAAATAAATGGGCATGGAGGGGAAAGGCGCACTGCAGACCAGCTCGCCCTGCTGGCCGATCACGGGTTTTCCGTTACTGTCAAAGGCTTCCACTTTCATGGCAAGCCCCCGGCACTGGAGTTCTCCGGCATATACCGGGTCCATCGGATTTCCCAGGGCAAAGCATCCGTTCAGGTCGGAGCCCCCCGAAATCGAAGCAAGCTGCAGATCGCTTTTTACCGCATCATAGATAAACTCAAAACCTTCAACAGTCAGCGGAGAGCCTGTGGAAAGAACTGCTCGAAGAGGCGTCAGATCATACTCGTTTTTTGGAATGACGCCGGTGTTCTGAAGGGCTGAAATATATCCCGCACTGGTTCCAAACACCGTGATTTTTTCATCCTGAGCCATTTTCCAAAGTGCTCCGGGTTGAGGATGAAACGGATTTCCGTCATAAAGAACCAGGGCAGCACCGCTGGCAAGTCCGCTGACCAGCCAGTTCCACATCATCCAGCCACAGGTTGTAAAATAAAACAGCACATCATCCCGTTTCAAATCCACATGCAGGACATGCTCCTTCAGTTGATGCAGCAAAATGCCGCCGGCGCTCTGCACCATGCATTTGGGAAGGCCGGTTGTGCCGGACGAATACATGATATAGAGGGGATGGTCGAACGGTAGCTGCGCAAAGGTGATTTCCGGAACAGGCCCGGAGGTTTTAAAATCCCGGTAATGCACTGCATTGGGAATATTTCGAATATCCGGTTCTGTTTCGGTATAGGGAATCACCACCACTTTTTCGATGGAGGGCAATTCCTTGAGGATGCCGGAGATGCGCTCCAGGCAATCCATGGCCTTTCCCTTGAACCAGTAGCCGTTTGCCGTAAAGAGGATTTTGGGCTTGATCTGTCCAAAGCGGTCCAGAACCCCCTTGATGCCAAAATCCGGCGAACAGGACGACCATACGGCGCCCAGGCTGGTTGCCGCCAGCATGGCAACAATGGCTTGGGGCATATTGGGAATAAAGCCCACCACGCGTTCTCCGGGTTTGACTCCTGCAGCTTTCAGGGATGCGGCGACCCTGGCCACTTCTTCATAGAGCTGGGCATAACTGGTTCGGGTAGAAGGCTGGCCTTCTCCTTTAAATATCAGGGCGGTTCGATCATCGCGATATCGAAGCAGGTTCTCGGCAAAATTCAGCCTTGCACCGCTGAACCATTTGGCCCCCGGCATTCGTGCCGGATCGTCCACCACCTCGGTGTACGGTGTTGAGGCTTTGATTTGCACAAACTCCCAGAGCAGTGCCCAGAAATCCGAGATGTGATCGACAGACCACTGATAGAGTTCTGAGTATTGTGTAAAATGCTGCCCATGCCGTTCATTGACGGTATTCATAAACCTGAACATGTTGGTTTGCTGAATAATTTGCTCCGAGGGTTTCCATAACATTTTGCCCATGACCATCTTCCTTTCTGTAGTGATGACTAAATAATTTGAATTTCTTTGCAATTTGATTTATAAGGTATGAACTGAATTCAGTTACTCCTTAATGGATAATTCATAAACTTTCAAATCAAAAATATCCGCTTTCTGTGAATGACGCCGAAACAGACCGAAATGATGATGAAAGATCCCATTGACATCCTGATTGTTGAAAACAGCAAAACACAGGTGGGCTGCCTGACAAGCATTCTTGAAAAAAACGGCTATCGTGTTACGGTTGCCCGGGATGGCCGAGAAGCTGTCCGCATTCTGGAAACCCCTTTTACGCCGCAGATTATCATCAGCGACATCGTTATGCCGAATATGAACGGATACGGGCTGTGCAGCCACATCAAATGTCAGGATCATCTGCGGGACATTCCAATTATTCTACTGATGTCTCTTTCCGATCCTGAAGATGTGATTCTGGCGCTGGAATGCGGAGCGGATAATTTTGTTACAAAACCATTCAGTGAAGATCTTTTGATTAACCGCATTCATACGGTGCTGCTTAATAAAAAACTGAGAGACGGGCAGGACGATAAAAAAGGCATTGAAATCCACTTTGCCGGAAAGAAACATGTTATTACCGCTCAACGCCAACAGATCATTGATCTGCTGTTTTCAACCTACGAAAACGCAGCTTATAAAAATCGCGAAATGGAGCTTTTGAATTCACAGCTTATTACGCTTCAGCGAAAACTGGAAAATGACATTGATGAACGCAGACAGGCTGAAGAACGGCAGGCAGAGTCTGAACAGCGGTTGAATCTGGTGTTGAATACGGTTCAGACCGGAGTGGTGATCATTGACGCCCAGACGCATGTCATTTCAGATGTCAATCAGTATGCGGCAGACTTGATCGGTCTTCCCAAGGAACGCATCATTGGAAACATCTGCCAGCAGTTCATCTGTCCTGCGTTGTTGGGCCAGTGCCCGTTTGCCGAGACCGAACGCAAAACAGACAGTTCAGAACAGATTCTGATACGGGCCGATGGTGAGCTGATCCCGATTCTGAAAAAAGTGACACCCCTTCTGATCAATCAGCGGGAATATCTTCTGGAAAGTTTTTCGGATATCACGGAACAGGTTCGCGCAAAAGAGGAGATTCTGAAGGCCAAGATTGTGGCAGAAACAGCCAATATGGCCAAAAGCGAATTTCTGGCCAATACCAGCCATGAGATTCGAACCCCCATGAATGGCATTATCGGAATGACGGGGCTTCTTCTGGATACCGAACTGTCGATGGAGCAGCGGGATTATGCCGAAACCATTCGCAGCAGTGCCGACTCACTGATGACCATCATCAACGATGTTCTGGATTTTTCCAAAATCGAAGCCGGGAAAATGGATCTGGAAATCCTGAATTTTGATATTCGAATCATGGTGGAGGAGGTGTATGACCTGCTGGCAAACAGGGCATTTGAAAAAGGACTGGAACTGATCTGCCTGGTGGATCATGATGTGCCGTCCCTGTTAAAAGGGGATCCTGGAAGGCTACGCCAGGTGCTGGTGAATCTTGCCGGAAATGCCATTAAATTCACAGAAAAAGGACAGGTGGTTATCCAGGTCGCTCTCGACAGGGAAGAAGACAGATCGGTCACTGTCCGTTTTATGATTTCGGATACCGGAATCGGTATTCCCGAGGATAAACAACACCGACTCTTTCAGTCTTTTTCGCAGGTGGATGCTTCAACTACGCGACGCTATGGCGGCACGGGCCTGGGGTTGGTCATATCCAAACGGATAGCGGAAATGATGAGCGGTCAAATCGGTGTTGACAGCCGGGAAGGAGTGGGGAGCACATTCTGGTTTACCGCTGTACTGGAAATACAGCCCGAGGGGTTGATAAAAGAACAGATCCTTCCGGTCGATATTCAGGGACAGCGGATTCTGATTGTGGATGATAACCGGATAAACCGACATATCCTGAGAGAGCAGCTTAAAAACTGGGCGTGTATGGTCGATGAGGCCTGCAGTGGTGAAGATGCGCTGTTGCAGCTGCTTCTGGCAGCCGATCAAAAAGCGCCTTTCTGCCTGGCGATTATCGACATGATGATGCCGGGAATGAACGGAAAAACGCTGGGAAGAAAAATCAAGGCCGATCCCCGCATTACGGATACGGTCCTGGTCATGCTGACCTCAGCCGGCAGGCGCGGAGATGCGGAGCAGCTTCAGGATATCGGTTTTTCAGCCTATCTCACCAAACCGGTTAAACGGCATCAACTGTATGACTGCCTATCGACGGCTTTGGGAATGCCGCTGACAGTTGTCAAAAAACCCGCCAAGCCCATCGTGACCCGCCACACCCTGTCAGAGGAGAAAAAACACAGTATTCGCATTCTTCTGGCTGAAGACAATCCGGTAAATCAGAAAATTGCTCAGAAAATGCTGGAAAAATTCGGTTATTATTCAAATACGGTCTCAAATGGCTTTGAAGCGCTACAGGCGCTCAGCATGATTGACTATGATCTGGTTCTGATGGATGTGGTGATGCCGGAAATGGATGGGTTTGATGCTACGGCCCAGATACGCAATCCTGAATCAAACGTCGTGAATCACCTGGTTCCCGTGATTGCCATGACCGCTCATGCCATGAAAGGAGATCGGGAAAAATGCCTGGAAGCCGGTATGGATGACTACATTTCCAAACCGGTCAGGCCGCAGGAACTGCTGGATGTGGTTGAAAAGTGGGCTCAGAAAGTCAAGGCGAGGTCTTTTACACCTTCAGTCGGTGGTCATCTGTTTCAGGATCAGACAGGCATTGGTTCCCCCAAATCCGAATGAATTGGACATGGCGTAAGCCACGTTCAGTTTTCGAGCCTGATTGGGAACATAATCCAGATCGCATTCCGGTGAAGGGTTGTCCAGATTCAGAGTAGGTGGAATCATTCCCTGTTGAATGGCCAGGGCAGTAAATACTGCTTCGATGCCGCCCCCCCCTCCCAGAAGATGACCGGTCATGGACTTGGTAGCGCTGATTGCCAAGCGGTAGGCATGATCCTTGAACACCGACTTGATGGCCATCGTTTCATACAGGTCGTTCATCTGCGTAGATGTCCCGTGTGCATTGATGTAATCAATTTCTGTTCCGGAAATGCCGGCATCCTTAATGGCAGCCTGCATACAGCGGGCCGCACCTTCGCCGCCGGGTGCGGGCGCAGTCATGTGAAACGCATCGCCGCTCATGCCGTATCCCACCACTTCGGCATAGATTCCGGCGCCTCTTTCCAGGGCGAAATCAAGGGCTTCCAGTATTAAAATGCCGCTGCCTTCGCCAACAACAAACCCGTCTCTGTCGGAATCAAACGGCCTTGAAGCTTTTTCCGGGTCATTATTTCGCGTGGAAAGGGCCTTCATGGCGTTGAAGCCGGCAATGCAGGTGGGGGTAATCACCGATTCCATTCCGCCGGTTATCATGGCGTCCGCGGCGCCTCTCTGGATAATTTTAAACGCATCGCCAACGGCATGGGTTCCTGCAGCGCAGGCTGTGGCAACCGAAGCGTTCGGCCCCTTGGCACCGAAGTATATGGCAATCATTCCCGGCGCCATGTTGCCGATCATCATGGGAATAAAAAACGGGCTTACCCGCCCCGGGCCTTTCTGATCGATAAGTCGAGTGGTCATCTCGAGAACCGAAAGCCCTCCCAGGCCGCACCCTGTCAATACGCCCACACGTTCTGAATTTGAACTGTCAATGACCAGGCCCGAGTCTTCCGTTGCCATGCGGGTTGCAGCCAGGGAATAGGCAATGAATCGCTCGATTCGCCTAGCTTCTTTTTTGGGCAGAAAGTCTTCAGGATGAAAATTTTTGACTTCACCAGCAATTCGGGTTTCAAAACAGGAAGCGTCAAAACGGGTAATTTCTCCAATTCCTGATTTACCGGCACATAAAGCCGACCAGGTTTCATCTCGACCAATCCCTAACGGTGTCACCAGACCTACACCTGTTATCACAACCCTTCTGTTCAATGAAACCTCCTTTCTTTCACGAAGACTGCTGCCGGACATTGTATCGTCCTGATTCATTCATGAAATCAGTGAGAATCGATAAAGCTGATGGCGTCTTTGACCCGAACGATTTTTTCAGCAGCTTCATCTGAAATTTCAATATCAAATTCTTCTTCCATAGACATGATAAGTTCCACCAGGTCCAAAGAGTCTGCGCCCAGGTCATCCACAAAAGAGGCTTCTGGTACAACTTCACTCAGATCAACTCCGAGTTTTTCAGCAATGATTTTTTTGACTTTATCTTCAATGGACATACTTCCTCCTTAATAATCGTAAAAAGTGTGCAGCAAGTAAAAAAACGGCTGTTTCTTAGCTTGCCGACAGGATGGGTTAATTGTCATTTGTCTTCTGTTTTACATATACATTCCGCCGCTGATATGGAACACCTGACCAGTGATATAGGAAGCGGCTTCCGAGGCTAAAAAAACGACCACAGCCGTCACATCCTGCGGTTTCCCGAACCGGCCCAAAGGGATCTGCTGCAACATGGCTTCCTTGTTTTTTTCGGAAAGCGCATCGGTCATATCCGTTTCAATATAACCGGGCGCAACCGCATTCACAGTGATATTGCGGGATGCCAACTCTTTGGCAACGGCTTTGGTAAATCCGATCATGCCGGCTTTTGAAGCGGAATAATTGGCCTGACCGGAATTTCCTGTGACGCCAACCACGGAGGAGATGTTGATAATCCGGCCGGAATGCTGTTTAATCATGGTTTTTGCAGCAATTTTAGCACAGAGAAAAGTCCCTTTCAGATTGACAGCCATCACCTCATCCCAGTCGAGCGCTTTCATTCTCACCAGAAGTCCGTCGCGGGCCATGCCGGCATTGTTGACCAGCACATCGATTCGACCGGTTTCAGAAAGAATTCGCTGAAAAAAGTCCATCATCGCAGCCTCAGAGGCAATGTCGGCGCAAATGCCAACAGCCAGTCCGCCTGCCGCCCTGGCCTTCTCTTCGGTTTCGGCTGCGGCCTGGTGGTTGGAGGCGTAGTTGAAATACACGGTTGCCTCAGGCCCTGACAGGGCGACGCAGATTGCTCTGCCGATCCCTCTTGAGCCTCCGGTAACGACGATGGTATGTTTTTCAGAACCGACTACTGTCACGGCTGTCTCCGTTTCCTCGTCCTTTATTTGAGATGGCTGCGCGCGGGTCAGAGCGTCAGCTCATTTTTTTGTTATAAAAAACCAGTTCGCAAATCCTGTCCATATCCTGAAATGTATTGGTGCAGGCAAAGGGTATCTGCTGGCAGGAGATGGATTCCAGAATTTCTGAAATGGCTCCTGAAGAGAACAGACCATTTCCCATCAGGATTTTGAGCATGTTCTGGTAAACCAGTTGCGCGACCTCGGCGGCAAAAATCCGGGCGGCCGCCTGAACCTTTTGAACCTGGGGGTCGCTGCTGCCGCCTAAAGCTGCAGCCTTTCTGGCAAGGCTTGCGCCGACCTCAACATAGGTCATCATATCTGCAAGACAGAACATGATGTGCTGGCTTCGGGTCAGGCGGTTTTCATGAGCCAGGAGAATCGTACGATTCAGCGCTTCGGCCGCAAGTCCGTAATACAGGCAACCGGCTTGATCGTTTTTCTGATGCAGCGCTCCCATTTCTTCTGCGATGGACCGGTAAAACGCACCTTTGGTTTTCCAGGTTTTTTTCCAGCGGAACATGCTGATGATATTCTGCAGAATTTCGCTGGTTCCTTCATAAATGCAGGTGATTCTTACATCCCGTTTGATTTTTTCAACCCCGAATTCCGTGATGTATCCATAACCACCTAGCGCCTGAATGGCATCATCTGCAGCACGATTTGCGGTTTCCGAGGCAAACAGCTTGGCGATGGCGCCCTCGACCTGAAGATCCGTGTCTCCGGCGTCGATCCGAAGGGCAATTTCATCCAGATAGCTGGATGCCGCTTCAAACCGGACAATATGGGGAACAATGAGTTTGTGGGTGTACCCCTGTTTTTCGGACAGCGGCGAGCCAAACTGGATCCGGTCTTTGGCATAGGGGATGGCAATGGAAAGCGCCGCCTCTCCCGCGCCAAGCGCCATGGCGGCTACCATCAGGCGGGTGTATCCAAAAACCGAATTGGCCTGTTTTAATCCCTGACCCGGTACCCCGCCCACAAGATTTTCAACCGGCACAAACACGTCGGTAAATGTGAGCGGTGAGGTGTTGGATGCCCGAATACCGTGTTTTTCTTCTCCCTTGCCCTGTACAAAACCGGGAGATCCCTTTTCAACGACAAAAAAAGAAGGTCCTTCGGGGGTCACGGCCAGAAGCGTGATAAAATCCGCATATCCGCCGGTGGAGATGAACTGCTTGGAGCCGTTGATCCGGTATCCGGTGACTGTTCCGGAAGCATCACAAACCGGGTCGGCCTTGGTTTTAAGGGCCGCCAGATTGCTGCCCGCACCGGGCTCTGTTACGGCATAGGCTACCAGGGAACGCCCTTCGGCGATGGCGCCCAGCCATTTTTCTTTTTGCGCGTCGGTGCCGCCAACGATCAGTGGATCCGCGCCCAGTTGAATGGCAAAAAAAGCGGTGGCCACGCCCAGGCAGACGCCGGCCATTTCGCGGGTCAGGGCGCAGCAGTCTCTGGCGCCGCCGCTCATTCCGCCATAGGCTTCGGGAATAAAGAGCAGTTGAAGGCCGATATCCGGGCCCAGCAGGGTGCGGATGATCTCTTCCGGGAAGATTTCCTTGCGATCAAACTCAAGAATATTCTCACGGGTCAATAGCCGGGCTTTTATCTTGGGAACGACATCAAGAACCATCTGCCTGGATTCAGCATCCAGTCCGTAAAGCGGCGTGCTGGATTCATGCTCTGAAGGTAACATCCGTTATCAATCCTCTTTGCCTTCGGTAACCTGCTTACCTTTATATTGACCACACTTCGGGCAGACGTGATGGGGGAGTTTGGTTTCGCCGCATTCCGGGCAGGTTGACAGGCTGGGCGCTTCAAGACTCTGGTGAGAGCGCCGCATATCGCGTTTTGACTTGGATGTTTTATGTTTTGGAACGGCCATGAGTAATCTCCTAAATATCTGTTTATAATTAAAATGTTTTTTACATCTCTACCTTTGAAAAACGAAGGCATAAGTAATTCAAAGCCGTCAGTTTGTCAAGCTTTTTATGTAAAAATGGTTTTTTGATGATTAAAAGCGGTTGCACATGAAGTTTGCCGAGCCAGCAACGGGCTGACCAAAAACGGCTTCATTCGATCAGGACATTTTTGTGAAACCGTCATGTTTGTATGCGGTTGAAAGTCGATTTGATCACCAGTGGCTGTTGTCTGTCAGCGGTTTTTGTGCTATGGTCACCACAACAGCCGGTAACAGCCGCTTCAATGCCATTGACGGATGGAATCCTCAATTAAATTTCTTTTTAAGGGAAGGCTCAAGGCCGGTGTCATCAGACATCATTCCTTCCTCTGGCCTTCCTCTGGAAAAAACAGGGAGGCTTAGGAAAGGTAATGGGATTAAACCATAACCAAATGTTTTTATTAAATAGATTTTCATGAAACTGTTCAGTCAGCGACAGTGAGTCAATATTTAAAAATTACTAACAATTGATATCATCAGCAAATAATTATATATAATAGCTTATAATAATTATATATAAAAGATCTCATTGCATTACTTAATACTACAATTCAGGTGAATCATAATGCGCACGGTTATTACTCGTTTTCCTCCAAGCCCCACGGGTTATCTTCATGTGGGCGGGGCGCGAACCGCCTTGTTTAACTGGTTTTACGCCCGGCACACCAAGGGTCGTTTTGTCCTTCGCATTGAAGATACCGACACGGTTCGTTCCACGCAGGCCTCGGCGGATTCCATCTTCGAAGCCCTGGAATGGCTGGGGATAGACTGGGATGAAGGGCCGTATTATCAGTCCAGGCGTTTTCACGTCTATGCCGAATATGTTCAGAAGCTTCTGGATACCGGCCACGCCTATTACTGTACCTGCTCTTCGGAAAAACTCGATGCCATGCGTCAGCAGGCCATGGCAAGCGGTGGAAAACCCAAATATGACGGGACCTGTCGGGAAAGGCGGCTTGGTAAAAGCGATGATGCGGTGGTCCGGTTCCGCGCTCCGCTGACCGGAACCACCGTCATCCACGATGTGGTCAAGGGTGACATCATCTTTCAGAATGCCGAACAGGACGATTTTATCATTCAGCGAAGCGATGGCACGCCGACTTATAATTTTGTGGTGGTGGTGGATGATATTACAATGGGCATCAACACGGTGATCCGGGGGGATGACCACGTCAACAATACCCCCCGCCAGATCATGCTCTATCAGGCTCTGGGGGTCGAGCTTCCGGTGTTCGGGCACCTTCCTATGGTTTTAGGCAAGGACAAGACCCGCCTCAGTAAACGTCACGGCGCCATGTCCGTAACCGCCTACCGGGACATGGGATTTTTGCCAGATGCCATGATCAATTACCTGATTCGCCTGGGATGGTCATGCGGGGATCAGGAGTTTTTTACACGAGCCGAGCTGATCGAAAAATTCTCCCTGGAACATATTGGAAAATCCGCCGGCGTCTTTGATTTGGACAAACTCCTTTCGCTGAACGCAGATCATATCAAGGCAGCTTTGCCCCGCACGCTGACGCCGCATCTGCTGCCGTTCTTGAAAGCAAGGGGGTATGCTGCGGAAGAAGGACATTATCTGGATCAGGTCATTCTGACGTTGAATGCCCGCAGCAAAACCCTTGATGAAATGGCGGAAGCGGCTCGGTTTTATTATGAGGACGCGGTTTCCTATGACCTTGCGGCCGCTGACAAATTCATGAAATCCGAAGCCCTGGAGCCATTAACCCTGCTGGTACAGAAAATGGAAACCGCCCCGGAGTTCTCGATCGCCACGCTTGAAGCGATCTTTCTGTCGGTCATGGAAACCACCGGGTTGAAACTCGGGAAAATCGCCCAACCCGTTCGTGTGGCGTTGACCGGCAAAACCGCCAGTCCGGGGATTTTTGAAATTATGGAAATTCTGGGAAAAGAACAGGTGCTCGCCAGGTTGAAGCAGGCCATCCGTTATCTTGTTGACAAGTCGTGAATCAGGCAGGTAACCCTTCTGGAAAGTCTCGGTCCTGATTCGTTGCGAGATGTTTTTTTAATCTTCAGTCCAAACACATAAAAGAGGAACTATGTTCAAAGTCAAAGACATCATGACATCAGACGTCATCTCGGTATCCCCTGAAACAGAGATTGTCAGTGCAGCTCGAACCATGATTGAAAAAAGAATTAATGGACTCCCGGTTGTAGATGGCAAGGGCAAGGTCGTTGGCATTCTCTGCCAGAGCGATCTGGTGGCCCAGCAAAAAAGTGTTCCCATTCCGTCGCTGTTCTCTCTAATGGATGGGTTTATGCCCCTGACTTCATTAAAGCGGATTGAAAAAGAAGTTGAAAAGATCGCCGCCTTAACCGTCGCTCAGGCCATGACGCCCAAACCGGCGACCGTTACTCCGGAAACCGGGATTGAAGAAGTGGCCGCGCTGATGGTGGACAAGGGTTTTCATACCCTTCCGGTAGTGCAGGACGGAAAACTGGTGGGTGTTGTTGGCAAAGAAGATGTGTTAAAGACGCTGCTTCCCTCCTGATGGCTGAAAAACCGGGAAAGCTCAAAATGCCGGTGGCAATCTCTTCTCTGCCGGCTCTTTCCGGTTCATTGTCTTAAATATGTTTTTCGTCCGCCGGTTTTTTACCGAAAAGCTGGGCCAGTCGCATCAACAGCGAAAAATCACCTTGAACGCGGTATTGATTATCGAGAAAAGACTGCTGCCCATCCTTTTTTCCGGTCATGATATCCAGCCATAATTCAAACGGGCTTTCTATTATCAAGTCCGCCTTTTCTGCATATCCCAATGCAGCGGCAATTCGGCCATCTGTGATCGTGAGATGACAGGCGCCTTCTCTTTCCTGTGAAAACCTGAATTCGATAACGGCCCGGGTGTCTGCTGCCGCAGAGGCATTGAACCCCATCTTCATGATGATTAAGAATGTTTCTATGCTGTCCGGCCTCAGAACCAGTCCTTTCTTATCAAATGCTTCGGGTGTGAGGCCTTCTGCAATGCAGGTTTTCCACATCAGATTGCCGATATCGACAAACTCCTGATTATTTTCCATCAGGGGCTGATGGATCCGTTTCAGGGTCTCTGGTAAAATGCTTGAATGTTCCACAATTTCATGGCCTGCCTGGCAGACGGCTTCCAGAACATCCGCACTTTGTTCACGGTTCATGGCAAGTGGCATGGCCTCTGACATGGGGCGGTAAATTTCTGCTATCAGATTTCCGCTTTTGCCGAAAATGTACCGAACCCAACCGGAAAGCGGATCGAATATATCGCGTTCGGGAAATGCGGCCACGGATAAAAAAACCACTTTCGGGTGCTTGAAACGCAGCGGATGAAAGGTTTTTCCTTCGTGCTGTCTCATAAATGGCTGTAACAATGGAAGAGTGCGTTCAATAAATGCCTTTAAAGAAGCATTCAAGGTAAAATGATACAGCGGGGTGGCATAGATGACGAGGTCCGAGTCCAGCCATTTTGGGAAAAGATCAGTTGTCATGTCGTCTTTGTGAATACACACACCCGGGGTTCGGGTCCAGCAGGTAAAACATCCGGTGCAATTGCGAATGCGTTTTTCACGGAGATTGACCACTTCCACCAAAGCGCCGGCTTCGGTCATTCCCTTTATCAACTGCAACATCATCAGTTCGGTTTTGCTCTGGCCGTTGGCTCTCGGGCTGGAATTCAAAGCAAGAACTTTCATTTCTTTCTCCTAAACCTTAACGGTTATGTTTTTCGGCTTTCCTCTTGGAATCGGGTTAGCGGGTGATGACAAACCGGAGCCTGCAGCGCAACGCAGCCCCGGGCTTTTTATGAAGCGCTCACAACTGATTGAGTACCGTTTGAATGGCATGAACCAACAAATCAAGTTCGGATTCGGAAATGATAAACGGCGGCCCCAGCATGATGGCGTCCCCGTCTCCGTTTGAAAATCCGGTGCATTTGTAAATGAGAATGCCCCTGTCCATCAGTTGTTCTGACAGCCGCTCGATGATTTTATCCTTGCGGGGATAGGGTTCGAGGGTTTTTTTATCGCGCACCACTTCGATGGCCCACATCAGACCGATCCCCCGGATCTGGCCGACATGGGGATGATCAAAAAGCGGCATCAGGCGCTGTTCCAGGTAATCACCCCGGCTCTTAGCCTGTTCCACCAGGTTTTCACTTTCCAGAATACGGACGACCGTAAGGGCTGCGGCAGCCGCAACGGCATGGTGGGAAAACGTATGGCCATGAATGAAATTGCCGAAATTTTTCCTGAGAACTTCCAAGTGCGTTTTTTTGCATCCTACGGCTGAAAGGGCGCTATACCCGCCGTTCAATCCTTTTCCCAGGGTGATCATATCCGGGGTAACACCGTAGTGATCCAGGCCAAACCATTTTCCGGTTCGGCCCATGCCGCACATGACTTCATCCAGTATCAGCAGAATGCCGTGATGGTTGCAGATATCCCGAATAATGCCATAATACTCCGGGGGGGGGACCACCGCGCCGATGGTCGAACCTAAAATGGTTTCAGCCAGAAAAGCGGAAATGGTTTTCCGGCCTTCATTCCATATCACCTCGTTCAACGCATGGGCGCATCGCATGCCACAGCTCGGATAGGTCAGCCTGTAATGACAGCGCAGGCAGTATGGCGGAGGAATGTGGATGGAAGGAGTCAGAAGCGGCAGAAAGGGCTCCCGCATGGATGTTTTTCCGGTTGCCGATAAAGCGCCCAGCGTCGCCCCGTGATAGGAGTTCCAGCGGGAAATGATCCGGTACCGATCCTTTTCTCCATTGGCAAGATGGACCTGCCTGGCCAGTTTGATGGCGGTTTCAACGGCTTCGCAGCCGCTGGAGCAGAAATAAAACCGGTTGATGCCTTCCGGTGAATGAGCAGCCAGCCTGCCGGCCAGGCTTTCCACCGGATCAGAGGTGAACATGGTGCCGTGAACATAGGCCAATTCTTTTGCTTGTTTGGCCATGGCATCGGCAATCTCGGCCCTGCCATGACCCACGTTCACGCATATCGGCCCGCCGCTGGCATCCAGGTGTTTTTTTCCGCTTTCATCATAAATCCAGGCTCCTTCCGCCTTTACGGCTTTTGGTATGGCCTGATCAATTCTGCGGTGAAATACAAAGCTTTCTCTCACGGAAAATTCCTTTCAAAGATACAGACGTGTGAAGCCTTTTCAAGATAAACAATGTATTTGCTTCAAAAAACCGTAACAAGATTCTGTTCTTCCGTCAACTCTTTCTCTATGACGACATGCTTTCAAAACGTTCATTGCAGGCATCGGAAACCGGCGACGAATCCTTTTGACATTTCCAGGTGGATTCGCCTATAGGTGTTGTCGAAAAATTACATAAACCGGCGAAGTTGCTTCACTCAATCCAAAGCGCAATCGGGGTCAATATGAATGTCGATGAAGAACGTCAAATCTCGTTGTTTAACGATCAGTTGAAACAGGATATCCGGTTGCGTCTGGTGAAAACACGCCATGAGGGAAGCAGGCTGCTTGAGGATTTTTGTCTGGTCTTGCAGAAGGTGGCCCCAAAAATCCATGTTGTTCACGAAAATGACGAATCCGATGCCCCTTCGGAGCTCAGAATTCATTCCCGGATCCGCTATCGGGCTGTGCCCCTCGGGCGTGAACTGGTTCCTTTTTTGGAAGCGCTGTCATGGATATTTAATGGAGAGCCCCTGCCGTCGTTGCCGTTTTCCTCGCTTCTGGACAGTCTGACGCTGCCGGCGGAATTGAAGCTCTATATCGCTGACCAATGCCCGTTTTGCCCCGGTGTTGTTCAAAGCCTTCTGCCCCTTGCCATTTCAAGCGACTGGATTCAGTTGACGTTGATCGATGCCGGATTATACACGGCAGAAGCCCGAGTCGACCGGATTCAATCGGTTCCCACACTAGTTCTCGATGCGCAAATCCGCTGGACAGGCTCCATTAAAATTCAGGAAGTCCTGGAGGCCATCATTCATCGGGACCCTTCGAGGCTCGAAGCCGATACCCTGATGAATATGATTGCAGACGGCAATGCCGGGCTTTTGTCAAACATGATATTGGCAAGAGACATGGTTTTTCCGGCTCTGGTGGATCTTCTGGTTCATCCCAAGTGGCCTGTCCGGCTCGGGGCCATGGTGGTCCTGGAAACGATTGCCTCTGAAAAACCGGCCCTGGCGCAAAAAATGCTGGTGCCGTTATGGGATCGATTTAATGCGGCAGATGACAAGGTTAAAGGGGACATTCTTTATCTGGTTGGAGAAATCGATAATGGCGCCTTTATCGGTCGAATTCGGGAAGTCTTGAGCAGCGGACTGAATTATGATACGGAAATCATTGAAGCCGCCGAAGAAGCACTTGAAAAGCAGAAAAAATACGGAAAAAAACATGAATAAATCAGATCTGAAAAGGTTTTCAAAGGTATCCGACAATTTTTATATTGACGATGTTCTTCCTTTTATGTAGATTGATCGAATAATTGAGGGATCGTCTAGCGGCAGGACGACGGGTTCTGGCCCCGTTAACCAAGGTTCGAATCCTTGTCCCTCAGCCACATAAAAACAAAGGGTTACGAAATAG
>Ga0268284_1000672_pt1 | contig 21390 bp, 15 predicted proteins | sample saktaG_14_FD_190137 | JGI IMG/M metagenome (GOLD analysis project Ga0268284, IMG submission 190137) | Saline water microbial communities from Sakinaw Lake, British Columbia, Canada - sak_2013_06_06_40m | ecosystem: Environmental > Aquatic > Non-marine Saline and Alkaline > Saline ...
ACCCACCACGTATCCCATACCACCCACCACCATGCATTTACTCAATTCCCTGCTTTTCGCAACCACGTTGCTCGCCTCTGCCGTCACTGTTCAAGCGGCAGACGCTCCCGCCAAGACCCGCGTTCTGCTCATTACGGGCGACGACGTTTCAGCCCATGACTGGCTGTCCTGCGCGGTGGCCACCCGCGACGTGCTCCAGGCCTCCGGCCAATTCAGCGTCGAGGTCATCGGCAACGCCGAGGTGCTCGCCAAAGCCGACAACCTCAAGAACATCGATGTCATCTACTTCATGATTTACAACGCCCAAACCCCGACGCTTTCCGATGCCGGCAAGGAAAACCTGCTGGCCTTCGTCAAAGGGGGCAAAGGGTTTGTGGTGACACACCTCGCCAGCGCGTCCTTCAAGGACTGGGCCGAATTCCGCACGCTTTGCGGCCGCGTCTGGGTCATGGGCACTTCCGGCCATGGTCCGCGCAGCGTGTTCAAGGCCAAGGTGGTCGATACCGCCAGCCCCATCACCAAAGGCGTCAAGGATTTTGACCAGGACGACGAACTCTATGCCAAACTCCAGGGCGACGCTCCGATCCATGTCCTGCTGCAGGCGGAGTCCGACTGGAGCAAGCAGGTGGAACCGCTCGCGTTCACCTTGGACTACGGCCAGGGTCACGTGTTTCATCACACGTTCGGTCACGATGCCAAGGCTCTCAATATTCCCGAGGTCAAAACCCTGATCCTACAGGGCACCGCATGGGCGGCCGGAAAATAGCAGAAGGGATCACGGTCGCCCGCAGGGTTGCGATGGTGGAGTTTGACTGGCGGAGACCCGGGAGAAGGCACGCCACGCCACCATTGGTCAAGCATGCGGAGAAAATCACTGGCGGCACTGCGCCGCGGGTGTATTTTCTCCGGTTGTGTGGAAAATCCGACCATTATTCCATTGCACGCCGCGGGATTCGGGCAACGGATTCGCGCTGGTCGTTTGTTTGGTTCTGATGTCGCTGATTGCGATTCTGGCGGTTGGCTTGGCCAGCCTCGCGACCATCGAACTCAGACGATCTTCACAGGGAAATCAGACCGCGCTTGCCAAAGCCAACGCGCGCTTGGCGCTCATGCAGGCCATCGGGCAGTTGCAGAAGACCCTTGGTCCGGACCAACGGGTCTCGGCCAGCGCGGACATTCTGGTGGGTCATCCCCAACAACCGCAGTGGACCGGCGTGTGGCGGACGACCCGCGACGACGGCAGCTCCCTTTTCACCAGAGATGACTTGGCGGGCGGCTTGAGTGACGCGAGATGGACGCTTGAATCCACCCCGGCAGAGCGGGTGCTCGAGTGGTTGGTCAGCGGCACGGGCGATCCCATGACCGGTGCCGGGACCGATCCGGTGGTTCTGGCCCATGGCGATGCCGATTCCAAGGTGGAGGTTCCTACGGTCGTCTTGAATCATTCCTCGGGTGCCACGGCGGGGCATTTTGCGTGGTGGACCGGGGACCTCGGCGTGCGGACCAACGTGGCGACTCGTGACCCGCGCAACCAACTTCAGGTCACCCGTGGCAACCCGGAAAATGGCGCGTGGTTCCGGATGATGGCTTCCCAAGCGGCGGATCCCTCCCTGATGGAGGGCGACGTGACTTTCAGGGATGATGAAATCCGGCGCCTCGCCAGCGCGGGCACCATGGCCGCCACCTCCGCAGGCAGCGCATGGGGCCGGCAACATGCCTTCGATTTCACGGTGGATTCGCTCGGGGTGCTCGCCGACGTCGCACACGGCGGCCTCAAACGCGATCTCACCGCGTTCATCGCCGCCAATGGCGACGTGCCATCCTGGAAAAATCTCAGCGGTCTCGCCGGCAATGATTCTTTGGTGGGTGCAGCGCCGGATGCTAACAGCACGGCTTCAAGGTATCGCGCGGCGGGACCACGCTTCGGGTTGCTGCGCGACTGGGCGCGGCTGGCCATTCCGTTTTCCGGCAAACAGGTCGCGTCGAGGTTGCCCGAGATGGATGCCACGGACGGAAAATTGAGCGAGGCCAACGCCCTGGCCAACGAACGACCCGTCAAACTCGCCGGCAACCTGCGCGCCGACCTGCAGCCGATTCTGGTGGAAGCCACCGATTTCAGCCATCTGAGCACCTTCAAGATTGCCGGCAAGACCCCCGATGTCTATCAGTTGCGCTTCCACCACTATCCGCGCGTCGTGCTCTGGAATCCGTACAATGTGGAACTCGATTTTGATCGTTCCATGGTCATGATCCAAGGCAATGGGCGCCAGGAAATGTGGACGGACATCGTGAACTCAAGCGGCGCGCTCATCCAGACTCCGTTGGAGTGGCTGTCTTTCGAGGGCGGGCGCAGCACTTCCTTCAGCTCGAATGGCGGGGGGATTTTCAATTCCGAAGGTTACAACGATCCCTATATCGGCGCTTATTATTTCGCCATTCCAAGGACGCGCTTCGCGCCCGGCGAGTGCCTGGTGTTCTCCCCGGCCCGTCAGGCGGAATACGATTGCCTGAGCCCCTACCGCCTGGGGCCGTATAATCTCAATGCGAATGAACTGAGCTGCGAGGTCACTCCCGACCCCTCGCGCAGTTATTATATATCCGGAACGGATATTGGTGGCGGCATTTCCGTCAAGCCCGTGGCCTTTTGGTTCGCACCGACGCTCGCCTGGTCGACTAACGGCAGAATCGGCGTGGAAAATCAAAGCGATGATACCCGGGCGGTGCTCAAGAGCGTCGGATCGGGTACCATCACCTTCGATGACTTCGACAGTGCGCCGCAGATCGCAGTGGTTTCCGTCTCCCTTCAATACGGTGCCGGACGCGAACCGCGGATTTCATGGAACAAGGCCGAGAAAATGCCGATCGAATTGTTGGATCAAAACAATCCACAGCCGACGGTCATTCCCAACGTACGGACACGGGAGGGACTCCGGCTGCGCTGGTTCAATGAACACCCATCGAATCTCATCAACTCGGGAAGCTTGTATGGAACCGCCTATTTCGAGGAGGCTCTGTTAGGGGATTGGAACCCCCGCGCGTCGTTTGTCGTGCGTTCACCCTGGGAAAACATCGGCGGCACCCTGCCGCTCTCCGGCACCGCCGGCGGACCGTGGTTCTTCGGGGCTTACACGCGGGACCTTTATGACGACGCCGTAGGTTGGGCCCAGCAGACCCCGGTGTTCGCGGGCGGGCACTGCCGCGGCAATCCCTTCGGCCCGCCGCAAGAAGGTGCCGCACGCTACGTGCTCTTCGACGTGCCGCGCTCCGAAACCGGCGTGATCTCGCTCGGCCAATTCCAGCATGCCAAGATATCCGAACTGATCTGGCACCCGTCCTATGCCGTGGGAAACTCGCTGGCCGATCCGCGGCTCGGCACCGGCGGCAACCAGGGACTGCACCGCAGCGCCGCAATCGCGCAAGACCAGGTGTCCGCCAATGATGGCGGTTTTCACGAAAACCAGATCGGTTGGTCGGCCGATGCCCAACGGTCTAACGGGAGGACCGCTTGGGCGGCCACCGCGCGCGCTATTCTCGGCGGCGTGCCGCAAAGCGACAACCTCGTCTATGACCTGTCCTTTGAGGCCAATCAATCACTGTGGGACCGCTACTACCTCTCTAGCGGATCTGCCGCGGACAAGAGCAGATTTCTCGAAGATCCGGCAAAGAATCCGCTGCCTAACGGCCGCATGCGCCTCGCACCACGGGCCGGTTCGCCCGCCACGGTCGATCAACTGACGGATTTCCATCAGGCCGCCTCGTGTCTGATGGTCGATGGCGCGTTCAACGTGAACTCGACGCGCGTCGAGGCCTGGCAGGCTTTGTTAGGATCGACCCGGCTTACGGGCTACGCTGGCGGCGGCAATGTCGCGTTTCCACGCGTGCTCGACGCGCCGGATGGGGCGTGGCACAACGGCGAGGCGACGGATCGCGGCGCAGTGTGGGCGGGACACCGGGAACTGACTCGTGATGAAATCCGCCAACTCGCCGTGGCGATTACCCAAGAGGTGAAACTACGGGGGCCGTTCCTGTCCCTCGCGGATTTCGTCAACCGTCGTCTCGCCGAGGATGAAACCGGACGCATGGGAGCTTTGCAGGCCGCCATCGAAAAGGCCGGTCTCAATTCCAGCATGACGGATGCCTATCCCTTGAACAACCAATCCCCGCTGCCTGACTACACCCATCCGGACCACATTCCCGACGCCACCCGCATGGAACAAACCCTCAAGCCCGCGTCCAAGGCATGGGGTGCTCCTTGCTGGCTGACTCAGGCGGACGTCCTCCAGACCCTCGGCCCGGTGCTCACTGCCCGCTCCGATACCTTTGTCATCCGCGCCTATGGAGATGCCGTGGATGCGACGGGCGAGGTGACCGCCCGCGCGTGGTGCGAGGCGGTCCTCCAGCGCACACCCGAGCCGCTCGATCCCGATGCCAGCGGCCTTAACCCGCGCCTCGCGGGCGCCGCAGGTGATTTCGGCCGGCGCTTTGTCATCACTTCGTTCCGCTGGTTGTCACCCGGGGAGATCTAACACAATCATGTCTGTCAAATCCAGCCGCCGGATTGCCGTGTTTTTTTTGTTGTCGGTCTTGTGGCTGGGGGCGGAGCCGGAGGCCAAGTCCGGGCGACATGTCCGGTTTCTCGCGGTGGGCGACAGTCCGCCGTTCCGGCAGGAAATCCGGGATGGGGTGCGCTACGAACTCGAGGTGCCACCCGGGAGCATCCCGCCGCGCGAGGTGGTTCCCGGATTCGGCAAGCAATCCGCAGCGGCGGTGGCGTTGCGCCTCGGACGCATCAGCGTGCCCGTGAGCGTGCCGGCAGGTGAGGGGATTGTCGATTTGCGACGGGTCGGCGAAACCCCCGACGCCGTGCCATGGCTGCGGATCAAGCGGCCGGAATCCGGCGATTTCCTGGTCTTGCTCTGGCGCAACCCCACCCACAAAACCTGGCAGGACGCGATCAGTCTCATCGTGCCGGATGGCCCCGACCTTGCCCCCGCCGGCCACGTGCGCATCGTGAATCTTTTCCCCCAGGCGATCCACATGACATGGGGGGAAAAAAACTTGATCCTGCCCGCCGCGAAAATGATCCAGCGTGCGGTCAAACCGGGAGCGGAAATTCCTTTTCAAATCCTCGTCGCCGACTCGGCAGCCTCCATGAAACCCTATTATTCAGGGGCCTTGACCCAGAATCAGGGCGAACGCGGGCTGATCACAATCTATCGGGCGGATGGGGTGGCCCCGCGCCGGCCCCTGCAGGTGGCGATGCTGCGGGAGCCGGTTCCGCATGATTTGCCACCACCGGTCGGTGAAAATAACCGTTAGCACGGTGACGGGAACAGGTGGACTCGCAAAAGAGCCGCGGCTGCCTGATTGGATGCTCAAGGGTTTTCCTTGTTCGGTGGCTCGGGAAGCTGCTCGGGAGTCCAAGGATGGAGATAGTGGTGGTGGCCATGCCAATCGGGCAAGGCGTATGCCGAGGCGGCGACGGCAGCGATGTATGCCAATGGGATGATGAGGATGGACAACCCAAGGGTTCCCAACGCCATCAGCACCGACACAAAACCAGTCACGATGTTACCTCCGATCAGCAAGCCGATGCCGGACACGTAATGGTGTTTGTAGAGGTGGCCCAGACCGGGCAGGATGCTGAGCATCGCAGCGATCTTGTTGCGATCCACCGAATGCAATACCGGCGTGCTTTCATTCATAGGCATATGGAATTCCTCCTTTGCACCTATGACTCTGCGCCGGGGTGGGGAAGAAGGCAAGTTCTATCTTCCAGGCTGATTCCGTGGTTCCGCAACTTCGCCACGCTTGATCAGGCGATGGAAACCATCTATCAATCTCCCGCCTTCCTATTTATGAATTCCGCCACCGAGCACCTCATTGAGTCAGCCACCCTTCCGCTTGCCGTCGACCCCGCAACGCGCCTCGCCGCGGCAGGGGAGTTGCACCGGCAAATCGAGGCGCACCCTGACATCCCACCGGCGGCCCTCGCGGAAGCCACCGCCTCGCTCGCCCGCGCCGACCTGCACCCGCGCCGCCACCGCTGGCGGACGGTTCTCTGTCTAACCACCCTGCTGGTTTCCCTGCCGGTGCTCGTCCACTCGGCATGGCAGTTTGCCTGGTTCGCGGGAGTTCAACGCGTGACGACACCTTTCGCGGCCTCGAAGCCACTCTTGCCCGATATTCTCAGAGGCCTCAACCCGGAGCAGGAACTCCTGCTGATGGGTGACCTCACGGCCACCCGCGATGCGGAGCGCTGGAAGCCGCTCTGGGACAGCGATCCGGACAATCCGCTCTACCTATCCGAGTATGCGCAGGCGTATTTCAGCGACCACAAGACACTCCCGCCCGAGATCCTAACAGCCGCCGCACGCGCCGATACTGTGAGTCAAACAGCGCGGGTCGCCTATGTGGCCACCCAAGGCACCGCAATCGTCGTCCACCTGCAAAAACTCAGCAACGCGCTTGCCGCCGGCGCGCAACAATGCGCCGCGCGACAGGACGCCACGGGCTTCCGCCAAATCACCGACGACTGGATGAGACTCGTCCAAACAACTGCTCGTGGCGGTGAAACGATGATCGAGTTGCTAGTGGCCCGGGCGTTTTTCACCAATCCACTGGCCAACTTCCGCGATGCGGCACAAGCCCTCGGGCTGGATGAGGAAACCCGCCGTTTCGCGGATCTCCACCAACGCGTGCAAGCCGACAAGGAAACCCGCAAGCAGCACGGCCGGACTTCCCCGGTGGTAGACCTCGTCACGTCCCATGGCTCGGTCTTTGCCAGCATGGCCCTCCCGGTGATTGTGAGTCAGGTGGCCAACCCGCCCGCCATCACCGAGGCCGACCTGCGGCCCGGACGCTACGCCGAACACGCGCTGTTCGAACGCGCCGCATCCTTGTCCGCCTGGGCCGCGCTCGGCCTGTGCGCCGCGCTCGCCGCCCTCAGCCGCTATCGCGTGAACCCGCAGGTCCGCGTCCTGGCGCCGAGAATGTTAGACCTGCTGCGCGCCTCCGATTGGGCGTGGATCCTTCTTGGCGGTGTGATGCTGCCGCTGCTCTACGCCACGGAACGTCACTGGATCCAACACGACCGCCTGCTGGAAATCTCCGCCGATGCCCCCGCGCTTTCCCGCTATGAATACGCTGTCACCCAGGTCCTCCGCGCGGAACTGCTGGATTTGATCGATCCAGCTGTCTCTCAAAATTAAGGGCATGATTTCATCTGCGACTGCCGGAGTTCACGCCAGCGTGCCTCCTGCGACACGCCGGGGTGCCCTGAAGGGAAGATCGGCTGAAGCCTTGACTCAGACGCCGTTAGAGGAAAAATCTGTTTGAATTCACGCTTCAGCGTGCATCTATCGATATGGCTTGGTCCGGTCATTGCGGCGCGCCAGTTCGCTGGCATAGTTGCGACCGATGCGCGAGGCGTTGGCGCGGCACCAATCGCCGAGCCGGATGCTGCCGCCGGCCGGACCGTCCACATCCAGCAGGCCGCTCATCAGTCCGCGGATTTCCTCCCGCGTGATGAAGACGTCGTTCACAAAAAATCCGATGATCCGGCTTGCCAGCCAACCTAACCAAGAAGGGATATTCATGACTGGCCGCTCGCAATGGATTGCCCGGCCGATTTCCTCCACCAGTTCCCGATAGGAATAGGACACCGGCCCCACCGCTTGCAGGATGAGATTGTCATCTTGTTCCCCGGCTGTGACGGCGAGTTCCGCGAGATCCTCCACATGGATGGGCCGCAACCGGTAGCTGCCATCCCCGAAGACTCCGAACACGGGAAACTTCCGCAACATCCACGCGATGTTGTTGATGAGGATGTCCTCATCCCCGAAAATGACGGCGGGGCGCAGAATGGTATAACTCACGCCGCTCTCGCGCAAGGCTTTTTCTAACATACCTTTGCCCGCGAAATATTCCAGCGGCGAGTGCGCGTCCGGATGGGTGATGCTGACGTGCACGATGCGCCGCACGCCGGCCAGCCGCGCAGCTTCGAACAACGCCAGCGTGTTCTGCACCGCCCCGCGGTGATGGAATGTCGCATGGTTGAATCGCACCCAATAGGTGTTGTAGAGCGTGTCCACATCGGCGAGCGCCGCCGCGAGACGCTCCGGATCGTGGAAACACAGCGGACGCGCCGGCACCAAGTCTCCAAAGCCATGTGGCCGGTCCGGCGAGTTGGTGAGAGTGACGACTTCGCGGTCCCGCGCGAGCAGACGAATCGCGATGTGTTTGCCGGAGTAACCGTAGGCTCCGGTGACGGCGTGCTTGAGGCGGCGGCTCATGTTTCTGATATTCCAGATATTTCTGTTGCGAGAGAAATTACGAGGCGAAAAAATGGCGCGGGTCACTTCAGCAGGGTGGCGATCCGGGTGCCGAACTTCACCAGTTTCATGCGCGATTCGAGGGGCAGTCGGCGCATTTGGAGGTAGAACTTTTCCATCGCCTCAAAGAACTCCAGCATCTCGGTCCAGCGCTTGCGGGTCTCCGCGGCAAGGGCCGGGTCGGCGGCAAGCAGCGGTTCCACCGCGCGCAGCGCCGCCAGCGTGGGATCCACCTCGCGCTTTTTCCGTTCGTCGAGCAAGGCCTCGAACAGTTTCCACACATCCTTGATCGACTCGAAGTGCTCGCGCCGGTCGCCTAGAATATGGACGTTTTTCACCACCCCCCAGGACTGCAATTCCTTCAAGCTGTTACTCACATGGGAGCGGGCGATGCCCAACATCCCGGTGATTTCATCAGCGGCCAGCGGCTTCGGCGAGAAATACAACAACGCATGAATCCGCGCCACCGTGCGACTGATGCCCCATCGGGCACCCATTTCACCCCAGTGCAGCACGAGTTCGCGGATGGCGGGTTGCATTTTCATTTCCTGTTGCGACAGGAATTACAGAAATTCCCCGGGCATTGTCAAAAGGTTTTTCCGGTGGCGGCGCTGTTTACGCGACAAATCCGGTGACGATCGTCACGGAATTTGTCGCGGGTGCGGGGTGTCATGAGGATTGCAGGGGAGGGGAGGAGCGGTTAAGAGTGCTGGCGGAAATGCAAGGCATGTGGGAACAGCCCGTCAAAGAAACAGCGCCAGGCATGTGGGAACAGCCCGTCAAAGATGCTCCGCCAGCGAGGTGGTTGATTCGCATCTCCGAGGTTTTTTCAGGCATGGAGGCGGACATTATCCGCGGCCTTGGGGCCGAGTTTCTCAAGAAGCTGGGACGCGAGTATGCATTGATCCGAATTGTGGATGCGGCGGCACTCCATCATTCGGAGGCGGCCAAGTTCGTACGTTGGAATTTACCGGTGCACCACAGTTGGCCGTGCTGTCCGGCGGAAATCGAGGGTTTCATCGAAAAAGCGGCCCAGGCGTTGTGGCGGAAATTCGGTGGCGGCGATCCGCAGACGGTCATCGCCGGGGCGCTCGACCCGGGAGGTTCTAACCGCTACTACCGGACCCTCGCGTCCAACCTGCGCGGTCGCACGCTGCAACTCTTTCCGCCACAGTGCGGAGCGATCCGGGATGCCGAGAAGCAATCCAGCCGGACCCCGACGCTTTTCTGTTTGGTTGGCAGGGAAGGCTTGTTTTGCGGCGTGCAGAGTCCGGCGGCATCGAATGGCTTCCATGCGGGCGGCACCAAATACATCCGCCAGAATGCGCCCGACACCATCAGCCGGGCCGGCGCGAAAATCGCCGAGGCGCTCCACCATCTTCAGCTCGACCGGGCACCGCCACCGGCAGGTGGCCATTGGCTGGAACTCGGTGCCAGCCCGGGCGGGATGACCGCTGAGTTGTTAGAGCGCGGCTACCGGGTGACCGCGGTGGACCGAGCCCCGCTTGACCCACGTCTGGCAAACGCGCGCGGCTTGCAGTGCGTGCTGGCGGATGTGGCCGCGTTCCAACCGGAACCAGGCACCACTTATGATGCGATTCTATCAGACATGAACGGAGACGCCCGGGAATCCATCAGGCGGGTCATCCGTCTATCCAAACATCTCCGGCAGGGGGGGCTCGTGGTTTTCACTTTGAAAATGCCGGGAGTGGTCACCTTCGCCGCAGCCAACGAAGTGGCGGCATCCGTCGTGGGTTTGGCGGCGGCGGCGGGCTTGCGGGTGTTCGCCCGGACGCACCTCACATACAACCGTCATGAGTTCACGCTCTTTTTCGAGCACCAGCCGTCTGCCGCGCCTGCGGGAAAAAACCTGTAAGATGGGTTCGCGGGGTCCGTATCGGGTGGCATGAAGAACAAGCTGCTGGCAAATCCAATGGCCGTGCTGGCTGCGCTGAGCATGCTGGCTGCGCTGAGCGTGCTGGCACCCATGGCCTGCGCCATGGAGGGAGATCCCTACGCCAACGAAACCCCGGCCCAGCGCGACGCCCGCATGGCATGGTGGCGTGAGGCGAAGTTCGGCATGTTCATCCACTGGGGCGTCTATGCGGTGCCGGCCGGAACCTACGATGGCAAGCCCATCGGCGACATCGGTGAGTGGATCATGTTCAATGGCAAAATCCCGGTGGAGCGCTACCGGGCTTATGCCAGGGATTTCAATCCGGTGAAATACGATCCCGCGGCGTGGGCCGGTTTGGCCAAGGAAGCAGGCATGCGCTACATGGTGATCACCGCGAAACATCACGACGGTTTCAGCTTGTTTCCGAGCGCGGCCAGCAAGTGGAACATTGTGGATGCCAGCCCATGGAAAAAGGATTTGATCGGGCCGTTGGCTGAAGCCGCGCGGGCGCAGGGATTGAAATTCGGTCTTTACTATTCCCAAGCCCAGGACTGGATCAATCCGGGTGGGGCCAAATACGATTGCGACGATGGCGAAGGCTGGGACGATGCCCACAAAGGGAGCTTTGATCAATACCTCGACACCATCGCCGTGCCGCAGGTGAGTGAGATCCTCACCCACTATCAACCGGATATCCTGTGGTGGGACACCCCGCACCTGATGAACCCGCAACGCGCCGCCAAACTGGCGAAACTCCTGGAGCTTCGTCCTGGCATCATTCATAACAACCGGCTCGGTGGTGGCTACAAGGGAGACACCGATACCCCCGAACAAGAGATCCCGGCCACTGGATTGCCCGGACGCGATTGGGAAACCTGCATGACGATGAACGATACGTGGGGCTTCAAGAGCGATGACCACAATTGGAAACCCCTCTCCACTCTGATCACCAACCTTGTGGACATCGTCAGCAAGGGTGGCAACTACCTGCTCAATGTCGGCCCCACCGCCGAAGGGGAAATTCCACCGGAGTCGATCCAACGGCTCAAGGAAGTGGGCGCGTGGATGAAGGTCAATGGCGAGTCGATCTACGGCACTCACGCCAGCCCGTTCAAAAAACTCGCGTGGGGCCGCTGCACCGTGAAGCCCGCGGGTGATGACACGCTTCTCTATCTGCATGTGCTGGCTTGGCCGGCGGATGGCAAACTCACAGTGCCCGGTCTATCCAATACGGTGAAATCCGCGGAGTTGTTAGCTGGTGGGGGGCAACTCACCGTTGGTAAATCCGACAACGGTCCGGTCTTGACCCTTCCCGCCACTGCGCCGGATGCGGTCTGCTCCACGATCAGGATGGTGGTACAAGGCAAACCCGAAGTCGCGGAAACGTTGGTTTCCGCCGACCAGGACGGCTGGATCCGCTTGCTTCCAAGCGATGCGCATTGCGAGGGCGAAGCCGTGAAAACCCAAGGAAACGGTGACCAAGCCAACATCGGCTACTGGACCAATCCCAAGGATTCCGTCTCGTGGAACTTGCGTGCCGACCATGACGGGAAATTCCTGATCCAAGTCGAAGCCGCCGCGCCTGCCGAGGGTTCGGTGCTGTTGATCCAAGGCATCGGCAAACTGGCGTATCCAGTCCCCCAAACCGCGAATTACGACACGTTTCAGATCACCAAGGTCGGTGAAGTCACCCTCACGAAGGACAGCAAGGTGACGTTGACGCTACGCCCTGTTGTGGACGGTTGGCAACCCGTGAACGTGCGCAAGGTCGAGTTGATTCCGCAACCTTGATGGCAGAGATTGAGAGGAATTTCACTTGCGCAATTCCAAATTCCACATCGGGCTTGACACGCCGCAGATGATGGACACGCTCGCTGCGTATGAAACGTTTTCTGCAAGGGATCGCCCTGACGGCAATGGTGTTTTCCCTGGCCTCCTGCGGCCTGCCCGGCGCGGCGGCCCGTTCGACCGGAAATCTGGCCAAGAGTTTAGGCGGCCTCATCGGTCCCGCCGCCGCCGCCGCCGCGCTTTAATCCAGGCCGTGGCGGATGGTCCGGCTGCCGTCCGCTTCGATGGAGAAAATCCGCCAAGTGGTGAACGGGGGCAGCAATTCGGGAAACTTGTCACCCCACTCTGCGATGATCACCCCGCCGGCTTCAAGATATTCGTCCCACCCGAGCGCGAGCAATTCCTGCGGGGTTTCCAGCCGGTAGAAATCCAGATGAAACACCGGCAATCTGCCGCCTGGATACTCGTGAACCAATGCGAAGGTCGGGCTGGTGACCTCCGCAGGTGACCCTAGTGCAGCTACCAAACCTTTGGTCCAATGGGTTTTGCCGGCACCGAGACCGCCGACCAAGGCGATGACGGATCCGGACCGGACCATGGTCGCACTCGCGCGGCCCAACTGCTCCATCGCTTCAGGGGTATGCGCACGCTCTTGCATCGGCCACCTCGCAAAGCGCAATCCCTCCCCGGAGTCCATCAAAAAATGTCTGAAGCGCCTGCAGATGATGCAAGCGGATTGGGTTCACCCTTCCGGAACGGGCTTGCTCTCCGGGGCGGCACGCCAAAGCCGATAGCGGACATTGACGGTTGCTCAGGGCAACAGGTTGATCTGGCGCGATTGTTTGATCGCGTTGTTGATCTTGCGGTGCAGCTTCGCGGAAACTCCGGTCACCCGGCGCGGCAGGATCTTGCCGGTTTCCGAGGTGAACTTGGTGAGCAACTCCGGATTGGTGGGGACGACAAGATCCGCGGGAATGTCATGGCGACGGCGCGGCATCTGCCGGTTCGCCTTGCGGAAATTGATACGACGTTGAACGGTTTTAGGCTCGGACATGGGAAAAATCAGCGGAGTTCGCGGTGAAGGGTGCGCTTCTTGAGAAAATGATTGAATTTCACTTTCTCCAGACGACCGGGCGTGCGGAGGCTCTTTTTGTTACGCGTGGTGACGTAACGTGAAGTCGGGGTGCCCGCGGCTTTCGCCTCGGTGCATTCTAGGATGATGATCTCGCGTGGCATGGGAAGAACTTGGGAGGGCGGATGTGGCGTTAATCTTCTTCTTCGTCAAGCGAAACCGTTTCGGAATCTTCTTCTTCGACATATTTTCCGCCACTGAAACCCACTTCATTGGACGGACGGAAGCGGCGCTTGCCGTATTCCTTCTCCCATTGGGCCTGACATTCGACAGTTAGACGGGCGAATGGAATGACCTCAAGGCGGGCTTGGAGGATTTTGCGGGAAGATATTTCACAAATGCCGTAGGAACCCGTTTGAATGCGCCGCAGGGCCTGCTCGATCTCGTAGAGGGCGTCTTGCTCCTTGGCGAGCACGGAGAGCGCGAAATCACGGTCATAAGCATCGCTGCCGGCATCGCCCTGATGTTGGCCGCTGCCGGATGCCTCGGAGCCTTCCGGAGCGTTGCGGATCGTATCGCGGGTCATTCCGGACATGGAATCGACGAGTTGATCGCGCAAGTCGAGCAGCCGCTGGCGCTGCTTCTGGATGAATGCCGGGCTGTGGGAGCCGTTGCCGCCGCTAGCCGCCGGATTGACCGGGGTGGGCGCGGCTTTGGGCGGCACAAATGGAGGCTTGACGGGTGCCGGTGGCACCGGGAAATCTCCTAACGAGGAGCGGGGCTTGGAGACCGGACTCTTGGGCACCGGTGGATCGGACTTGGCCGGTTTGTGGGTCTTGGTTTCCGCGACGGGCACCTTTGCGGCTGGCTTGGAAGCTTTGACCTCAGGCACTGGTTGCGCCGGGAGATTCGCCTTCTTCACGGGCACCGCCGCGATCACCTTTTTCACGGACGGAGATTTTTCCACCGGAACGGATTTCTTCGGTGGAGCGGCTTTCTTCGGTGGAGCGGCTTTCTTCGGTGGAGCGGCTTTCTTCGCCAAAGGTGCCTTTGCAACTGATTTCACCACAGGCTTTTTCACCGCCGGAATCGGCTTGGCGGGCTTGGCGGCAGGCTTGGCAGGCTTGGCGGGCTTGGCGGGCTTCGCGGCGGGCTTGGTTTTTCCTTTTGGAGGAGCAGCTGACTTTGATGTGATTTTCTTCGCGGCCATGGCGCAGAGATGAGAATGCGGGTGATAAAAACGTCCTCCCGCTAGGCCCTGAAAAGAGTTTCGCGGGCGGGGAGCGCGGTGGGTTAGCCCGTTAAGCCCACTCCATCAAGGCGAAAGTTCATGAATCGCAAAATAAGTCTGTGCCAGGTTTTGGGCAGGAGGCTTGAAATGCTGGATAGCTTGTCTATGGTGCGGGCCCGCCATGCAGCTCAGCGCCATTGTCGAAGCCCTTCTCATCGCCTCGCAGAATCCTCTCACCGCGGAGGAAATCGCCCGCTTGGTTCGTGCGCGGGTGGCTGAGGCGGATGACATCCGGGCCCGCGAAACCGAGGACGGCAAGGATGCCCCGGCACTGCCGGTCTGGCTGGCGGCACTCGCCGCAACTTCATCTGAACACGTCACCGACGCGATCCCACAACTGAACCACTCTTATCAGGAAAATCATCGCTCCTTCACCATCCTGGAACGACCGAAAGGCTGGAAACTCTATACCCGCGTTGAATACGGTGACTTCGTCCGCCAACTCTTCCCGGGCCGCAAACCGGAACGCATGAGCGGGCCCGCCATGGAGACCCTCGCCATCATCGCCTACCGCCAACCCATCACCAAAGCCGCCATCGAAGCCGTCCGCGGAGTGGCCTGCGACGGCATGATCCAGAAACTTCTCGATCGCGACCTCATTCGCATCACCGGTCGCGCCATGCTCCCCGGTCGGCCGCTGCTCTACGAAACCACCGATCTGTTTTTCGAACACTTTGGCATCCGATCCATCGATGATCTCCCGAACGCCACGGAGCTCCGCAAAGTGAAACTCCCGGATCCCGAGGCCTCGCAACTGGCCGACGATTCCGAACAACAGCTCGCCCTCAGCGCGGTGGGCAGCCCTGCCGCCGCTGCCGACAACGCGGCGGACCACACCCCAAACGAAGCATCAACCCCACCCGCGCCGTGAATCTCGACGATATCCGCCACCAAATCGACACCCTCGACCAAGATTTGCTCGATCTGCTCAACCGCCGTGCCGATCTGGTGCACGCAGTGGGTGTCCTCAAAAAACGCGAAGGCCTGCAAATCTATGCTCCCGAACGCGAGGAAGCACTCCTGCTGCGCCTCATCGCGATGAATCACGGCCGCCTGCCCGAAAAATCGGTGCGGGCCATCTTCGGGGAAATCATGTCCGCCGCACTCGCGCTCGAGGACGATCTCAAAATCGCCTATCTCGGCCCCGAAGGCACTTGGACCCATCAGGCGGCGATCAAGAAATTCGGGCACTCGGTGAACTATTCGGCACAAGCGAATTTTTCCGATGTCTTCGAGCAAGTGACCCGCCGTGCGGCGAACTACGGGGTGGTTCCGATCGAAAACTCCACCGAGGGTGCCGTCGCCCACACCTTGGATTTGTTCGTCGATTCGCCGTTGCACATCTGCTCGCAAATCCTGCTGCGCATTGAAAACGGGCTGATGGCTGCCATTCCGCGCGAGAAAATCAAGACCCTGTATTCCCATCCGCAGGTCTTCGGCCAGTGCCGTGGCTGGCTATTGAAACACTTCCCGGATGCGGAACTCGTCGAGGTTTCCTCCACCACCAAGGCAGCCCAAATCGCCCGCGATCAGGCGGCCCAAGGAGCCGCCGCCCTCGGCGGCCCGCTCGCAGCGGAAATGTACGGCCTCACCCTGTTGGAGGAATTCATTCAGGACCGTGCCACCAACACCACCCGGTTTTTAGTCATTGGTGAGAAAACCTGCCCTCCCACCGGGCATGACCGAACCTCTATCCTGTTCGCTATCCAAGACCGGCCCGGCTCGCTGGTCAAGGCGCTCCAAGCCTTCGACTATTTCCACATCAATCTGTCGAAAATCGAATCCCGCCCTTCGAAGCGCAAGGATTGGGAATACATTTTCTACGTCGATCTGGCCGGACATTGCGACGATCCGAAAGTCGCGGAGGCCTTTGAGGAGCTTGGCCGCCATTGCTCGCTGGTCAAGCTGCTGGGCTCCTACCCGGACACCGGCGAGTGAATCCCCATTCCCCCTGCCCGGCAACCCCGGTCCTCCCCCCCCGCGGAAAAATCGTTGCAAACAGAACTGGCCGAGTGGAATCGAAACTGCTTGGTTCGTTGCGCATGAAGCAAACAGCGGAATTGATTTTGGATGGCAAGCCTCTCGGGTTGCCGACAGTCGTGGGCTCTGAAGGTGAAGTCGGTATTGACATCAGCTCGCTCCGGGACAGCAGCGGATGCATCACCCTTGATCCCGGATACGGCAATACAGGGGCCTGCCAAAGCGCCGTCACTTTCATCGACGGCGAAAAGGGAATCCTCAGATACCGCGGCTATGACATCGCCGAACTCGCGGAAAAAAGCACCTTCGTCGAGACCGCCTATCTCATCATCTATGGCGAGTTGCCGACCCCCCGCCAACTGACCAATTTTTCCGACCTGCTCACGGAAAACCAAATGTTGCATGAGGGGATGCGTTTTCACTTCGAGGGTTTCCCGACCACCGCCCACCCGATGGCCATCCTTTCCGCGATGATCAACGCCGCCTCCGCCTACCACCCGAACCTCATCAGCAGGCGCGAGGAACGCTTCCCTTATCACGCGGCACGCCTGATTTCCCAGGTCCGCACCATCGCCGCCTTCTCCTACCGCAAAGCCCACGGACTGCCCGCCATCTATCCGAAAACCACCCTCAAATACACCGCTAACTTCCTTCACATGATGTTCTCGCATCCTGGCGAGGATTGCGAACTCAAAGCGGAAATCGTCAAGGCCCTCGACCTCATTTTCCTGCTCCATGCCGACCATGAGCAGAATTGCTCGACCGCCACCGTACGCATGGTCGCTTCGAGCCGCGCCAACCTGTTTGCTTCCGCCGCGGCCGGAGTCTGCGCTCTCTGGGGCCCGCTCCACGGGGGGGCCAACCAAGCCGTGCTCGAAATGCTTCAGGAAATCCACAAGCAGGGCGACGACGGCACGAAGTTCCTCAACGAAGTCAAAAACAAGACCGGCAACCGCCGCCTGATGGGCTTCGGCCACCGCGTTTACAAAAACTTCGACCCGCGCGCCGTCATCATCAAACAACAGTGCGACAAGGTGCTCGCCCAACTCCACAAGTCCGACCCCTTGCTCGACATCGCCAAGAAACTCGAGGAAATCGCCATCCATGACGATTACTTCGTGTCCCGCAAACTCTATCCGAACGTGGATTTCTACAGCGGCATCATCATGCGTGCCATCGGCATCCCCATGGACATGTTCACCGTGATGTTCGCCATCGGCCGCATGCCCGGCTGGATCGCCAATTACAAGGAAGTCATGGAAGATCCTGACAGCCGCATCTCCCGGCCCCGCCAGATTTATACCGGAGAAACCCTCCGCGCCTACACCCCGCTGGACGCCCGTCCCTGATGCCAGTGATGGCCGCTCTGTGACAATGAAAACAATGTCAGCACAAAGGATAAACCTTAATGGCAGTTTTTATGAATTCTGGTGGTTTGTGAGTGATGTGGTTTGTAATACAGCTTGAAACCTGCTTTGCGATCAATTCTCACTGACCCTAACTCTGGCAAAACGTTTGCTTGTGGTCATGCTGTCGGTAACCGTCACCCGCTCGAAATTCGAATCGATATTCGCCGCGCTTTCCGTGGCTGATCCATTGATCCCCCATGAGCCCGGCGATAGGCTGTTAGAAAATTCGACCGCGTAGGTGACCCCCGGCAAGGTGGCGGCTTTGCGCCGGATATAGGTGAGTGTGAGTCTGCCACTTCCGTTCATTCCCTGTTTGGGAAGCCCAGCCGTGCCTGAGGCTCCAACAATCCAGACGTTCGGGATGGACAATGTCGCAGCCTGACCCTGACCGGTGCCGATCATGTTGAAGGCGAATTTGAGCAAATTGGGAACTCCGTCGTTGGCAGGAACCAGCAAATCCTGTGATCCATCCGAGGCCAGGCCATTGTCCGCCCGGAAGCTCACCAGGAGCGTGGCGGTGACGGTGAAACTTTGAGTCACGCTCACGGCGGACGCATAGACCCCCGTGCCGGCCTGGGTCGATTGGACTGTGACTATTCCCGCTCCCGTCAGGGTGACGGTGTTGCCGGAAACGGTTGCGGGTCCCGACACGACGCTGTAGCTCACCGGCAACCCGGAGGATGCCGTCGCGCCGAGCACTATCGGCGCAGCCGGATATTGCAGGTCGGGAATCGCCCCGAAAGTGATTGTTTGAGGTTTGAGGGCAACCGCCACAAACTGGGTTTCCGTCTGGAAGCCGCCTATGACATAGACATTGGCACTCGGGTTGCCCACGGTGGGAGCTGATATATAGTTGACATTCCCGACATAGGTGAACGTGGGAGTCATGGTGGATTTGGGAATGGTCAATGACGTGACGGGCGTTGGGGAACTACCGAGCACGCCGTTTTCCATGCTGATATTAGGGAAGTTGTAATCGCTGTAGTTTTCGAAATACACGCCCTGATGTCCGTTTGTCTCGAAGTTGGGCACGGTGACTGGCGACCATGTGATCGTATTGTCAACCGTCGGATCGAGCGCCAGTTCGCCCTGGGCATCCCATACTGGTGTGCCGCCGTTAACGGTGAGGATTTTGGTCGCGGCCGGATATCCGCCACCCGTCAAACTGACTGACAACGAACCCGGAAAGGTGTATGAACCGTCGGGATGGGATGCATCCAGAACGGACGAACTGGCTGCCGCGCCGCTCGAGTAAAGATAGCTGCTGCCATCATTGTCCGCATGGAAACCCAATGGAAAGCTCGTGCTGCCAGGACCGGTGACGGTCCCGCCTACGGGGCTTTCCATGGTCAGTGAATAGGGAGCAGGATCAGAATCCGGCAATGCGTTGGAACTGTCCATGGGATTGTTGTTGGACGTTTGTACCAGGATGTTATTTTTGATAAGAAGATACATGGAATCGGGTTTGGCGGCACTGGCGGTCCCGGTCAAAATCACAAATTGGACAAGGCTCTGATAACTGGAATTTCCGGTGACCCCGGGAAGTCCCGGAATGGAAGTGCCGACTCCGCCATTGTTGAGCTGGACGGAACCTCGATAGACTGAGTCGTTCTGCAGGGAATTACCGGGAATCGTAAAACTGGTGGATGGAAGATCACCACCCGAGTTGATGTTGGTATTATCAATTTGAAAATGGGATGAGGCCCCCCCGGGATTGCTCCAGGTGATGGTGACGGGCTGGGCGTAATTGGTAACCTTCAAGGCACCGCCGCTCCATGTGGCATTCGTTATCCCGGTGATCTGTGGAATGGCGGGATAGTTGTCGGAACCAAAGGTGAGTTGTGTGTTGTAGGTATTGGGCGTGGAGGTTTGAATCTTCAGAAAATAAGTGCCGGTGGTGAAGGCGGCATCCATCGCGGTTTTGCTCGTGAAGTTCTGCTGCAAGCGCATGCCATAGGATCCCGGTTGATAGATCCCGGCCCCCGTGCTGCCGGGCGGCGGCGTCAGGGTGGAACTGGATAAGGGCTGCCCCATCGAGCCAGCCTGGACATAACTGGAAAACATGTAAGGCTTGTTGGAATCCAGCGCTGGAGCCGCCGCGCTGCTTTGATCGTAGGTGATCTGCTTTTGGATGACGAAATTCGACACGTCGATCTCCGGCGAGGAAGCGACACTCAGCGTGTGGTTGGCGGAGGAACCACTCACCACGCCGGAAAACACCCCGATAAACATGCCGGAATTCAGCACGGAAGTATCCACCGCCACCGGGGTATTGCTCGAAGAGGTGCTCTGGTTCCCCAGTTGGCCGCTCGTGCCCAGGCCCCATGTCGCCACCGTGCCGTCCTGACAATGGGCGATGCTGTGATTGGCACCTGCGGAAACCATGAAAACGGATTTTCCATAGAGTATTCCGGAACTCGTCACCGCGACCGGCACCGTGCTCTGGGTATTGTTGCCATTTCCCAACTGGCCGCTGGTGTTCAAACCCCAGGACACTACCGTCCTGTCCGAGCACAGTGCCAGGCTGTGACTGGCACCGCCCGAGATGCCGACGACCGCCCGGGTGGCTGGCACTCCGGAAATCGTCACCGCCACCGGAACGGTGCTTTGTGTGGTGCTGTTGTTTCCCAACTGGCCATTCGTGTTCAATCCCCACGACACCACGGTTCCATCCGAACAGAGTGCAAGGCTGTGGCTGGCACCGGCCGATATGGAGACGACAGTCTTGCCTGCAAGCGCGCCAGAGGATGTCGTCACCGCCACCGGCACGGTACTTTGTGTAGTGCTGTTATTACCCAACTGGCCATTCGCATTCAGTCCCCAGGACACCACGGTCCCGTCCGTGCACAGAGCCAAGCTGTGGCTGGCTCCGGCAGACACCGCCGCGACCGTCCTGGTGGCAGGAACACCGGAGATGGGCACCGCCACTGGCACGGTGCTTTGGGTGGTGCTGTTATTACCCAACTGCCCATTCGTGTTCAAACCCCATGAAACCACGGTTCCGTCCGAACAAAGTGCGAGACTGTGGCTGGCTCCGGCCGAAATGGCGGCGACGGTCCGCGTCGCGGGCACACCGGAGATGGTGACAGCCACCGGAACGTTGCTTGTCGTGGTGCTGTTGTTTCCCAACTGGCCATTCGTGTTCAACCCCCAAGCTACCACGGTTCCGTCCGAGCAGAGGCCAAGACTGTGATTGCCTCCTGCGGCACCTGACGCTGGCAGCTTGCCCCAAAGCACTCCAGCGGTATTCACCGTCACCGCTGCGGAGCTGTTAGCTGTGTCTTGATTGCCCAACTGTCCGTTCGCGCCACGACCCCATGCGAAGGGCCTCACATTCGTCCATTGCAATACCAGATCGCGCCCTCCATGGGCGTAGTAGTTGGCGGTGAAATAATAATTCAGTCCTCCATAGTTGAAATTCACGATTTGCCCCTGGGCGAGGTTGTCGAATTTTCCCTGAATGAAATTGAGCCCAGTATTTCGGACCACGGTAAGGCTGGTGCCGGTCGAAGGGGGCGGCGGATTTTTTTCCGTTAAAGTGTTAGAGTGAAGTAGTGCTGGTTGATCGGACGGTGTTCCGACACCGTCTGTTTTTGAACAAACGTTTGAAACCAACCAAC
>Ga0268284_1000674_pt1 | contig 21357 bp, 21 predicted proteins | sample saktaG_14_FD_190137 | JGI IMG/M metagenome (GOLD analysis project Ga0268284, IMG submission 190137) | Saline water microbial communities from Sakinaw Lake, British Columbia, Canada - sak_2013_06_06_40m | ecosystem: Environmental > Aquatic > Non-marine Saline and Alkaline > Saline ...
TGCCTTCGAGCGATTTGCGTATGAGGTCGATGCAACGGACCACCATCGAAGCCAGGTGCTCCTCCCTTGTGGCTCTTCGCAGCTGCTCCAGCTTGTCAAGCAGCTGCATGTAGAATCTTATAAGGTCTCCTTCGGGAAGGCTTGAGTAATTCAGCAGCTCCACAAACTTTATCCCTTCGAAGAATGGATGTATCAGGCTTGTCAATTGCTCGATGTTCTTATGCCATTTGCCTCTCTTGAGATAAGGATGCGACTGTATCGCTGAGATGAGCTGCTTCACCTTCTTTGATTCGCGGATGTGATGGAACTCTGCCTCTCTTCTCTCTTCATAGAGTATGGCGGCTAGCGCCAGCATGATATTGTACTCATCCCATTCATAGTTGAAGTTGGCGGCGAATAGCTGGGATATCTCCAGCTCGTTAGAGAATATTTTTGTTGTGAAAAGCCCTAGCTCTGTGAGCTTCCCATCCTTGATGTAGTCCATGCGCTCAAGCGTAGCCACCAGGTTGTCATATCTTGCTCGTATAGAACTCAAGAGCACAGGCCTCTTGGTCTGGCGGTGAATCTTCTGGAATGTGAAGAAGTTCATTGTCAGGATCTCATCTATCTCCTCAGGCCCGTGAAGATTTATCATGTTCAGGATCGTGTTCGGCGAGAGCCTGAACTGGGATCTTATCGGTAGTGTGTCAGCCTTCACCAGCAACTCAATCTTCTTCAGGTCTGCCCCTCTCCTGTTTATCATGGCAACAGACAATCCTTCCTTGTCAATCCCTCTCCTCCCTGCTCGGCCTGAGAGCTGGAAATATTCTTTTGAAGTGAGATACCGAAATCCTGCTCCTGTGTATTTCACCAGGCTGTCCAGGCAGACTGTCCTTGCAGGCATATTTATTCCTACGGCGAAAGTCTCAGTGGCGAAAAGCACCTTGATGAGCCCTTCTCCGAAGAGCCGCTCGACTATGTGCTTAACATCAGGCAGCATGCCTGCGTGATGGAACGCGATGCCTCGCGACAGGCATTCCCTGAGATTTATCGCCGAGCTCAAGCCCTTGACATCCTTGCTTATCATGCTGAACTCTTTGTAGAGCTGGGTGTTCATGCGAGTGGCTTCCTCTGCGGCCAGAAAGTTGTTGTTCTTGGAAAGCCTCTTTGCGTAATCCTCGCTCTTGGCCCTTGAGAAGACAAAGAAGATGCATGGAAGCTTGTCTTTCGCATGAAGCTCCATGATGAGGTCGCTGTAGCTAGGGGCCTTGATGAACCTGCGCTGCCACGGCCTGTGCCTCATCTTATGGTTATATTCAGGCATCTCGTCAAGATGCTTCTGGCCTCTTATCTGGTCTATAGAAGTAATCCCTAGCTCTGCATCAAAGAATTTCTTCTCCAGCGGCACAGGGCGTCGGCTGTGTTTCACGACAAGGACTTCATGTTCCTTTATCTTTTTTACCCAGGCAGCAAACTCATCAGCATTGGGCACTGTCGCCGAGAGGAAGAGGAATCTTATGTGGTTCGGGCTGAAGATTATCGACTCCTCCCAGACATAGCCTCGCTCAAAGTCGCTGATGAAATGAATCTCATCCATCACGCAATAGGCGACTGTGTCAAGCAGCGGGTCCTTCATTATGGCCATGTTCCTGTATATCTCTGTAGTCATTATCAGGACCTGGGCGTCGCGGTTGATGACTAGGTCTCCTGTGATGAGGCCTATCCTCTTCTCTCCATGGTCTTCGACAAAATCCCTGTACTTCTGGTTTGACAGGGCCTTGATCGGTGCAGTGTATATCACCCTCTTATGCTCCTTTATCGCGACCGATATAAGGTAGTCTGCTATGAGGGTCTTGCCGCTTCCTGTCGGGGCAGAGACCATGACAGAATGGTTCTTCTCGACCGCGTTTGCCGCATCCTCCTGGAACTTGTCCAGAGTCAGGTTCTTGAAAATCATGATTCCATCGGAGGGAAACAAGCTATATAAATCTTTAGGAACCATCAGAAAAAAAAGCTCTCGTCGACAAAACTAGGCTTCCCTCGGAAAATAATAACATTTATATACCCCTATCCCTTTTTTACCCTCTATAAACCTAAGTTAAGGGTTAAACAATATAAACATGGGGTGAATAACACATGGCAGAAGTTCTGAATAAGTGCGGAATAAAGAGAGAAAAGGGATGGCTCTACTTCATAGACAAGAAGGGCAACGCAGCAAGAGTCCAGATGGCAAGGAAAGGAAAGAAAACCTCCAAGAAACAAGAGGTCCTTTTCAAGTGCGGAATAAAGAGACAGAAAGGCTGGCTCTACTTCATAGACAAGAAAGGAAACGCAGCACGCGCCAAGATGGCACGAGGCAGGAAATAAATAGTTTCCAAATATTCTTTTACTTTTTTTTATTTTTTTCTTTTACCTTTTCTCTATTATATCGTTACCCTATCAAATCCATCTCGGCCTTAGAAGAACGATGAGCAATAAGCTAATATTTTATGGTTCCATCTCTTAATGCCTTTAGAATACTCTGGCTCGCTTTGAAAGTGTCAGCTTTTCCACCCTTGATGAGCAGGTTTAGCTTTCTGCAGATGGCCTCAAGCGATTCTTCCTTATCCTCGACTATAGGAACTCCGTAATGATTCTCGATAAGCCCGATTTTTGATTCCATGATCTTCAATACATCCTCTTCAGGATCTTTCGAGTCAGTTATTATGCCTGTGATTGCATGCTTAACCACGTCCTTCTCAAGATAAGGGATGACTCCAGGAGTGTCTATCAATACAAATCCGCGCGCATTGATGTGCTGAGCTCCCTTTGTGAAACCTGACGTTGACGAGACCCTTGCCTTGCCAGCCCCGTTCAATGCGTTTATCACCGAGCTCTTACCCATGTTAGGATAGCCGAGCACTCCGACCCTCGGCCTCTCAACCCCAATCCTCTTTCCTGCAATCAGTATCTTCTCTCTGAGCATCCTGATGCCATGATAATCCTTGCAGGAGACAAAGACGCATGGGCTCATGGTCTTTTTGACCTTCTCCAGCTGCTTCTGGTCTGCGAGGTCGCACTTGTTCAGGACATATATCAGGACCTTGCCAGCCCGCCTCACCTTGTCCTCTATCTCAAGATTCCTGGTCTCATCCACGCTTCGAGCATCGACTACTTCGAGAAGGATATCAGCATCCTTGATCACAGTATTGACCGCTCTCCAAAATATAGGCATGAAACAAAAGATTACGTGCGAATTTATAAACTTTTTAGCCAGCAGGCTAATGCAGAGTAGCGGCTCTGTTTCAGCCTGCGGGCTGAAGATTGCCAAACAACCACTGATGATGAACTCAGCCAATAGCCTTTTATAGATGACTAAATTCCCTCAACCGATGAGCGAATTGGTCAATATCCTGAAGCGAGAAGGAAAACAATTATTCTATTCTGAGAAGCTTGGCAGGTACAGCCCCGGCAAGATTGCAGGGCATTTGGGACTGGGCTATGTGCTTGGATGCCTTCCTGCCAATGACCAGGAGAAATACGCCAAGCCTTTCAAGCTGGATGCCGTGGCTCTGACAAAATACCATTGCCTGGTACAGATAGTGGACGGAGCCATCATGATGGGAGGATTGGCAAAGGTCGTCATACCAATTGTGGAGAAGATAATCCCTCAAGTACAGAGTCTCGAGAACCTTGCCCTGCTTTACGGAGCGTTCTATTTTGCGATGGGAAGCGTACGCTACGCGATAGCTCTCGCCACAAAGAAGCCTGTCATCTCTCCGGTGGCTTTTACCAAGCTCGCCGCCAACTACATCCTCAAGAAAACAGGAAAGCAAGACAAAATGATTGCCGCTGCAGAAAAGAAGAGGAATGGATTGGAAGAGAAAGCTCATGGGTACCGCCGTCTTTACTTCAAGACCAGGATCTTCTTTAGGGAGCTGGATGAAGAAGTTTACGAGAATATCAACACTCTCTATCTAGGAAAAGAATACATTAAATGGCGCATAGAAGAGAACTTGAAAGAGATTCGCGACGTATTCACAGAAAAACCATTCATTTGATCACAGACCCTCATCTCTTGGCAAGGTAAAGCCTTTGTATCAGCTCTTTCCTTCCGAACTGGACGAGCTTCTCCATGAGATCTGGGCTTATCTCGATGTTCTCAAAAGACTTCTCGAGCTTGAACTTATCCACCATAGAAAACTTGTCCCAGAGCCCAACCTCCTTGATCGTTTTTTCGAACTCATAATAATTGAAGTCGGTCTTGCTCGGGAATTTCACGCAAGCTTTCTTCCAGACAGTGAGTTTTATATCTGAGCCGTAGATCTTGTCAAGCTTCTTCTGCTGGGAGAAAAGGATTATATTGTCATGCACTTCCTTTATCTTTTTCTGGAGCTCCTCTTCTTTAGCTTTCAAGGAAGCATAATCATTGACGAGCTTCACACCATCATCCGCGAGAAACTCTTCAGGAGCTTTCTTGTCAGTCACATATTTATGGGCGTATCTTGGGCAATGCTCCTGGAACACGCACCAGTCGCAAAGGGCACTCTCCTTTGGAAGGAACTCTTTAGCAGTCTCAATCTTTTTTATGGCCTCGACAGTGTCCTTCCTGAGGCGGTCAAGCTGAGCCTCTGTCCTCTCGCTTCTCAGCTCCTTGTCAAAGGCAAGGTAATGCCATATGAGGATTACCTTCTTGCAGTCACGGAATTTCTCGCGCACAGCAATCGAGTACAATGCGAGCTGGCGGTCAGAATCTATCTTCTCCTGCTCTGGAAGAGTGTTGGCTGTCTTGTAATCATGGATCTCATACACTCCGTCGCCAGCGTCCGAAAGCCTATCAATAAAACCCTGCAGAGCATACTCGCCTATTGCGTCGAGCTTTATGAGAAGGCGCATCTCGATGCCGATGGTCCTGGCCTGGTCGAACGGATGGTAGCGCTCATAATAATCAGTTATGAACTTCTCACCCATCTTCCTGAAATTATCCTGGTCATAGCCTTTCCTAACGATGAGGATGTTCTCGTTCCAGTTCTTCTTCCAATCATCATGATAATAATCAAGCAATTCCTGAAGAGAATTCTGCTTCTGGAACTTCAAGTCCTTGTAAAGCTTCTCAAAGACATCATGGACCCTCTTGCCAAGAAAAGACTCAACAGACTCCTCAATCTCAGTCTCCAAACCGTCGATGTAGGAGAACTTGAACTGGAGAGGGCAGTTCTCAAAAGTAGAAATCCTCGAATGAGAATAGATGGTCTGACCCTTCTTTATAGAAGACTCATCCTTCGCATCCACCAAAGAATCATTTACAGCGCGTTCTGAGGACATAGAGAGCATTAAGTAGTTCCTCTTTTAAAGCTTTGCGGCAGGATGTCCAGTGCAACCTTTCGCCCGCTCGCTGCTGCTCGCTCTCAAAGGTTGACGAAAGGCATTAGTGTGAGACATACGCTGCTGCGTAGTCTCACTCCATACGACTGGCTGATGAGAGCATCCCGCACGCCGCCCTCACGTCTTTTCCTCGCGGCTCTCTTACAAAGCAGGCAAAGCCCTGCTTCATCAGCTCTGCCTTGAAGGCCTCCACTGCAGGCTTGTCTGGCGCCTCATAATCTTCGCTGATGGAGTTCAGAGGGATGAGATTTATCAGGGATTTCTTCGGCACCAGCTCAGAGAATCTCTCCGCATCAGAAAGGCTGTCGTTGACTCCCTTGATGAGCACGTACTCTATCAGAAGCCTTCGCCTGCCCGGAATCTTAGAGTCTAGCTCGAACATCTTCTCTTTGAGCGCCGTAAGGTTGAACTTGTGGTTTATCGGCATAAGCCTTGAGCGGGTGTTGTCGTCTGTCGCATTCAGCGAAATTGAGATGTTGACTTTTGTCGGAAGCAGGAGATCCATCTTGTCGATTATGCCGCAGGTGGAGACAGCAATTTTCCTTGACGGGATTCCTTTCTCTTTCTTGACGCGCTCCACTGCCTCGATGATATCCGGATTGTCGAGCGGCTCTCCCATACCCATGAAGACAACAGAATCAACAGGGACGTCAATCTGGCCAAGGATCTCATCAGGCGTCAAGTTACGGACAAAGCGCTTGCCTGTCGCGCAGAAGACGCATCCCCTCCTGCAGCCGACCTGGCTCGAGACGCAGATGTTGGTCTTGGTCTTGTGAGGTATGACAACAGACTCTACGGTGTTGCCGTCAGAAAGTTCGTGGACGCGCTTGACTGCGCCATCGGAGGAAGTGAGCTGGTTTATGATTCGCATGATGATAAAAGAAAAGCCGCTGATTTAAAATGGTTATGGGAAATTATATAAACCTTGATTCCAGCTTCTGATGCATGAAAAAATCTCTTGTTAGCCCGCTGGATCTTGTCAGCTCTGAGATTGTCGGCCCTTCGAGCAGCCACACCGCCGGAGTGATGAGGATTGGCAGGAGCATCAAGGAGTCTGTCGGCTGGATAGCAAAAGCCCATATCACTCTCTGTAATTCCCTCGCGGACACTGGCGACGCACATATGACTAAGAGCGCTCTTGTCGCAGGGCTTCTCGGATGGAAGGACAACGACCCGAGGATCCCGTTCTCGTTTTCCCATGCCGAGAAAGTCAACCTCAAGACAGTCTGGGTGCACAAGAGAGATGAGACATTGCATCCAAACACATTGTTCGCAGAGGTCATCGATGACAAGGGAAAGCTGCACCACTTCAAAGGTGTGTCTGTTGGCGGCGGAAGGTTCAAAGTCAACGCCACGAAAGGAAATAAGAAGAACACGAAGAATGATATCAAAGATGATCGACCATGACTGACTACATACTGCGCGAATTCGTGGAAGAGGCCTCGAGGACAAAGAAGACTGTCGGCGACGTAGTGTTTGATTATGAGCTCAAGCATTTCAAGCGATCAAAGAAAGAGGTCGAGGCAAAGCTGAGGGGCTCGTTCACAGTCTTTCGCAGTGCAGTCAAAAAAGGCCTTGAGGGAAAATATAAATTCCGCAACCTGATGTTCAACGAGGATGCCAAGAAGATGAATCGCATAAAGGTGCGTATCCTAGGCAACACATTGCACAAGGCCTGCACTTATGCTCTCGCCATCACTGAGAACAACCTCAACATGGGGCAGGTCATCGCCTGCCCGACGGCAGGAGCATCAGGGATTGTCCCAGGCTGCATCCTTGCAGTAGCAGAGGAATACGGTCTTTCAGAGGCTGAGATGCACAAGGCTCTCCTCGCAGCGTCTGCCGTCGAGCTTTCCATAGTCAAGAATGCTTCCATATCAGGGGCTGCTGACGGCTGCCAGGCAGAGTGCGGAAGCGCGACAGCGATGGCAGCCGCTGCAATAGTGCAGCTCATGAACAGCCATGCCAAGACCAACCCTGAGATGGTGGAAAACGCAGCAGCCATAGCACTGAAGAACATGCTGGGCTTGGTCTGCGATCCGGTCGCAGGAGTAGTGTCAGTGCCTTGCAGGAAAAGAAATGCGACTTGCGTCGGCGTCGCTTTCGTGGCGGCGCAGATGGCCATGAGCGGGATAAGGTCTTATATACCATTCGACGAAGTGACAACTGCTATGGACCTAATCGGCGACAGCATGAGCGAAGAGCTCAAGGAGACAGCCCGTGGAGGGCTTGCAAAGACTCCGACCGGGAAAAGATGGGATTCTGTGAAGGAAGGGCTTCTGAAAGAGGCCAAAGCGAGGAAGATGAGCTTTGCCGATGTACTTTACCATAAGCAGAAGAAGAGATTATAGAAGAGCTGTTGTCATGTCAGGCATCTAATTGCTGCATCGTCATATAGGATTATTGCTGAAGAAATATTGAATATAAAAAAAATGAAATAATTTTAAAAATCTTACTCTAGAATCCTAATCCTTCTTAGCTGTTAAGCTTAGAACTTCTTATGATTCTGGAAGCAATCCTTGCAAAAGATTGGTCTGCCTTCTGCTGGCTTGAAAGGAACTTCGCATTCCTTGCCGCAATCACTGCAAACTGCTTTGTGCATCTCTCTAGGTCCGTCATTTCTTGGACCAAACGATCTGTTTCCGCCATATCCCATTGTATATTTCACCTATTCTACTATTTTCTAGTTAGTTATACTTCATCTGAGAAACCATTTCTAGGCTCAAACTGGTATACTAAGACTAAAGAAACAGTATTTGTTTATAAACTTAACTGTTTCTGGCGACGGTCAGCGGGAAAACCTCTTGCCGAGGAGTTGCACCAGGTAGCGCTTGTACTCCAACTGCTCAGGGATTGAGTTGAACATCTCAAGGCCGATGTAGCGGCCGAACAAGAACTTAGGAATCCTCTTGAGATAATCGAACTGACTGATGCTTCGCACAGTATGGACATCTTTTTTAGAAACAGGATCGTAGCCGTTGAGGTGATTGAGCTCAAAATAATGCTTTACACGCCTGCGCCTCATGATAAAATCATACTCTGCAGCCCTCCTGTCACGCGCAGCAGCGAAATGGGAAAGGTCTATGCACAAGCCCTTGACCCGAGCCATATCAACCTCTGAAGGCACATTGTTGTCATAATTCAGCTCAAGGAAGAGCAGGTGGTGGAAGCCCTGCCATTTATGCATATGCGGGAAGCTGTTCTCGTGGATATTGAAATGCTTCGCTCCGAAGTTGTCATACAGGAACTTGAACTCGGAGAGGGTCATGTCGTTCTTAGCGTGGACCAGGGGAATCTTCTTTACGCAGGACTTCTTCAGAGCTTTATAGAGGGCGTGCCTCTCTTTTGGCAGGAACATCTCAAGGAAAAGAGCGATAGTCTTTATCTTTCTCCTGTTGATATCGGCAAGCTTGCTCTGCCAGTCATGGTGAGTGATGCCTGTGATTGAGACGAGCAGACGCTTGGAAAAGTCAGGAAGCATAGAGATAACACGAATTCAAAAGTTTATAAAATTAGTGATTTGCTTTTTCTAATTGATATCTACCGCGCCTTCATCAGATGAACAACTCGATACTGGCGCGCCCGATGAAAAATCAGAAGAAAAACCAGAAAGAGAAGAAAAGAAAAAATGAAATAATTTTAGACAAGCTCTCTGTTCACTTCTTCTTCAGCAAGTCCCTGATCTCAACCAGGAGCTTTTCCTGCTTTGTGGGCTTAGGAGGCTCGGCTGGCTTTGCCTCTTCCTTCTTCTTCATCCTGTTGATTCCCTTAATCGCGAGGAATATTGCAATGGCTATTATTACGAAGTCTATTATTGTGTTGATGAAAAGGCCATACCTTATCGCCACAGTAGCAGCGGTCTCAGTGGCTGGCTTTAGCGTGAACATCAGCTCCTTGAAATCCACGTTGCCGAGAAGCAGCCCGATCGGAGGCATTATCACGTCGCTCACAAACGAGCTGATGATCTTTCCGAAAGCCCCGCCTATGATGATGCCTACTGCCATGTCCATGACGTTTCCGCGCATGGCAAACTCCTTGAACTCCTTGACGAATCCTATTATATCACCCCTAATTAGCAAGAGAAGAAAAGAAAGTGATTTATAAATTTTATTCGAATGAGTTCGAAAAGATTAAATAGAAGTATCCACTTCGGAGGAGAGAACAATCTGGTGGGATTAAAGGATCTGGATGGGGAGAATGAGAAAAAGGAATTATCAAGAAAGCGTCGTAAAGCGTCTCATGAACATAGAACAGCTCTTGAGGCTGCACAATCAAGGAATCGTTCGGGAGATCGGAAGCATAAGAAAACATCTTCTCTCCAAAAAATATTACGGCCTCTACAGCATAGAGGCGCCTGCGGACTCGATGGATGCCCCCACAGTCCTTCTCACTGCAGGCATCCATGGCAACGAGCCAGCTTCGGTCGACGCGCTTCTGGAATTCTTCGAGGAAGGCATATTTCAAGAATATTCTGAACATATATCATTCCAGGCATGCGCATGCCTAAACCCGATAGGATATGAAAAAGACATTCATAAGAATGCTCGGTTCATCAGGAGGATAAACATAAACCGGGATTTCATAGATAACCATAGATCAAGAGAAGCTGAGCTCATGAAGGGATTCTTGTCAAATCCGCACAAAAGATACATGGGAGTCATCAACCTGCATGAGGACAACGTATATGAATCAGAGGGAAGGTTCAGGCCTTCTGATTCGCCGCGGGCATTCTACCTTTATGAGACATCAAAGAAGGAGCACAGCATAGGGCCTGATATAATAGGATTTCTCAGCTCCCAAGGGATTGGGACCTGCAAAAAGAATAAGGTGTACCACGATCATTGCGAAGACGGAGTGATATGGACCCCGCTGGATGCTCCGCCGGACGAATACATGCCGGCGACATTAGAAGAATTCCTCAGCATAAACAAACACTCTGAGCACGTGCTCACATTCGAGACTCCGACTTGCTGGAGTCATAAAAAAAGGGTTGAGACTCATCACTTGGCTAGCTGCTATGCTTTGGATTATTTCAGAGAGAAAGCGAAGGAAATGACAGGAGACCTTCACTTAAAAAGATAATTTAATATAAGAGTTGGATACTTCTGAGAGGAAGGAGGATTAAATGGCAAATATAATCTATTCCTTGGCGCAAGAGGGCAGAGGGCATGCTTCCAGGAGCTATGAGATGATAAGGAGGCTCGCTGCTGATGGGCACAGACTCATAGTCCTCACAGGCGGGGACAGCTATGAGCCGATGAAAGAAGCCATGGTGAAGACGGAGAATGCTTCACTACTAAGATTGCCAGGGCTCAAATTCTTCTACGACAAGAAAGGAAAAGTGGATTATATAAAGACCGCTTCAGGTAACCTTTCAACCATAATGTTCGGCGACATCGTAGTCAAGAAAGTGGCTAATCTAATACGCAGGAACAATATCGACCTTGTAATCAGCGACTTCGAGCCATTCGCGCCGCGCGCAGCTAAGAAGACCAAGACTGCCTTAATAACAATAGACAACCAGCATCGCATAATGTTCGAGAAGCCTGCCAAAGGAGCCATCAATGAAAAGAATGCTTTCAGCTATGCGGTGGCGAGAAGGATGGTAAGTTCGTCGCATCCTCTGGGAAAGCATTGCATAATAGCATCTGTGTTCAAGCCTCATCTGAGAAAGAAAAGATTGGGCAAGACAACAATCCACGCAGTAGGACCTATAATAAGAAGAGAGGTAATAGAATTGAAGAAGCACGTCACAAAAGAGGATTTCGTGCTAGTCTATGTCAAGCATGCGCTGGAGAAAGCCATAATCCCGAAACTGAAAGGAATTAAGGAAAAGTTCATCATGTATGTCAAGAGGCCTAATAATCATAAGCCCATGACAAACGTGGTCTATAGAAAGCACTCAGCCACCAATTTCGCCCATGACCTGGCTAGGTGCAAGGCAGTGATATCCAGCGCAGGAGAGCAATTGACATCAGAGGCATTGTTCTTGAAAAAGCCGATATTCCTGATATCTGAGAACGGAACATACGAGCAAGAGATCAACGCAGACTGCGTGAAGCGAAAAATGGTCGGAGACTCAGGCACCATAGTTGAAGTTCAAAAGGAAGACATAACACATTTCCTGAGGAATCTTGAGAGCTATCAGAAGAACATAAACAGGATGCAGATAACTTGCAGCACGGATAAGATAATCGGAATAATCAATTCTGAGCTCAGGAAGAGGCAATAAAGGCAATATTTTTATACCCGTCAAACAAGCGATAATCTGAAAAAAGAGGTTTTGCCTATGAAGAAGGCATGGGTGGTGAGCGTCGACATGGGGTATGGGCATCAGCGGGCAGCCTATCCTCTGAAAGACATCGCCTATGAACGCATAATCACAGCTAACAGCGACAAGTTCCTGACAGAGAAGGAAAAAAATGCCTGGAGAAAGACACAGGCATTCTATGAAAGCATAAGCCGCCTAGTCTCTTTGCCGATAATCGGAAAGAGGATTTTCAGGCTTTATGATAAATTCCAGTCAATAGACGAATTCTATCCTTACAGGGACCTATCAAAGCCTAATATAGCGACGCTCTATTTTGATAAGCTGATAAGAAAAGGATTAAACAAAAGCCTGATGATGCATCTGAAACGCAACGAGCTTCCGATAGTAGCCACGCATTTTGTGCCGGCGCTAGCAGCAGATTACAACGGAATAAAAAAAGTATATTGCGTCGTAACTGATACAGATATAAATCGAGCTTGGCTTGCCAAGGACCCTGCGAAATCAAAAATAATATACCTGGCTCCATGCCAACACACAGTCAAGAGGCTAAGGCAATACGGTGTGCCTGATAACAGGATAATCATGACTGGGTTTCCATTGCCAAAGGAGAATGTCGGCGGAGCTAATCTCCACATCATCAAGAGAGATCTGGGAAGACGCCTACCAAACCTCGACCCAAGGAGGACTTATCTTCGCAGATACGAAAAAGTGATCAAAGCAAAGCTCGGAAGGTATTACAAGAAAAAAAGCAAGCACAAGCTCACAATAACATTCATGATAGGAGGGGCTGGAGCGCAACGGGAGATAGGACTCAAGATGCTGAAGAGCCTGAAGAAGAGAGTGCTTGACAATAAGATAGTGATCAATTTCTCAGCAGGCACACGCCTGGACGTGGCAGAGTATTATAGGCAGAACATAATACAGCTAGGGCTTGAGAAATGCCTTGGTCGGAACTTGTCCATAATCTTTGCCTGGAACAAACCAAGTTATTTCCAGACCCTTAACAATGTGCTTCACAACACAGATATCCTCTGGAGCAAACCAAGCGAGCTCAGCTTCTACGCAGCCCTTGGGCTGCCGATAATAATATCTCCACCCATAGGAGCCCATGAGTACTACAACCAGAAATGGCTGATGGAGATGGGCACCGGCTTCCCTCAAGAGAACGCAGACTTCACTGCAGAATGGCTTGATGATTGGCTTGAACGAGGCATACTCGCAGAGGCAGCATTCGAAGGGTTCATGGAAGCGCCCAAGCTCGGAACATACAACATAGAGCGAGTAGTATGCGAAGGAAAGCCGCCCATCATGAAATAAAGCATATCAATCACATATTATTGACGATTCTTGCTAAAATTTATATAATGAATTGAAATACATATGACTATGAACAACAGTGAGAGCATACAGAAGGAGGCGCTGGCAAGGATCAAGCCTGCGAAGCAGGAGTTCTCTGAAGTAGATGATACTATCAAGAGAATCAATTCTCTGCTGAAAAAGAACAAGATTGAGGCTGAGTGCGTGGCTGCCGGCAGCTACGCCAAGGGCACCATTTTGAAGGATGATTTTGACGTCGACCTATTCGTGCGCTTCGACTATTCATACAAGGAGAAGGACATCTCTACGCTGCTTGCGAAGGCCATAGCGCCGCTCAAGCCAAAGCTCATCCATGGCAGCAGGGATTATTTCCATCTGAAAAAAAAGAGTATATTGTTCGAGATAATACCTGTGCTGATGATTGATGATTACAAGAAAGCAGTTAATGTGACTGACATGAGCCCACTCCATGTCTTTTACGTGAAGAAGCATTATGACAAAAACTCCTCGCTAAGGGATGAGGTTAGGCTTGCCAAGCAGTTCTGCAAGGCGGTGAGAGTGTACGGCGCCGAGAGCTACATACGGGGCTTTTCTGGCCATGTGCTCGACCTGCTCATCATCTATTACGGCGGGTTCGAGAAACTCCTCGTGCAGGCAGCGGTCTGGGGTGAGAGGGTGATAATCGACATAGAGAATCATCTGAAAGACCCGATGAAGGAATTGAACAGCGCAAAGACAGAGTCTCCGCTCATAATCGTCGATCCTATACAACCTGACAGGAACGCGAGCGCAGCGCTCTCAAAAGAGGCGTTTGAGGAGTTCAAGAAGAAAGCAAGGGAATTCCTAAAAAAACCTAGCAAAGAATTTTTTGAGATAAAAAAGCTGGACCTGAAAGCAGCCAGGAAGAAGTACAAGGATGAATGGCTGTTAATCCTCAGCGCAGTGCCGACCGCTGACAGCGAGGATATAGCAGGCACAAAGCTCCTGAAATGCCACGAGAAGATAATTGACGAGCTAAAGAATTATGATTTCAAGCTGCTCGAGGGTGACTGGGAGTTCGAGCCAAAGAAAAGCACGCTCTATTACGCTGTGAAGAAAGAGAAGCTCTCACCCACAGTAATCTGGGAAGGACCACCCCTGAAGGCAGTTCCGAACGTAGAGATGTTCAGAAAAAAGCACAAGAAGACGTTTGAGAAAGACGGAAGGCTCTTTGCCGAGGAGAAAAGGAAGTACATGACGCCAAAGGAGCTGGTGAAGGAGCTCATGAACTCGGCGTACATAAAAGAAAGGGTAAAAAAAATCAAAGCGAATTGATGCCGACAGATTCCGAAATCCATTAAATATTAAAAGCCAGTTTCTTTCTTAATCCCTGATGATAAAGGAGATAATAATCATAGTCTTGCTGTCATTCCTGCCTTTCCTGGAAGCGAGAGCCGGCATCCCTTACGGCATATTAGTCGGGCTGCCTTGGTGGATTGTGCTTGGAGTGACTATAATCGCCAATATCGCAGTGGCTCCGATAGGATATTTTTTCTGGAAAGTGATAATCCACTGGTTCAGGAAGATCAAGCTTGTTGATAATTTCTATCATAAGACAATAGAGCGGGTTCAGAGGAAGAGCGGCAAGTATGTCGATAAGTATGGAACTATGGGGCTTGCATTATTCATCGGAGTCCCTCTTCCAGGCTCAGGAGTATACACCGCGGCGCTAGCCTCCATAATCTTCGGCATGAAATTCAAGAAATTCATTATAGCAAGCATCATCGGTGTGGTCATAGCCAGCGTCATAGTGACCGTCATTGTCATGTCAGGCATCGGCGCATTCGGCTTCCTTGTCAAGCAGTTCTGAAATGCCTGAAGCCATACTAAAAATTTATAAACTCTCTGGGCTCACCCAGCCTCCTATGCAATCCGACGAATTCAAGAAGAGATTATTGGAATCAGGTTTCAACGACATACTCGGCCAGGATAGGGTCAAAAAGCAGCTGAAATCAGCCTTGCTGATGGAGCGCCACATAATACTTGTGGGTCAGCCGGGCATCGGCAAGACGACGCTTGCAAAGAACGTTGCTGCTCTCATGCCAGAGAAGACTGTGAACGACTGCTCTTTCAACTGCTCGCCTGACAATCCCTGCTGCCCAGAATGCCTGGAGAAGAAAAAGAATAAGGAAAAGATAAAGACCAGGGTCCTCAAGGGAAAGGAATTATTTGTCAGGATCCAGGGTTCGCCAGACCTCACAGCAGAAGACCTGATAGGCGACATAGACCCTGTCAAGGCGATGAAATACGGGCCTATGAGCCTCGAGGCCTTCACTCCTGGAAAGATCTTCAAGGCAAACCAGGGAATAATGTTCTTTGACGAGATCAACCGCTGCAGCGAAAAGCTCCAGAACGCATTGTTGCAGGTTCTTGAGGAGCAAAAAGTGACTATCGGAAGCTACTCGTTCGACTTCGACGTCAGCTTTGTCTTCATAGGGACCATGAATCCTGATGATAAGAGCACAGAGCCCTTGAGCGACGTATTCCTCGACAGGTTCGACCTCATCTACATGGAGTATCCTGATAGCCTGGACATGGAGATCCAGATAGTCATGAAGGTAGGCAAGAGCCTGATAGAATTCCCAGAGGAACTCCTGTTCAGGTGCATTCATTTCATACGCGAGCTTCGAGCTGATAATGACGTCGAAAAGAAGCCTAGCGTGAGAGCCAGCATCGGCCTCTACGAGCGCGCCCAGAGCAATGCTTTTGTCAACGCAAGAAAAAAAGTCACCCTAAAGGACATACAGGAAGTCATAGTCTCGGTCTTGAGCCACAGGATAACCCTGAAACCGAGCATAAAGTTCCTGAAATCCTCAGAGGACTTTATCAAGGAGGAATTCGAGAAATTCTCAGAGCGTCCTGGTGATTACCGGTAGCCCCGATGAGGTAGATTACACGCCTGGCAAGGAGAAGGTCTCTAAGCTTGAGAAGGCAGAGGAGCTTTCTGGAAAGCTCTCAAAGCAGTCAGAGGAGAACAAGCTCATGCATTCTGTCGTCGAGAACGACAAGGAGGAGATTGATAACGGCAAGCTTCTTGCCGAAGGCATAAACCAGAACATCTCAAGCTTCGTCCCTGACCTGATAATGAAGAACATGGTGAATGATTACAAGCTTGCAAAGCAGCTCTACGGAGAGTTCATGATAAGGAAGCTCACAGGCTATGACCCGAGCTTTGTTGACAAGAACCTAAAGATTCCTGAGTTCAGGGAAGAGATAAGAAAGAACATCGAGGATAACATCAAGAAGCTGAAAGACGAAGGATTAATCAACAAGGAAGGAGAGATAACGAACAAAGGCTTGAAGCTCAGCTCACTCATATTGTATACGGAAGAACTGGATAAGTTACAGCTGCGAGGGCTTGGAGAGAAAAAAGAGAGGAAAAAAGACCCTTACGGCGACAAAAAGGACTATGAAAGCTACCACAAGACTCGCTATCGTGACATCGCTGTGAAGCAGAGCGTGAAGACCGCCATAAGACGAGCACATACTGAGCTGAAGGTCGAAGACCTGAGAGTGTATGAGCGAGAGAAGAAAGGAGGAATCAGCATCATCTACGCATTGGATTCGAGCGGCAGCATGAAAGGGGAGAAGATAAAGATGGGAAAGCTTGCCGGCATCGCTCTTGCGTATAAAGCTATCAGCGAGAAGAACAAGGTAGGAGTGATAGTATTCAACGAAGAAGTGAAGAACTTTGTGCTTCCGACATTGAATTTCCAGGACGTGCTCATGAGCCTAGCGAACATAAGGTCACGGGCAGAGACAGACTTTGCAGCCACGATAAACAAGGCCATAGAGATGTTCTCCGGAATCAAAGGAACAAAACACTTGGTCTTGCTGACAGATGTGCTGCCGACCAAAGGCCTCAGCCCGGAAGAAGAGACTCTCAAGGCAGTGAGCATCGCCAGAAACGACGAGATAACGATATCCATCATAGGAATCAACATTGACGGAGACGGAGCAAAACTCGCAAAAAGGATGATAAGCATAAGCAACGGCCGTCTCTACAAGGTAAAATCCCTAGACAAGCTCGACACGGTGGTACTAGAAGATTATTATAATCTTTAGTTTTAATCATCATTTCTCGACAGTGCCACCTAGCGAGTCATAATATCTGACTGCGATGCGTTTTGGGGCTCGTACTGCGTCAGCGTAAACATAAGCGCTACGAGCGTGGCACTGCCTCAAAAGAGCCTTGCAAGAAAAAAGTTAAATATCACATCATCTTTCCACCTGCTCAGGGTGGTCATAATGGTCTTTTGGAAAAAATTAGCAGCAGGAATCCTGTTCTTTCATCTGAGCTGCACTCCGCTCTACGGCAGAGGCACGGGCGCAGTGTATGCGGGCAAAGTCATCGACAGCACGAAGGATGTTATCAGCGCAGAGAACGCTGTCGGATCGCCTGACGGAAAGCTGGCGAGGATGATGTATCTCGGAAACCTTGACCTGGAGCTTAGCGACAGGGTGATGAACAAGGAGGGCGACGACCTTGACGTCTTCACACAAAGACTTACGACTGAGGTGGAGCCGGGCACCATGGTGTATGAGCTTTACGCGAAGGAGAACAAAGGTGACAAGTGGACTTATCTAGGCAAAGGCAATGCAGGAGGAGATCAAACCAACTGCAGATTGACATCGTTTGACCTTGGAGGACTGAATAGCGCTAAGCACATAAGGATTGTGTACAAAAATCCTTACTACTATACTCGCTATCCAAAGCAATTCGAAGACACCATCGGCGTAGATTCTGTGATGGCTGGCAGCGAAAGATACGCGAAGGATTGAGAAGAATATATTGCTTATGACGAGATTTTCATCAAGCGCGCCAGTATAGGATGAGAAGCGTGACCAGGCGCGGTTGAAGTCACGTCGCACGAAAAAATTTAAATAATCACTTGAGAAAGCAATCTTATGAAAGCATTGATATTCACTGACCTACACGGAGAGCACAGAGCTCAGAGAGCGGTCGAGAAGAAATCCAAGAAAGCAGAGCTTATCATATTAACCGGCGACCTGACCATCTTCGAGCATAACCTGAGAAAGCTCGTCCTCTGGCTTCACAAGCTAGGAAAGACAACACTAGTACTGCACGGAAACCATGAATCAGAATACCATCTCAAGTCAGAGTGCTCAAAATACAAGAATCTCATATTTCTTCACAAGTCTTTCTTTGAGAAGGACGGTGTGCTCTTCGCTGGCTACGGCGGAGGAGGGTTTTCGCTGCGAGACCGTGAGTTCGAGAGATTCTCAAAGAAGATAAAGGTAAAAGCTAAAGGCAAAAAGCTGATCCTATTGCTTCACGGGCCTCCATATGGCAACAGGACAGATTTGATATGTGAGGAGCACGCAGGCAACAAGAGCTACGCCGAGTTCATAAGGAAAGAGAAACCGGCTTTCGTCATATGCGGCCACCTGCACGAGAACAACGGAGTGAGCGACAAGATAGGAAAGGTACCTGTTATCAATCCTGGACCTGAAGGAAGGATAATAATTATTTAGAATCTCATCTTTCGCTCGGGAGTGTCTTCTTTCATCAGCAGCACCACCCTTGACTCTTTCTGCTCATCAACTATTTTCATGCCAAGGCAAACCGCAAGCTCTTTTGCGAAGCTAACAATCTCAGAGTGAAGAGGCATCGCTTCGTAGCTCAGCCTTTTCTTTGAGTAGCCTACGTGCATGTAAGCTTTCACCTCCACAAAGAGCGGGTCTGCCAGTGAGATTAGCTTCGCATACTGCTCTGGATGCAACATGTTGACTCCTTTGGCGAGCGTAAGCCTGATCGTAGTGCGGGTCTTCTGCCTCAGCTCTTTCATGACGCTAAGCGATTCCAGTATCTTTTTCCATCCGTCTTTTATCAGCGGAGCGCAGCACTTGTTGAAGAGTTCCTCGTTTGGCGCAGGCAATGTGATATAGAGCTGGGTCGGAGGGCTGTCTTTTAGCTCAAGCAAAGCTTCAGGGCAGGTTCCGTTGCTCACAAGAAAAGAGCTGATGTTTCTCTTCTTCAGCGCCTTGAGAAGAGCAGGAAGCTTGGGGTAGAGAGTCGGCTCTCCGGCAAGGCTTATGGCAAAATGTATAGGCTTTCTTGCTTCAGAATATTTTTTCTTGTCGGTCTTCTCGTTGCCTCCAAAGCCCTCGAGCAGCTTGAGCTGCTTCTTTATGCACTCATCGATTATCAGCTCAGGGTCGTCTGCCTTTCCAGCCCATTTCGGCAGGGTGTGAGTTATGTCTCTCCAGCACCACTCGCAGCGGAGGGTGCAGTTCGGCAGGGAGGGTGTCATCTGGACGCAGCGGTGACTGCCTATGCCGTAGAACTTCTGCTTATAGCAGGTTCCCTCTCCGCGAAGGCTCTTCTTGGCCCAGAGGCATATCTTGACTGCCGAGTGCTCTCCTGCAAGGCGGTAGCCCTGCCGTTCCAGATCTTTTCTCTTGGCATCGTTCATGAGATTAGGTGAAGTAGTGCTGTTTTTATGGTTTTTGGGCAGTGTATCACCAAAACATTTAAATATAACTAAAACAAATTATAAAAATAATATATCAAATAAAACCAATATAACTAATTTAAGTTAAGTGATTGGTTGAAATTAGCGGCATGCTGACAGAGAAAGAAGTGCAAGTTCTAGAATTACGAGCCAAGAAGCTCACACAGGTAGAGATAAGCAAGAAACTCTCGATAAGCCAGGCTGCCGTGTCGCATTTCATCAATAATTCTCTCAAGAAGATCAAAGAGGCAGAGGATACTCTCGAGACAGCGAAAAAACTAGGGCTGAATAAAAAATGAGCTATGACGAAGAAATAAAAAAACTGGAAGAGACCAGGAATGAACTAGTAAGATTCAGCTCAGAGCTAGATGCGAAAGTATCAAGAAACGAGATGAACAGGATAGAATACAGCCTCATGATGCACGAGAAGCTCTGCGGAAAGGACAAATCAGAAGTTCTGGGCTACATCGAAAGCCAGATTGCTGGCTTAAAAAGAAAAGCAGAGCAGGAAGAACAGGCAAAGCGCGGCAACAAGAAGCTGATAGCCATAAGCGCAGCGACGATAGTGCTCATACTCATGGCAATGATAGGAATCATAATGACAAACCCCGGCGCATTGACAGGTTATGTCGTGAAGTCAGTGCATGAGACAACAGCCTACGAAAGGACATTTGACAATTCGACAGAGACACAGCTTGAGCTGACAGGAATCACAGGCTTCAGGATAAGCGGGACGCTGACAGGCGAGAGAGCAGTCGTGAAGCTGAGGACTGAAAGCATAGAATATCTTGTAGGGGAGATAGTCAACACAGCAGAGCAGACTGTCACAAGAGAATATTCTCTCAGGACAGACAAGACAACCTACGCTCTCGGAGAGAGAGCGCAGATAATCATCACGCCGGAAGGGACAGAAGCTTCTGTTTATGTCACCCACAACAACAACACCGAGGTTATCGTAACCAACACAACAACAAAGTATATCCCTGCAGAAATAGGAGAATACAGCGTTGTAGCAGTCATCTCAGACTCCATCGACATCGTAAGGTTGGAGACAAGCTTCAGCGTAGTTAATAACATCACAAACGAGACAGAGCAACTTGACAACACAGCATCGCAGACAATCACAGAGACAACGAATGAGACTAACGGAGTGTACAGCTTCGAGGCAGTATGCGTCGAGAGCTGCAGCATACCAGAGACAAGCAACCCTATCCTTGTGGTGGAGCTGGCTGAAGGAGCGACCCTCACGATAACCAACATAAGCCTTTCACAGAACAAGGAGAACCAGGCTCCGAGCCAGACCAAGACACTGCCTGACATCGTGATACTGGCAGGGCAGGAAAAGATGATAACGTTGGATGACTATTTCACAGACCCTGATGATTCAACAATATATTATGATGTCAGCGCACCCGCAGAGATACAGACAAGCATAGACCAAGACGAGCTGACCATAAGCTCTGATGTGACAGGGACATACTCAGTCTATGTGTATGCAAGCGACGAATCAGAGCTAGTGGTAAGCAACATATTCCTTGTGACGATAACGGATGTAATAACTAACGAGAGTCTGCCGCCAGAACCGACAGAAGATAACATCACCGGAAATGAAAGCGATAACATAACCCTGCCAATCACAGAACCAATCACCCTGCCTGAAGACGCCTGCAGCAACCCCAACCCCAACTTCAGGCCTGCAGAGTGCATCGAAGGCAATGAGGAAGAGTACTTCAAGAACAAGGCCATCTACATAGAGAACTATGACCGAAGCACAGTGGCGAGAGTGACCACCTTCGGGAACTTCATGATAACAGGAATGCTGATAGAAGACAGCACAGGAGCGCCAGGACCGAGAGACTTCAGGGTGAGCTACTTTGTCAATGACGGAGAGACTGAAATATCAACTGCCTG
>Ga0268284_1000675_pt1 | contig 21321 bp, 18 predicted proteins | sample saktaG_14_FD_190137 | JGI IMG/M metagenome (GOLD analysis project Ga0268284, IMG submission 190137) | Saline water microbial communities from Sakinaw Lake, British Columbia, Canada - sak_2013_06_06_40m | ecosystem: Environmental > Aquatic > Non-marine Saline and Alkaline > Saline ...
TTGGAGATATTGACCATCTGGAGGGCAATTCTGTCTTTTATGCAGTTAAGAATGTCAGTGATTTTGCCGGCCGGAGGGTCGTTATTGTCGGTGGAGGTGATTCCGCACTTGACTGGGCGGTCGGTCTTCTGAACATTGCAGCCAGAGTGACTCTTGTTCACCGCATGCATGAGTTTCAGGGACACGGCAAGACAGCAAGGGAGGTGCTCGAGGCAAGGGAACAGGGCCGTATCGATGTATATCTGCATACTGAAGTAACGGCAGTTGATACCGGGGGGAAAGAGCTTAAGGCGGTTCACCTCCGTTCAAAAAACGGCAGGGTTAATAGAGTGGAAGCTGACCGTCTTCTTCTTCTGATAGGTTTTAAATCAAATCTCGGGCCTCTTGCCGAGTGGGACCTTGAACTGACCGATAATGCCCTTGTTGTCGACAGTCATATGAAAACATCGGTTGACGGGCTCTATGCCGCCGGTGATATCGCCTATTATCCAGGAAAGCTCAAAATAATTCAGACAGGGTTGAGTGACGCGGCAATGGCGGTGCGCCACTGTTTAACCTATATCAAACCGGGGGAAAAGATCCGCCATACGTTCAGCAGCCTGAAAATGGCAAAGGAAAAGAAAAATGCGCCTGAAAACATCTGAGAATGCTTTAAATCCGCTCTCCCCGATACAGGCATGGATGCTTGCGGTGCGCCCGAAAACCCTGCCGGCAGGAGCAGTGCCGGTTGTTCTCGGGTCTGCTCTTGCTGCCGCAGACGGCAGGTTCCGTTTTTTTCCGGCTCTTGTCGCTCTTTTCTGCGCACTCGGTATTCAGGTGGCCACCAACTTCATCAACGAGATTTATGATTTCCGCAAGGGAGCCGATACAGCCGAAAGACTCGGGCCGACAAGAACGGTAGCATCCGGTATCATCACTGAAAAAAAGATGATACAGGTATCCTCGGCACTTGCCGGCGGTGTTTTTCTGCTTGGCCTATACCTTGTCTTTACTGCCGGCTGGCCGATTCTCATTATCGGGATTCTCTCTCTCCTGTTTGCCTGGGCCTATACGGGAGGTCCTTATCCGATAGCCTATTCCGGTCTCGGCGATCTGTTTGTCTTTATTTTTTTCGGACTGGTCGCAGTTGGCGGCACCTACTACGTGCAGGCTCTCCAGCTGCCCGTTCCTGTCCTGATCGCGGCGGTTGCTCCCGGCTTGTTCTCTGTCAATATTCTTCTGGTAAACAATATCCGTGATATAGCTACAGACCGCAAAGTGGGGAAAATGACGCTTCCCGCCCGTATCGGCCAGAGGCATGCCCGCAGGCTCTATGTTGCTTTGACTGCGGGGGCCTATGTTGTACCCTCTTTGCTCCAGATCTGTGGATATACGCCATGGGCACAGCTTTCACTGCTCTCTGCACCTCTGGCTTTCAGAATGGTTCGCCGGCTCTATGCCAGCGAGGGCAGGGAGCTGAATCAGGTTCTGGCCGGCACGGGAAAACTGATGACTTTTTACGGTATGCTGTTTGCCGCTGGTCTCCTTATTCCTTTATTACAGCAGTGATTTATGAATTCCGAAACCGTTGTCATAGCGCTTGTTCAAACATCATGCAAGAGTCAGCCGGCTGAAAATCTTGCCAAAGCCTGCGGAAAAATAAGGGAGGCGGCCGCCCGGGGAGCCAGTATTATATGCCTGCAGGAGCTGTTTGCCACTCTGTATTTCTGCCAGACGGAAGAGTATGAACCTTTCGCCCATGCCGAACCTGTACCCGGTACCTCAACACAGGTGCTGCAGGAGCTTGCTTCTGAACTGGAGGTGGTTATCATCGCTTCTTTGTTTGAGGCAAGAGCAAGGGGATTGTTTCACAACACTGCCGCAGTCATTGATGCAGATGGAACCTATCTTGGCATGTATCGTAAAATGCATATTCCTGATGATCCCGGATTCTATGAGAAGTTTTATTTTACGCCCGGAGATCTCGGCTACAAGGTTTTTAAAACCCGTTATGCTACGATCGGCGTGCTGATATGCTGGGATCAGTGGTTTCCGGAAGCCGCAAGGATAACGGCGCTCAAGGGTGCTGACATTCTTTTTTATCCGACAGCGATCGGATGGGCCTCAGGTGAACAGTCAGCTGACATACGCCGTTCGCAGCAGGATGCATGGAAAACCATGCATATGAGTCATGCTGTTGCAAACGGCATATATGTTGCAGCCGCCAACAGGGTGGGGACCGAGGGTGAACTGGAGTTCTGGGGCAACAGTCTTGTCTGCGATCCTTCGGGTCAGATCATGATTGAGGCTTCACATCATGAAGAAGCTCTTCTTCTTGCCCGGTGCGACTTGAGCCGCATCGGGTTTTCCCGCTCACACTGGCCTTTTTTACGTGATCGCCGGATCGAAACCTACGGTGAACTGCAGCAGAGGTTTCTTGATAAATAGAGAGTGATTATAGGTTTCTTTGTGCAAAGTCAGGCACTTTTTTTAAATATTATCTGCTCTTATGAACATATTCGGAACGGTTATTTTTGTTACGCTGCTCTCTGCTTATTTATTGAAACTGGTTTCGGAACTCCTCAATCTCAAGGCTTCCGCTGCCGGAATTCCGGCAGAGTTCATCGGGTTGTTTGATGAGGAGGCTTACAGGAAATCAAGACTCTATCTGCAGGCGACAACCCGCTTTTCATTGTTCAGTGCAGCCGTTGATCTTTTTGTTCTGCTCCTTTTCTGGCTTTCCGGCGGTTTTAATCTTCTCGACCAGTTTATCAGGGGATACGGGTTCAGCCCGACAGTGACCGGAGTGCTCTATATTGCAGCTCTGCTGCTTATGCAGTCGCTGATCGATCTTCCTTTCAGTCTCTACAAAACATTTGTCGTTGAGGAACGCTTCGGATTTAACAAAACCACTCCGGCGGTTTTTGTCGCGGATCTTTTCAAAACCCTGTTTCTTGCCGTTCTTCTCGGGACCCCTCTCCTTGCGGCCGTGCTGTGGTTTTTCGAGGAGACCGGTCCGATGGCATGGCTGTGGGCATGGGGAGGTATCACGGCACTCTCTCTGTTGATTCAGTATATCGCTCCGACCTGGATCATGCCGCTTTTCAACAAGTTTGTTCCTCTTGAAGAGGGCGAGTTGAAGAGTGCCATCATAACATATGCGGAGAAGGTAAGCTTTCCTTTATCCGGAATTTATGTCATAGACGGCTCAAAACGTTCGGTCAAAGCAAACGCGTTTTTTACTGGTTTCGGCAAACGCAAGAGAATAGCGCTTTTTGACACTCTCATCGACAATCATCCGGTTAATGAGCTGGTCGCAGTTCTGGCGCACGAAATAGGACATTTCAAGAAAAAGCATGTCATCATCAACATGATTCTGAGCATGTTCAATCTCGGAGCGCTTTTTTTCCTTCTCTCACTTTTCATCAATAACCGTTCTCTTTTTGATGCTTTTTTCATGAAGGATCTCTCCGTGTACGGCAGCCTGATCTTTTTTATGCTGCTCTACACTCCTGTTGAACTGGTACTCTCGGTTTTTCTTCAGGCCCTTTCAAGAAAGCATGAGTTCGAAGCGGATTATTATGCCGTCTCTACTTTTGAACATGGACCGGTATTGGCCGATGCATTGAAGAAACTTTCACGCAGTACGCTTTCGAATCTGACTCCGCATCCGTTCTATGTTTTTCTGAACTACTCACATCCCCCGGTAGTGCAGCGTGTTAAGCGCATAAGAGAGCACTCTGCCGGTTTTAATGCCTGAAATTCCGAACAGAATCGAATTGTTATGGCTGAGATGAGTTTTTTCATGCCCCCGGAATGGGCTTTTCATAAGGCGACCTGGCTTTCCTGGCCTCACAGGCTTGAGACCTGGCCGGGCAAGTTTGAACCGGTTCCGGCTGTGTTTGTCGAAATTGCATCCTGGCTGAGCACCTCCGAGGAGGTGCATATCAATGTGCTTGATGAAGCAATGGAAAATGAGGTGCAGGAATTGCTCGGCAACTCGCGTCATGAGCAGATTCAGATGGATCGTATCTATTTTCACCGGATTCCTACCAATGATGCCTGGTGCCGCGATCACGGGCCGAACTTTGTTTTCCGGAAAAGAGATGCCATGATGGAAAAAATTATTCTGAACTGGGAGTTCAATGCCTGGGGAGGAAAATATATGCCTTACGATGACGATAATGCGGTTCCTGAAAGGATCGCCTCCCTTTTCCGGCTTCCACTGGTTTCAACAGACATGGTGCTTGAAGGGGGATCGATTGATGTCAACGGGAAAGGACTTCTGCTGACTACCGAGGCATGCCTTTTGAATCCCAACCGCAATCCGGCAATGAGCCGCAGCCAGATAGAGCGGGAACTCGGTCGCTATCTCGGGATTGAAAAAGTTCTCTGGCTCGGAGACGGAATTGCCGGTGATGATACCGACGGGCATGTTGATGATATGGCGCGTTTTGTCAGTGAAACGACCGTTGTTGTCGGTGTTGAAGATGATCCGTCCGACGAGAATTACCTCCCGCTGCAGGAGAATTACAATCTGCTGAGAAGCTATACCGATCTCAGTGGTCATCCCCTGAAAGTGTTAAAACTTCCCATGCCCTATCCTGTTTATTTTGCTGGAGAGCGCCTGCCTGCAAGTTATGCAAATTTCTATATAGCCAACAGAGTTGTTCTTGTTCCTACATACCGTTGTTCAAGGGATCGAACCGCCATGGATATACTGCAGGATTGTTTTCCGGACAGGAAGATCGTCGGGATTGACTGTTACGATCTTGTCTGGGGACTCGGGGCGATTCATTGTGTAACGCATGAAGAGCCGGCGGAACTTTGAGCATATCCGGATGATTGCACGGAAAAGATCAGGAGTTGTATCCTGTTGCTTCAGGCAGAATTCAACGTGTTCTGAAAAGAGATGCCCTTCATTTTTAATCTGCTGATACGCTACCTTCTGCGGTTTCAATTCATACTCACCTGAAACAGTGCCCCTTATTTCCGAACAAACTGTCTCATGTTCGTACATCGCTGATCAATTTGAGACACACTGTCTTACGCTGTGCAGCTCTTTCTGGAAAGGCACAAGGATGAAAATAATAATATTATTTTTTGTAAAATATTATTTAATAAGAATATAGAGTCACAATTGCTCTCAGGGTTTGAGACGTCTGGCATGGAAGTTGTAAAAATAATCATGTAACTCCTCACGCCCGTGAGGATGAGCAGGTGTTGGGGGACATCTGTTCGCGAAAAAAGCGGCCGAAAGGCCGCTTTTTTATTATATGTCCTGCAATCTTTTTTCTTTAATAAGGCCTTATGCGAACATGTTTTGAAGGCTGTTGCAGTTTTCCTTTACAATAGCGGCAGACCGCCGGAGGGCTTCGAGTTCGGACGGAGAGAGGTTTATTTCAAGAATCTGTTCAACACCGTTTTTCCCGAGTTTTACCGGAACGCCGCAATAAACATTGTCGATGCCGTACTGGCCGTCAACACAGGTTGTACATGGAATAATACGCTTGCGGTCTTTTACAATGGCTTCAATCATCTCAACAGCAGAGGCTGCCGGCGCATAAAATGCAGAACCGGTTTTCAGATAGTTGACAATTTCAATGCCTCCGTTTCTTGTGCGCTCAACCAGCGCATCGATTTTATCCTGCGGCAGCAATTCAGTTAAAGGGATACCCGCCACATTGGTGTAATTAACTACCGGGACCATCGAGTCTCCGTGTCCCCCGAGTACCAGTGCGCTGATATCCTGCATGGAGATATCCAGTGCCTCAGCAATAAAGCTTTTGAAGCGCGCAGTGTCCAGAACTCCGGCCATGCCGATAACCCTTTCCTTTGCAAGTCCGCTGGTTGCCTGAGCAACATAGGTCATGACATCAAGAGGGTTTGATACCATCACGATAATCGGATTGGAAGAGTATTTCATGACCTGGGTTGTGACATCCTTGATAATCGCAGCGTTTTTCATCAGGAGATCCTCTCTTGACATCCCGGGTTTTCTTGCAAGTCCGGCAGTAATGAGGACAATGTCAGAGTCTGCCGAGTCTTTATAGTCATTGGACCCGAAAACGCAGGTATCGAAAAGCCCTACAGGTCCTGATTCATACATATCGAGAGCCTTTCCCTGTGGAACCCCTTCTACAATGTCAATAAGAACAACATTTTTTGCGAGTTGTTTTTCAGCAATGCGGAGAGCAGCGGTTGCCCCGACATTTCCGGCTCCGATAACGGTGATTTTCATAAGGTGTAAATTATTTTAGGTGTAAAGGAAGAGCTTGGAATAAAATCTTTGCAGCTTTTTGACATAATAAAAAAAGTCGTCTATGAAAAGACGACTTTTTTTATTACATGCTTATTTTCATGCAAGTCAAACTCAGCATGGCAGGATATTGACCTGTTTTTTGTTGTTACGCCCGTTGCGGAATGTAACGACACCGTCAATCAGGGCGAAAATTGTATGATCACGCCCTAAGCCTGCATTGTCTCCCGCTTTGATAACAGTGCCTCTCTGACGGACAATGATTGTTCCTGCAGCTACAGTAGAACCTCCTGCAGCTTTAACTCCGAGATATTTCGGATTACTGTCGCGACCGTTTTTTGTCGATCCGCCACCTTTTTTATGAGCCATAGGAAAAAATTAACGTTAAAAATCCTGAACTTTATTAAAGCGAAATAACTTCAATCTGGGTCATCTGCTGACGGTGTCCGTTTCTTGACTGGTAGCGTTTTCTACGCTTTTTCTTGAAAACGACCACTTTATCATCCTTGACATGACCAAGAACTCTTGCCTGAATAGAGCCGGCAGGATTCAGGACGGTATTTCCGCCGTCAATCTGTGCCATGGTTTTGATCTCCATGGTATCGCCAATTGCAGCTTTTTGCCTGGGAACAAAGAGCTTATCCCCCTGGTTTACCAGGTATTGTTTATCAGAAATCTTGATCAGCGCCTGCATTACACACATATATTTTAGTGATAAAGGTCTGAAATATAGCTTTTATTCCCTCATATTCAAATAACCGTAAGAACAAAAATATCGTTCAGAGAAGAAAGAATGAGACCAGCAGCACAAAAGCAAACATTGAGAGAGAAATGCCGAAGAGGCGATACCAGTTGCGGTATTCAGAGGGGCTGCAAGGGGGTCGGTGATGGGGCGTAACGATTTTACGATATAGCCCATGGTAAGGGCAACCTGAAGCACAATCAGCCCTGATTTCACCAAAACCCGGACCGTCCAGTCATGGTAGAGCCCCGCAAGAACAATTCCTGAAAATATTGTCACTAAGAAGGTGACGTCAGCAACCTTTGTTTCAAGTCTGATATACTTCTACAGCAATCCGGCGTAGCCGGCTGTATCACCTTCCTCTTCTCCGGTGAGTTTTGTCTCAAGGGCTTTCAGAAGAAAGAGTGAGGCCTGCACCGTGCCGAACCATGCGGCAAAAGAGGTGATATGCAGAAAACGCAACAGTGAATGTGTGTTCATATTTCATGAGAAAATTTGCTGAAGCTGACCGCCTTACTGAAAGATATTCCCATTGAAGATTGTTGTCAAGTACTGACTGCCCTGCACGGAGTGTTTAGCGGCATTTTATCGGGTTTGTTTATTTAGCCGCTCTGGCGTAGCTTCTTTTTCCAGACACGAATACGGGTTTTGCCATTGCCGGAATAATTTGCTGTTGAACACACCATGAGCAGAGAAGAGGGTATGTTGCCGAAAGAACATTCTCCGATGATGCGCCAGTATCTGGAGGTCAAGGAAAGGTATCCTGATTTTTTGCTGCTGTTCAGAGTCGGGGATTTTTATGAAACTTTCTTTGATGATGCGGGCAAACTCTCCGCTGCGCTGAATATTGTGCTGACCAAACGCTCGGCTGATGTCCCGATGGCCGGTTTCCCCCATCATGCAAGCGAAGGATATATTGCCAAACTTGTCAGAAAAGGTTTCAAGGTTGCGGTCTGCGACCAGGTTGAAGATCCTGCATCTGCCAAAGGGATTGTCCGGCGCGAAATCACCGATATTGTTACCCCTGGAATAACATACAGTGACAAGGTCCTTGATGACCGGCACAATAATTATCTTTGTGCTGCAGCCTTTCTCAAGGAGGGCAGAACTCTTCTTGCAGGGGTTGCCTTTATCGACGTGACAACAGCCGAATTCAGCATAGCATCGCTTCAGCCCGAAGAACTAAGGGATTTTATTCTTTCACTGCATCCGTCCGAAGTTCTTGTTTCTTCTGCAGAACGGATCCGGTTTGAACTGATGAAAAAAACACTTCCTCCGGATACTCTTGTTACCGAACTGGATGCATGGATGTTCAGTGAAGACCAGGCTCAGCAGGTTCTTTCACGGCAGTTTAAAACCCACTCCCTCAAAGGGTTCGGCATTGACGGGAACCGCGCCGGAAAGGTTGCCGCAGGCATTATTCTCCAGTATCTGGAGGAGACCCGCCAGAACCGGCTCCAGTACATTACCCGGATCAGCGAGGTGCAGAGCGGTGAGTATATGACACTTGATCTGCAGACAAAGAGAAATCTTGAAATTATCTCTTCAATGCAGGACGGCACCCTGAACGGCAGCCTGCTCCAGGTGATGGACCGTACCCGGAACCCCATGGGGGCAAGGCTTATCCGCAGGTGGCTGCAGAGGCCGATGAGACGAATGGAAGAGATCAGGATGCGGCTGGATGCCGTCAGCGAGCTGACTGAGAACCGGGTCATGCGGGATGCTTTTTCTGAACAGTTGTCGGCAGTCAATGATCTTGAGCGTTCACTTTCCCGTATTGCAACATTCCGGACCATTCCGAGGGAGGTCCGCCAGCTCGGACTTTCGCTTTCCGTCATTCCTGTTCTTAAGGGGCTGCTTTGTGATGCAGCTTCCGTGAGGCTCCGCTCTCTTGCCGCTCACCTGAAACCGCAGCCTGAACTTTCAGCGCGTATTGAAGAAGCCATTGATCCTGAATCAGGTGCATCGATGCGTGACGGAGGTTATATCCGTAGCGGCTATAACGGGGAACTTGATGAACTCCGTTCCATTGCTTCATCGGCAAAAGATCGCCTGATGCAGATTCAGCAGGAAGAACGCTCAAATACATCGATCTCTTCGCTCAAGATCCAGTTCAACAGGGTGTTCGGCTATTACATAGAGATAAGCCGTTCGAACCTTGACAGGGTGCCGGCCTACTATGAAAAAAAACAGACTCTTGTCAATGCGGAGCGATATACCATTCCTGCGCTGAAAGAGTATGAAGAAAAGATTCTCAATGCCGATGAGAAAAGCCTTGCCCTTGAAGCACAGCTTTTTCATGATCTCTGTGCGGCTGTTGCCGGGCATGCTTCCGATATACAGCAAAACGCCTCGGTCATTGCAGAAATCGACTCGCTCTGCTCCTTTGCCCTTTGTGCCGAACAATACGGCTATTGCAAACCGGAGATCATGGAGCATGAAAGGCTGACCATCGTCAATGGCCGTCATCCTGTACTTGAACGGCTGATGAGTGTCGATGAACCCTATGTGCCCAATGACTGCCTCTTTGATGAAAAACAGAAAATGCTGGTCATCACAGGTCCGAACATGGCGGGAAAAAGTTCCTTTCTGCGTCAGACTGGCCTGATTGTCCTTCTGGCGCAGGCCGGCAGTTTCGTGCCTGCCGACTCGGCCGAAATCGGGCTTGTCGACCGGATTTTTACAAGGGTCGGCGCTTCCGACAACCTCGCATCCGGAGAGAGCACCTTTCTGGTCGAAATGAATGAAGCTGCCAGTATTCTCAATAATGCAACTTCAAAAAGCCTGCTCCTTCTTGATGAGATCGGCAGGGGCACCAGCACTTTTGACGGGATGTCTATTGCCTGGTCCATGAGCGAATATATCTGTGATGCAATCGGAGCAAGAACTCTTTTTGCGACCCATTACCATGAGCTTGCCGAACTTGAAAGCCGTCTGTCCGGTGTGGTGAACTACAATGCTACAGTTGTGGAAACCGCCGACAGGGTGATTTTTCTGCGCAAGATTGTCAGGGGTTCAACTGACAACAGTTATGGTATCGAGGTGGCTAAAATGGCAGGCATGCCTTCGGAAGTCATCTCCCGTGCCCGGGAGATTCTTGCGGGAATGGAGAAACGTGATATTGAAATACCCCTCGACAGGCCGTCGAAACTCAAAAGCATGCAGATCAGTCTTTTTGAAGAGTCCGATTCCATCCTCCGAAAGGCGGTCGAGGCAGTCGATCTTGACCGGCTGACCCCGATTGAGGCGTTGCTTGAGCTCAAAAAGCTGCAGGATATGGCGCGTACAGGCGGGAACAACTGATGAAGGGCGGCATGGAACAGGACAAGAAGGTACTGCTGATTTTTATTCAGGCAGACAGCGGTGTTGACGGGGCTTCTCTTCTTGACAGCGCATCGGCAAAGCGCGGTTTATTCAGCTCTCTGAAGGACAGCGCACTGAGCAATGTCATCAGACGCGCACAGTTTGCCATTCCACCGCTGGCGCTGATGATTCTCAGCTCTCAGAGTGTTCCGGGAGTAAGCCAGACCATCTGCGATCTGCGGTTCGAGAACCTTCCTCTTGACCGTCACTGGGATCTTGCAGGGATCAGCGTCCAGACCGGAGCTGTAAAGCCCGCCTTCGATCTTGCCCGGCTGCTTCGCTCAAAAGGGATAAAGGTAGTGCTTGGAGGGCCGTATGTCACCATTTTTCCCGACCGGTGCCGCGATCATGCCGATGCGCTGGTGATCGGTGAGGCTGACGACATCTGGCGGGAGGTACAGGAGGATCTCCGCGGCGGAACCCTGAAACAGGAGTATCGGGTCAAATCGTTTCCCGATCTTTCTCTGGACCGTTCTGTCATCAAGAGTGCGCTTGATATCAGCAGCTATTTTACCACAAACGTGGTGCAGACTACCAGAGGGTGTCAATACAGCTGCGATTTCTGCAATGTGCATGTCATGAACGGTCACCGGCTTCGTCACCGGAGCATTCCTGCCGTGCTCAGGGAGGTTGAGACCTTCCTTAAAGAGGACAAAAGGATTTTTTTCTTTCTCGACGACACCATCAATGCGGACGAATCCTATGCCGAAAAGCTCTTCAGTGAACTCATTCCTTTCAAAATCAGCTGGGTAGGGCAGGCAACCACAGCTCTCGGCGAAAAGCATCGTCTGCTCGATGCCTTCGCCCGTTCAGGCTGCGGCGCGCTGCTGATCGGCATTGAAAGCCTTGATGACGGCAGCAATCATGCCCATCAGAAGTTTCATAACCCGTCAGTCAGGCAGGCGGCGTGTATTAAAAATATCCGCCAGGCCGGTATCTGTGTTTATGGCAGCTTTATCTACGGTCTTGATGAGGATACCCTTGAAATGCCCGGAATGCTTGAGGAGTTCATCGAGGAGACCGGCATTGATGTTCCCGGCATAAATCTGCTGCGTCCGATCCCGGGAACAGACGTATTCAATCGTCTTGCGTCTGAGGGACGTCTGCTCCATTCTCCGGATGATCATGATGCCTTCCGCTTTTCATGGGGCCAGGAGATGCTCTACAAACCAAAAAGCATTCCGCTTGAAGCGTTTATTCCGAGCTACACAGCACTGACAAAAAGGGTCTTTACCGTTCAGAACGCCATCAGGCGCGCAATGCGGGCTCCCCGGCTTCGTTCCGCCGTGCTCATGTTCAATCTTCTCTATGTGCACATGTACGGCATGGCTCGCAAAGATCTTCACCGGCAGCTCAGGGATCTTGCGTGATTGCTTTGTCCCTCCAAACTGTTTTCAGTTTTCTGTGCAATGTAGTTATGGCTTATTACGGAGTGATATTTTTAAAGACTGAATTTATTCCGGACTCAGGCGTATCGTACATGGAGGCAGGACCTTACCGGAAAATTTTCACCTGACCAGTGAGCGGCAATGGCTTTGAATTTCTTCAAAGCTCTATCAAATCAATAAAAAGTGAAATAATGTCGGAAAGTTCTGATTTGAGGGCTGAATTTGTCGGATTAGCCAGAGGTTACTGGGTTACACAGATGATGTTCGCAGCAGCTGAATTAGGTATAGCCGATCATCTCGCCGGGGGCTCAAAATGCGTGCAGGAGTTGGCAGTATTATGCGATGCAGATGCTGACAGTTTATTCAGGCTGCTCAGGGGGCTGTCGAGTCTTGGCATCTTCAGTGAGGTCAAGAAAAAAGAGTTTGCTCTGACTCCTCTCGCCGGTCTTTTACTCACTGATCATCCGGACTCCCTTCGTCAATTCGCTCGACTTCAGGGGGAAGAGCGATATTTTACATGGGGAAAACTTCTTCAATGCATCAAAAGCGGCAGCAGTGTATTCCCTGAAATGTATGGTAAACCGGTTTTTGCGTGGAACCGGGATAATCCGGAGCGTGGGGCAATTTTTGATGATGCAATGACTGATATGTCGCATATGGAGGTCAGGTCGTTGTTAAAGGCATTCGACTTTCGAGAGTTTCGACATCTGGTGGATTTGGGGGGAGGGAATGGATATCTCCTGAGTAAGGTGATGGAGAAATACCCTCATTTGCAGGGAACGCTCTTTGACCTTGGACATGTTGCAGAGCGGACTGCACCTCCGGTTGCTTTAAAAGAGAGATGGTCTCTGCAGTCCGGTGATTTTTTCTGTTCGGTGCCTGCCGGAGCCGATTGCTATCTGTTGAAAAATATTCTTCATGACTGGGGAGATGCCGAGTGCATGAAGCTTTTAGGCAATATTCGAAAGGCGATGGAGTTATCCTGTGGCCATCTGATTATCTATGAACAGATTATTCCGGAGGGCAACGAACCATTTATCGGCAAACTGCTCGATATCAATATGCTGTTAATGCATGCAGGAGGAATGGAACGGACCATCGAAGAATATGAACGACTTCTTGAAAGAGCAGGGTTTACCTTGAAATCCGTCATTCCGACGGATTGTTCAATGAGTCTGATAGTGGCCGGGGTTTAACTCCGGGAGCTTTCCTTATTCATCGCCCTCATTCACCGGTTGATTATTTGTTACCTTTTTCCGGCGGAGCGGTTTCTGTCCACTTCACTCGCAATTATTTTCAGGGGAACAGCAGATAGATGTATGCAATTTTGTGAATTACCGCTAATTTCCTTTGCATCAGCATAGTGTTGTTTTGCCGTGATTAGTTTCAGGAATGGTGATGGGTATTATTCTTCTTGATATCGGCAATGTGATTGTCGATGTCGATTTTCATGTGTTCTGCAGGGCGGTTTCACGCGATGGAGAAGGGGGGGCGGAAGCGCTTTTCTCACGCTACTGCGTCAGTGAACAGAAGCTCCTGTTCGATAAAGGGCTAATAGCCCCGCTTGACTATCTCGGTATGATGGCACGCGATCCTGAAATCCGCTCCATGCCGGTCATTGACCTTAAAGGCGCATGGCAGGATATTTTTACCCTGAAGGAGGGTATTAGCGGGGCGATGAGCAGACTCCGTGAAAAGCATACGGTCTGGATCATGAGCGATACCGATCCCCTGCATTTCGCTTTTCTGCTCAATAACTTTCCGGTTCTGAAGCTGGCGGAGCGTTACTGGCTCTCTTTCGAACACGGCTATCTCAAGCGGGAACCCGAATCGTTCCGGGAGGTTCTTGCCGCCGATCAGGGAAGGGAGGCCGGTGAGTTTATCCTGATTGATGACCGGGAGGAGAACTGCCTGTGTGCGGGGGGATGCGGTCTCCGGACGCATCTTTTCAGCGACTGGTCTCGGGCGCTTGAATATCTGGAGGATTTGTAACTGTTTTTGGTTTTATGAGGAGTGAAGATGCGATTTATAACCAAATCAATACAGATTTTCGATTGTGAGATTCAGCTCAAAACCACGTGTTCACAGGGTGCCTGAGTGACAGAAAGTGAACAAAGTCGAAACAGCGGTGCATCTGCGGTTCGATATCGGGGAATCCGGATACGCTCAAGGAACGTCTGCTGCAGTTGAAAGACCGGGGCGTAATGCTTGAAGGGGTGATTCTCGTCAAGGTTCAGGAGTTACGGCTCGCAGAAGAAAAACAGGGAGGATGCACTTCTGCGACTTCAGGAACTGCAGCTGCAGTTAATGCTTGTTCCGGAAAAACACATTGAACGCAAGACAATGCGTTCAGAGCTGAAGGCAATGAGGAAAAGGATAGAACTATAAATTTCAGTTCCTGCGATTATAACACGATTGAACAACACATCGAAAATGTCAAAAAAAATCATGCTGCTCGGCAGCGGAGAGCTGGGCAAGGAGTTTGTCATTGCCGTTAAACGTCTCGGTCACTATGTCATTGCCGTCGACAGTTACAACGATGCGCCGGCGCAGCAGGTGGCAGACGAGCGCGAAGTGATCGACATGCTTGACGGCAAGGCTCTTGATGCAATCGTGGCGCGGCATCGGCCCGATGTGATCGTACCCGAAATTGAGGCCATCCGTACCGAACGGTTTTACGAGTATGAAAAAGAGGGTATACAGGTCGTGCCTTCCGCCCGCGCCGCCAACTTTACCATGAACCGCAAAGCCATTCGTGATCTGGCTTCGAAAGAGCTTGGTCTTCGGACGGCCAGGTTTCGCTATGCTGCTTCGAAGGAAGAGCTGGAGGCTGCGGTAGGGGAGATTGGTATTCCCTGCGTGGTGAAACCGCTGATGAGCTCATCGGGCAAGGGACAGTCGACGGTCAAAATAGAGGCTGACATCGAAAAGGCCTGGAGCTATTCACAAAGCGGCAGGCGCGGCGATATTGCCGAAGTGATCGTGGAGTCCTTTGTGCAGTTTCATACCGAAATCACGCTGCTTACCGTGACGCAAAAAAACGGCAGAACACTTTTCTGCCCTCCTATCGGGCACCGTCAGGAGCGCGGCGATTATCAGGAGAGCTGGCAGCCCTGCTTCATAAGCGATGCGCAGTTGAAAGAGGCACAGGAGATTGCGGAAAAAGTCACCCGTTCGCTGACCGGGGCCGGCATCTGGGGCGTGGAGTTTTTCCTGGCCGCTGACGGGCTCTATTTTTCCGAGATCTCTCCCCGTCCGCACGATACCGGCATGGTGACGCTGGTCGGCACGCAGAACCTTTCGGAGTTTGAACTGCACGCCCGTGCTGTTCTGGGTATCCCCATTCCTGAAATTGAATTGATGCGGGTGGGAGCCAGTGCGGTTGTTCTGGCCGAAAGAGAGGGCTGCAACCCGCAGTACATAGGTGTTGAAGATGCCGTAAGGGAGCCCCGCACCGACATTCGCATCTTCGGAAAGCCCACGACCCGCCCTTACCGGAGAATGGCTGTGACGCTTGCTTACGACAAGCCGGGCAGCGATGTCAATGCTGTGAAAGAAAAGGCGATTGCCAATGCAGGGAAAGTGAAGGTGGTAAGTGAGTAAGGGAACATGAATTTATTAATTGTCCCGTCCCGACAGGTCAGGACGGCGCATGAAATTCTCATCGCTGAAGCGAAATGCCCTTTTTTTAAGGCGAGTCACTGCAAAAGCGGCATAGTTGTATCGTTTCACCTGATTTTTCTCACTTTGGCTCTTTAAATCAAAAGAGGTAAAAGATATGTATCCCGGCAGTTCTTTGAATTGGTGCAAAGGGGAAGCCACTGATAAACGGATAATCTTTTTTATCTTTCAGGTAGAAAGTATGTGTCGGCTTTACCGTATTGGTTGAGCGGCAGAGCCGGTAAACAATATCGATAACGAGACCCATAATGAATCTTCCGGCAAAAACACCATTCCCCTGCCTGTGGATAGTGTTTATGCTTGCAGCGCTGAGTATGGTTATGCTGTCACCGGTATCATTGGCGGTAACTATCGGTGACGAGTATGGCGGAGGCATCGTCTTTTATGTCGATGGCACCGGTCAGCATGGCCTGATTGCGGCTAAAGAGGATTTGCCCGGCCACTCTTCCGGTAAAGATGAAGGGCATTTTACATGGTATGATGCCCTGTCAGCATGCAGCGATTATGTACCGAACGATTACAGTGACTGGTTTTTGCCGAATAAGGAACAGTTAACTCAGCTTTATCGGCAAAAAAGTGTTATCGGTGGTTTCGCAGTTGATTACTACTGGAGTTCGTCCGACTACAGTGCCTACTTCACGCCTGGCCGGGGCAGTATCAGCGGCTTCCGGAGCGGCATCAATAAGTACTATAGCAATCGTGTCAGACCTGTGCGTGCTTTTTAAGCAGAGTTATCCCGGTGACCATTTTTTTCCCCGGCCATCCTGTGCTGCCCGGAAAAAAACTACGTAATGGAAAGAATTTCCTCTTCGAGGAGTTGCTGGTTGTAGAGTTCAGCATAGAGGTGCTGCTTCAGCAGCAGCTCTTCATGGGTGCCGCTTTCTGCGATTTTCCCCTCTTTCAGGACAATGATTCGTTCGCAGTTTTTCACGGTTGAAATCCTGTGGCTGATCAGTATGATGGTTGTCTCCGGCAGTTTTTGCAGAAGGGCCTCAAAGATATGGGCTTCCGTGCCGGTATCGACGGCTGAAAGCGCATCATCGAGAACAAGAAGGCGCGGTTTCCATGCAATCGCTCTTGCAATGCATGCCCTCTGTTTCTGGCCTCCTGAAAGGTTGATGCCTTTTTCGCCGAGCATGGTCTCGAATCCATCAGGGAAATCCGCAACATCGTCATAGAGCATGGCTATTCTGCTTGCATCAATCACTTCATCAGCGTTATTGTCCCTGCTTCCCCAGTTGATGTTGTTTGCAATGGTGTCTGAAAACAGAAAGTTAACCTGCGGAACAAAGCCGATGAGCTCTCTCAGGGCTTTCAGCGGCAGGCTTCTGATGTCAAGGCCATCAAGCTGCACGGCACCTTCCTGGGGATCGTAGAGTCTTGGTATCAGATTGACAAGAGTAGTCTTTCCTGAGCCTGTTGCTCCGACGATGGCAACTTTTGATCCGGCTGCAATGTCAAGGGTGATGTTTTTCAGAACGGGATTATTTTCCTGGCAGGGATAGTGAAACCGGACGTTGCGAAAGGAAAGTGCGCCCGGAAAGTTTTTCATTTCAACGGGCACCTCATTTTCATCTGAGGTATCGGGTTCAATGCGTAAAATTTCATTCAGCCGTATCTGGGCAGATGCCGCTCTCTGGATAATGCTGGTGACCCATCCGATAGAGATGACCGGCCAGCTCAGCATAGAGACATAGACGATAAATTGTGCGATACCTCCAACGGTCATGCTTCCTTCAATGACGCTAAGGCCTCCGATCCAGACAACCGGCAGCAGTGAAAATGCCGTCAGTGAGGTGAGAAAAGCAAAAAAAAGCGCCTGCAGTTTTCCAAGAGAGAGGTTTTTGCGGTAGTATTCCCTGTTGAGAGATTCAAAGCGGCTGATTTCGAACGATTCACGGGTATAACTTTTTACAACTCTGATACCGGAGAGGTTTTCCTGCACCAGGTTTGTTATTGCCGCATAGTTTTCCTGGATTTTCTTAGAGCGCTTCTGCATGGAACTGCCGATTTTATAAACCGAATAGCTTAAAAGAGGGGCGGGCAGCAGCGCAAAAAAGGTAAGTTTCGGCGAGAGGGCAATCATTGCTATCAGAGCAAAAAAAAGCCTGAAGAAGGTGTTGAGGGAGTACATGATGCCGGGACCGAGAAACTCTCTGACGGCATTTAGGTCATTGGTGCCTCTTGAGATCAGCTCACCGGTACTGGTAGTATTGAAAAACTTCCGGGGCAGTTTCTGCAGATGAGTGTAATAGTCGTTTTTCAGGTCAAATTCAATATTTCGTGACGCGACAATAATATTCTGGCGCACCAGAAAAAGAAAAAAACCGCTGAGGAGCGCAAACAGAAAATAGAGACCTGCGTATCCCAGAACAGTTTGGAGTTCAAAGCGCCTGTTCATGGTGTCGATGGCAAGTCCGATATATTTCGGACCGAGGACGGCGAAGAGGTTGGTCAGAATGATGAAGAGAAAGCCTGCCCACAGATTTTTGCGGTACCTGAGTAGATAAGGTTTCAGGCTGAGTAAATTTTTCATCCGTCAGATGTTTTTGAAGTGACGGTTGTAATGTATAATAAGAATAGGTAAAACAAAATTTCACCTGCTACTTCCGTTTTATGGCATTTGATTCAAGCAAAAACTATTATTCTATCGGCGAGGTCAGTAAAATCGCCGGTGTTCCTTCCTATCTGCTCAGATACTGGGAGAGTTTTTTTACTGAACTGACTCCGGCCAGGGATACCAGGGGAAACAGAAGGTATACCAACCGTGATATAGCCATGGTGCTCAATATCAAGGAACTGGTGTACGAAAAAGGATACAGGCTCGGAAAGGCCAGTGAAATCGTGAAGGGCGTTATCCGTGACAGTGAAGACGATCATAAAACGACCGAGATCCTCAAACTGCAGAAACAGATAGGTCAGCAGAAGAACCGCCACACCGTGGTTGACGAGCGGCGTCTTGTTCTTCTACAGGAGATAAAAGAGGAGATTGAGGATATTCTTCAATTGATAGGGTAGGCTTTTTTGAAATATTCCGGAAGCACCTGAAACAGAAAGACCGGCGAGGAGCCGGTCTTTCTGTTTGTCAATGAGTGATGCTTACTGAGCGTAGAGGACTTCAAACTGGCCTGTGCCGCCCTTGCAGACATGCTCGACCCAGCGGGCATATGCTCCGCCGCTCCAGCGATATTCCTCAAGGTTCTGGGAACGGAACTGAGGTGCCGCGTAACGGACCTTGTAGCCTTTTGGAAGAACGATTTTCAGCTGTGTGTCTACGGTAAAGTCGTTGAACTTTCCAACCATGCCGTGATGGACAAGCGGGATGAGAGGATGGTTCAGGATTCTGCGCAGACCGCCTCCTGCATCGACTGATACGCCGGGGAAATCGCCGTCAACCTTGACTTCGATACCCTGTGAGTCTGAACGGAAACCGGCTTCCACCGATGCAGGCCGGTTGAGCTTATCTGCAGGAAAGAGTTCCGCCCAGCGTGCAATGGAGTCAACAATACCTGATCCGCCGTGAGAGAAACGCCACCTTGTCACACCGACAGGGCCTTTATCGCCGCTCTGTGTGCCGATGCTGTTGACCTCGATTTTGGAAATCCTCTGGCCGCCTTCGTTCAGTGCGGTAAATGCGGGGCCGATAAACCAGAATTCACGAATCCAGTCATTGAACGCACCTGTTGTCTGCAGAGCTTTCAGGGTTCCCTCCCAGGTGTCGATAACATCAGGATTGTCAAGAGGAACTTTCATGATAATGTCATGGAACTGACGTCCCTGCATGTAGATCGGGTTCGGTACATTTCTGCGGACTGCATCCGAACGGTAGTAGAAGAGGTTGACAACGGAGCCTTCAAAGGAGAATGTGTGGGAGAAATCGCCTACTGAAACGGTACCTTCACCGACACAGATTCTTCTTTCCTTGGTTTCATTGGCGATGTCAGCTTCAACAACCAGCTTGTTTTTGGTGCTGTCAACAATTGACTCGATTACAGCTGAAAACCTGACGAAGCCCTTTTCAGGATCGAGAGGCTTAACATTGATCTTGATGTTACAGTCAGCAGGCAGCAAGGGGAGAGCCGGGGGCACATTTACTTTGGCCCGGCATTTTACTTTGCCCCATGAGCTCGAACCGCCTTCGAGAATAATTTCATAATCGGAGTGGGCGGTGGTGGTGTCTTTTGTGCCGAACAGAGCCATAATGAGTTCTCCTTTTTCTAATGGCGTTTGAAATTGGATATTTTCAGGAAAAACGTGGATTTTCAATTCCTGTTAAATAACAGCTTAAAATAAATTTAAAGAATAATAATCAATAAATAAAGTAAAATATCTCAGAAGCGATTATCTGTTTACATGAAATATCGTATACTTCCGGCGGGTCGGCCTTTCAGGCGTATGCTTTCCATCTCTTTTCCTTTTCAGCTGATAACTCTTTGCATGTCAGATGATTCATTTATACCGGACCATGAAACCGTTGAGTGACTCCCGTTATGCGCCTGCGCTATTGAGCGGTCTCCTTCTCGGCATTTCGTTCCCGACCTATCCATTTATACGTCTTGAGCCACTCGCATGGATAGCACTGGTCCCGCTGCTCATCTCCCTTCGAAGTGTTGAAAAACCGGGGGAGCTTTTTCGCCGTGTCTATCTCTGCATGCTGCTCTTTTGCCTGATCGGCCTCTGGTGGGTAAGTCTTGCCACCCTTCCAGGCGGAATACTTACTATTCTTGCCCAGGCTTTTTTTCTAACCGTACCGCTGGTTGCTTTTTTTGCAATAAAAAAAATGGCCGGATTCCGTTTCGCACTTTTTTCGCTTCCTTTTTGCTGGGTAGCATGGGAGTGGCTCTATATGCAGCAGGATCTGTCGCTCGGATGGCTGACGCTTGGTAATTCCCAGGCAAATCTTAATCTCATGATTCAGTATGCTGATCTGACGGGTGTCTGGGGGATCAGTTTCTGGCTCGTATGCTTCAATGTGCTTGCCGTTCTGGCCCTGACGGGCGGCAGCGGAGAGCGAGTCCGTTCTCTTGCCCTCATGGGCGTCATGGTTCTTTTTCCGGTCATCTATGCTTTTGCCGTGTTTCAGTCGGGGAACTCCTTACCCGGAAAAGTTCCTCAGCTGAGGGTTACCCTTCTTCAGCCCAATATCGATCCAAAGGAAAAATGGGTGCGTTACAACAGTTCAGAAATTATGGAACGGTATTACCGTCTTACCGGTCTTGCGGTTCGCGAACAGAGTCCGGAACTTGTGATATGGCCGGAAACAGCCATTCCGTTTTATATCCTTGATTCACCCTATGCTTCTGAGCTGCACTTCCTGCGGGTATCGCTGAAATACTGGAATACCTCCCTTTTGACAGGGTTTTCTGATATTGTCCGCTACTCTTCAGGTACTCATCCGCGTTCTGAAAGTCCTGAAAAATATGACGGTTTGCGCCACCAGCCATTTGAGGCCTTCAACGCTTCAATGCTGCTTGATTCCGGCAATGGAACGCCACAGATCTATCACAAAATGCGTCTTGTCCCTTTTGCGGAGAGGGTTCCCTATGTAGAGTATTTTCCCTGGCTCGGTCAGTTTACATTCTCCCTGGCGGGGATCAGCAGCTGGGGCAAAGGCATGGATGCTTCGGTTATGGAACTTCACTCGTCAAGACACGGGAAGGTGATAACTGCCAATATTATCTGTTATGAATCCATTTTTCCCGGTCTTGTTACGGCGTTTGTCCGCAAGGGAGCCCGGTTTCTTACCCTCGTTACCAATGACGGGTGGTATGGCACCTCTTATGGGCCCTACCAGCACCTTGCAATCGGCAGGATGCGCTGCATCGAGAACCGTCGCTCAATGGCGCGTTGTGCCAATACAGGGCTCACGGTTTTTATAGATAGATACGGCAGGACCATTTCCGGGATGC
>Ga0268284_1000677_pt1 | contig 21289 bp, 21 predicted proteins | sample saktaG_14_FD_190137 | JGI IMG/M metagenome (GOLD analysis project Ga0268284, IMG submission 190137) | Saline water microbial communities from Sakinaw Lake, British Columbia, Canada - sak_2013_06_06_40m | ecosystem: Environmental > Aquatic > Non-marine Saline and Alkaline > Saline ...
TTCCTCTTCAGCGAGATATTCGGTAAAGAGGTGACCGGTCGCCTCATGAGGCCGGTAGCCGAATATCTTTTCAACAACTTCAGAAAGGTAGGTCAAATGTCCGGTGGAGTCTGTAACAAAAACCACATCGGCCATCTGTTCTGTAATGGAACGGAACTTCTTTTCGCTCTCACGCAGAGCTTTTTCGGCAAGCTTGCGTTCAGTTATAACATCAAACACGGCAGCAAAGCACCCCTTTTTCGGTCTGTATACCGTGATATCGAGCCATATGTGCAGGGATTCGAAATACATTTCAAAGCGGTCGGCAGACCCGGTCAGCACTACTCGCCCGAACCTTTCGATTAACTCGGGATTCGACTCCCGGATACCCGGGATAATCTCGCCGGCTTTCCTTCCGACAAGATTTTTCAGCCCGGTCAGTACTTCGAAACGCGAGTTAACCTCTTCATGAATGAAATCCACCGGACGGCCGTCTTCGAAAATCATCCTGCAGTAGGCAACCCCGTTCAGTATATTGTTAAAAAGGGAGCGATGGCGTTCATTACTTTCCAGAAGGAGCTCTTCCGCCCGTTTCCGGTCGGTAATATCCATGATAATACCGATCATCTTCAACGGCTTTCCCGCAGCATCACGGATTGGCCTTCCGCGAGACATAAGCCAGCGTTCCCCGCCCTCTCTATCCGGCACACGCCACTCGGCATACAATTCACTCCCGTTGCGGGCGGCTTCCTGTACCTTCATTTCAACGTTTGCCCGGTCATCCGGATGGATGGTTAAAGCCCATGTTTCATAGCAGGGTTCCCTGCTTTGCGGTTCAAGGCCGTAAAGCCCCCAGATTTCCTCAGACCAGACGCTCCTGTTTGTGCGGAGATCCCATGCCCATGATCCTGATTTTGCGGCATCCTGCGCCAGACGCCGGTGCTCTTCGCTCTGCCGTAACGCTTCTTCTTTTTCAGCTCTTTCGATAATGTCCGCAGTCTGGCTTGCAAGCAGGTCAAGCAGTTTCAGCATCCTGTCGTCAGGCCGGTGTGGCATCCGGAAATATGTCGAGAGAATGCCGAGCAGCTTTCCGCTGCGGCTCCTCAGAGGCGTTGATTGAACGGCCTTTACTCCGGCAGCAAGATGCTCGTCAAGCTCCTTCCTGTCGCTGACAAGAGGACTTTGCGTGATATCCTCTATAATGACCCGTTCGTTTCGTCTCATCGCCATGTCGCAAAGGCATTCCTGATCTCCGGAATTTTCACAGAATTCCCTGAGGGGATGATCAAAACCCTTCTGACCGGCGATTTTCAGGTGACCGGTTTTCGGATCGACGAGACGGATGTTACCCATCGCAGCACCGGTAATGTCAAGGGCTGTATCGATAACCTTCGAAAGAATCTCATCCATATTTCCTTCACGCACGAAAAGTATTGAGATTTCGTGCAGTTTCGCCATGGCTTTAAGGTCAGCATCAAGACGGTATTGAGCTTCGTTCAGATTCTCCCCGGCTTGTTTGAGTGCCGTGATATCGAGAGAAAAAACAACCAGGCGCTCGACTTCGCCGGCTGAACCTTCGACTGGACAGACATTATGACGGCGCCATTTTCCGTTGACTTCGCTTTCAAAAACCAGGCATTTTCCTGTTCTCAGAACCTCCTCCACCATTTCCCTCCGGCTCCCGGCAACGGCAGGTGTATAAAGATCATAAATACAGACGCCAAGGCACTCTTCACGATGCCGGCCAAAACGTGAGGCGAAAGATTCGTTGGCTTCAATTATGATCCCCTCCCGATTGATAAGGAAAAGGGATTCGGGAATGGCGTCAAAAAGAAAACGCAGAGAGGAGTCGCCTGCATACCGGAAAAGATTGCCCGTATTGACTGGTTCCGGCAGTTCGTCATGTCCCGAAAAGGAGAGATCATCTGCAGCGCTCCTGACAGCAATGGCTGCATGAAAAATTATGACCAGACCGGAAATATCTCCGTTATCATCACCTACGGCAAAGATAGTACCCCTGACATGCTTTTCTGATCCATCGAGCGCGACAAGCAGAGTGTCAACGGAAAAGTTTCCTTTGTCTTTTCCTGAAAGAGCCCGTTCAAAAAAAAGTGCAAGCGCGTAATGTGTTTCCGGATTCAACAGATGGAAAACTTCCGCCATGTTTCTGCCCCGGGCATCGTTACCTGCCCACCCTGTCAATTTTTCAGCTTCAGGGTTCAATCCATCAACAAGACCGCGGCTATCGATAAGAATAACCGCATCTCTCATATTGTTCAGGAGACCCTCACTGAGATTGCTGACTGGAAATAATTCCATTATTGCAGGGATTTTTTCTTGGGATCGCCGACTTGCAAATGGCAAAATTTGCAACTTATGGGGAGAAGCCGGATTATTGGTATCTTACTTATAAAGATAGCTGATTTATTATTTATGTTGCAATTTTACCCCCTCCTCCCTGCATTGCCGCAGAGGGGATGTTCCGTCTGATCATGCTCGATCCGGCAGACAAAGCCGGTAAAAAAATGACAACCCTCCTTTTTTTATAACCTATGTTTACTGATACGCCGGTCAAACAAACAGCATGAGCAGAGGTGTGGAGGTAGTTTCCATAATATTTCCGGAAACAGGATGATTTTTTTGACCGCGACAGGAACATGAAAGCTGTTGTAATAAATTCAAATCCCAGCAGGCACTGATGGAAACCTATAAACTTGTTTTGCCGGAACACCTTAACCACTACGGTTTTCTGTTCGGCGGCAATCTGTTGAAATGGATCGATGAGGTCAGCTATATTACTGTCTCACTTGATTATCCCGGTTGCAACTTTGTCACCGTAGGTATGGACAAGGTCGAGTTTAAAAAAAGCATACGGGGCGGTACAATTCTGTGTTTCGTCACTGAAAAAAGCAGGATAGGACATACCTCCATCGAGTACACGGTAAACGTCTACAAAAAAAGCATCGAGACAGGTGAAAGAATTCTTGCATTCAGCACCAATATCACGTTTGTCTGTCTTGATGAAAATGGGGTAAAAAAAGAGCTCTGCAGCGGAGATAAAAAAACTGCGAAAAAAAACTGAACGGCAAAGCGGAAGAACCCCCGATTTGGAGGAAAACCGCGGAACAGATTTATTGCAGCAGCTTTACCTGGAGGTATTGAAAACGGCGCCGGTCAGACTGACCATCAGCCCTATACCGATTGAGGCCATGATGATGTTGGCCATCCACATCGAGATAAACGGGTCAAGCATACCCCGTTCAGCAATCTTCTCTCCTGAAATCATAATCATCCAGTACATCACAAAAAAGAGCAGTGAGACAGCCGCTCCCACACCGAACCCTCCGCGTCTTGCAAGAACGCCGAGAGGTGCACCGACCAGAACAAAAACAAAACAGGCAAGTGAGAGTGCATATTTTTTATGATACTCCGCCATGTAGCTGTTGTACATGCTTCTGTTCGATTCAATGGCTTTAAGTTCCCCGTCAAGCCGGCCAAGCTGGCGGTCAACATATCCTGAGGCGGAAGCTTCCACTATCTTTTTATCCCGGTTTCCGGATTGAGTGCGGATTTTTTCTGTTCCGCCTGAGCGGCCTGCCGTAACGGAGTAGGTCAGAATTTCAAGCGGCTTGCCTATTCTCTTTTCAGATTCCGAAATTCTCTGCTTGAACTCATTGCATATGGAGAGCAGTTCCGTGGCTGAAAGCTCGCTGTCGCCTGAACGCAACCGGCGTTCCGATGAACGCGCAAAACCGAAGCCGGATGACTCAAAGACAAAACGGTGCTTTTTGAAACTCACGTGCCGGTAGGTTTTGTGATCGGGCTGCTTTACCTCATGAATTTCACCATTTATGAGCGTCATGACCAGATACCGGTAATCGCCGGTAAAATCAACAGTCCCCTTTTCGGCAGAAACCATGACGGTGTAGTCCGGTCTGGTATCATCATAGATGACAATACCTCTGATCTCCTTTGAGCGTTCGTCGGACTCACGAACCAGAATGGAATAACCGTTCATAAGGGTTGAAAAAGCGTTTTGAGTCAAACCGAAAGCAGGTTTTGACCTTGCAATGTCAACCATCAGCGATTTGGCATAATAGTTTGCCTGGGGAAGTACAACGTTATTGAACCGTTCGACAAGCGCTGAAAGAAGAAGACCGGCGCAGAGAACAGGAATCATAAGCCGGTAGAGAGAGATGCCCGAAGCCCTGAAGATGGTCATTTCGGATGTTGTAGTCAATGAGCCGAAAGCCATGACTACCGCGATGAGCACCGCCATCGGAGCTGCAAGTCCGAACATCCATGCGGACTGCAGAACAATGAGTTCCAAAAACGTGAAAAAACCGATACCCCTTCCGATAAAACGGTCAGCAAAACCGGTAAAAAACTGAAGTACCAGAACAAAAATAATGGTGAAAAAAGCAAAAAAAAAGGGCCCGATATGCGATTTCAGGATATAACGATCGATAATTTTCATAAATGATTCTCTCTTTCACCCCTTCGTTTCAGGAACACGCTCCGCTATAACGCCGGCTGCAATAAACCCTTTGCTGGTTAATATAATCTAAAATACCGATGAAATAATCCGGAGTTAATCCCCGAAAAATCGCATATAAACCAAAAATCACAGCGCCCTGTTCTTTTGCTGTAAGGGTTCGGTGAATCTTTTACAGCCGATTTTAAAAGAAAAGCGGTTGCACCTTCCCTGATATTTTGTATATTCTATACCCATACGGGGTTAGGGTATTAAAGATGCTTTATTCTTCGCTTCAAATCGGCGGGCTTTATTAAATAAGACGCTTCAATCCCTGAATTTTCAAGTATGGGATAACATGTTGAAGCGGTCATTTGCCCGTGTGACGACCGTAAGGATTTATTAACAATGAGAGAAATATAGACTATGAACAGTACACGTGAAGTCAGCCCCGCCAATGCCTTTGCAATGATTCAAAAAGGCGCATTGCTTGTCGATGTCCGTGAACCGCATGAAGTTGCAAAAAAATCATTCGATGTGCCCGAAATCCTGCTGATTCCTTTAGGCGAACTGGAAAAACGGTTCCGGGAAATACCTGTAGACCGTCAGGTAATTATAGGCTGCAAACATGGTAATCGCAGCTTAATGGCAAACCGTTTTCTGAAGATCCACGGATACAGCAAAGCAGTCAATCTGCAGTCAGGGATTGTCCGCTGGGCAGAGGAAGGGCTTCCTCTCAAAGGAAGGCTGAAACAGAAAAACGGATCCCTGCTGTTGCAGCTGTTCGGCAGGAAGTCCTGAAAAGAGCACAGGATATTGTTGCTCAAGTCAATGATCAACAACACCAGACAAGCGGGCTGATTCTGAACCTGCCATTCTGAAAGCTGCCTTTTTTTCTCCGTTCAGGTTACAAAATGCTCCGCTGATTCCGGTCATCTTCACTCATCCGGTCATCAGTTAGCCATCGGGAAACATCCTCCTCCGGATCAGCTGAAAACGTCTGCTCCATTCCGGAGCACAGGTGAGGGTCAGGTATTCGAGTTGCGAATGAATGATATCAAATTCATGAAGCATTTTCTTATAGACCCGGCTTAACATCATCATCGTGACCATGACCGGCGAGTGCTCCTTTTCTCAAGGTCAAAGGCCCTCGCTGATCGGTGAAACAAGCCTGACGCACTGGTGAAGGGAATCTCCCGATGCAAACAGAGTGACGTCATTGCCCTTCCCGGCAACTCTTTCCGTCAGATGACAGACAACTCCCTCTGTACCGCCGTATTATTTGGGGAGGTATCCGTTAACGGAGCGATCCGGGCAGTTCGAGGTTTTTTCATAGCGCCCCACCTTTTTTAAGAGAACTCACGGACAAAAAAGTGCCTTCAGCAAACGCTTGTCGACCCTTCGACAACCACAGCCTTATGGTGTTCAGAGGTTTTCCGATTATTGCCGATATATCCCGGTGTTTGAGTCCGGGGATCTCCGAGAGCAATACAGAAAGTTTTATATCGGCAAACCGTTGGCGAATAGGTGCCGCGGAAGATTCTTTCTTTGCAGATGATTTATTACGCAGGAATGAGCCCTCATCATCAAGACTATCTAAATAACAGGCTCTGAATGTTTTGAATACCTCTGTTTCAGGAGAATCCATGTCAATATTCAGATATGTTCTGTTGACAAGCTCAGTTGCTCCACTCTCTGAACCGGTCATCCAGTACGCAAGGCTGTATATATCATCCATCAGATCCATCGGTGTTCTTTTTCCCTTTAACATGGCTCCTCCCGGAAATGAGTCTAACAGAGGTTGTAAAAAGAGATAATCGCCCGTTTCTCATGAAGGCAACTATGGAAAGGCATTGATGTGATCGAGCTGATCAATGCATTCCGCAATCATGAAGGCATTACTTTCAAATCATCCTGTTGATAAAAGCCGGATAGTTCCATCTCTCGATCATCGGGACATGAACCGGTTTAAACAGGGCTGCCCTTGAAAAAAAAGAGCAGCCCTGCACAAAACCGTCACCCGACCTAACCTCGAAAGAACAACACACACACACTCTTTTCCGCGGCTACCTTGAATCAAGGCGATTGACAGGTATCGGATGAAGCCGTTCTCATCTGCGATTATCGTCCCTGCGCTGCTGTTCCATGTTTCTTCTGTTGTTATCATCGTTGCGCCGCCGGTCGTCCATATCATTGTGCCTGCGCGATTCGCTGTCTCTATAGCGTCTGATATCCCCTATGTTATGTCTTCTGATCCTCGAAGGGAGCCTGTTCGAGCGGATATAACTCCATGGCCCGCGGTAGTTCCATGAACGGTATCAGGAGCCGTCCTGGTAGATGTAGTAACGGTTGCCGTAGTAGATGATATCATAGGGGCTTCCTACGGATACCGAAAATCCCTGTGTACGAAGGTTGATAAAACTCGGACGTCTGTCAATCACAAAGGACGGTCTGTTCCGGGTGCTCACCTGCACGTTGACTTCCGCCTGAACATCGGTAGCGGGATTACCCGGAAGCATCCCGGCAACACCCAATACAAGCCAGATGGTTTTTTTCATCGTTACTCTCCTTTTTACCTGTTGGTTTTGTTAAATTCGCCGGCCTTGAAGAACACGAATCAGAATTACCACGATTGCGATGACCAGCAGGGCGTGAATAAGTCCTCCCATGGTGTATGAGGAGACAAGTCCAAGGATCCAGGGGACAATCAGGATAATGGCGATGGTTTCGAGCATGTTGCATCTCCTTTTGATTGAGCTGCCGGCTTAATGCACAAAAAACATTCACTACCTGAATCCGCTTTATTAAACAAAGCAAAAAAACACAAGAAGTTCAATCTCCGGAAGATTGTCGTTAAACATCGACCGGACACCATCTGATTATGAAGAGCTTTCTTTTTTGTTTACCGGGTAAATCGGAATTTTTGCGGCGGCAGACCGTAACGTAAAGGAAACATGTTACGCTCCACAAACAGCCTGGCACCGGTTATCCGGATGTCGTCATTTTCTTCCTTCCCTTTCGTTATCTCCAATGATATAATTACCTTGACTGTTTGCGGAGAATCGCCGGTTCTCGTTTTTGCGCAAATCACGCGTGTTACATTCAGCGTCACGGAATCTTCTTATCTCCGCTATGCTATGCCTCCTGATCCTGGAGGGTAGATGTCGATCCTTTACGAGAAACCAGGGACCGCCGCCGTCCGGTGAACGGTACCAGGAGTTCGGGTGATAAATGTAGTAGAGTTTTCCATAGCAGAGAATATCATACGGGCTCCCTACCGATACCGAAATCCCCCAACCGGGCAGATTGATAAACATTGGATGGATTTTAATAACAATGGACGGATTATGTATTGCATATATGTTGATTCCGGCAACTGCATCAATTGAAGGAGCACCCGAAAATATCCCCAGGATACCAATAACAAACCAGATGTTTTTTTTCATTCTCTTCTTCTGCAGTTAACCTCTACATCAGTAGAAAGGGGGTAAATTCCTCCCTCTCCGGTTCCTTCCCTGTTGTTCCCGACCTCTACCATACTGAAATTCTGTCCGCGTCTTTTCATCGCGTGACGGTCTCAGGAATTTCAATCCGCAACTTCTTCAAGAGCCTTACCATTAAGGCAACAGCCCTGCCTACCGCAATGCTCTACCCCTCTTTCCAAGATACTTTAATAAACAAAGCGCACAAAAAAAACGTTCATTGCCCATAGCGGATCCCTATAATGGAGACAAACTCAGGAAAATTGCTCGGACAGCCCAAAACACTGAACCGCAGGAGTCCTGTTACCAGTGGAGCGACTATTAACATCCCGGCCCAGTGAAATTTTTCAGGAAGATTATTGTTTTTTCTTTAACTGATACTATATTGGTATCAATTAGAAATAGAACAATGAAAGTACTCACTAAAAATACGGATTACGCTATACGGGCTCTGCTCGTGCTTGCTGCAGAGAGAGGAGGCTATGTATCGGCCAAAACCATTGCTGCCCGGCAGGATATTCCCTACCAGTTTCTGCGCCGTCTTTTGCAGGAAATGATCCGCCACGGACTGATTGTTTCAAAAGAGGGTGTTCAGGGTGGCTTTATGATGGAAAAGGATCCCGGCGAGATCAGCGTAACTGACCTGATCGAGATATTTCAGGGCAAGGTGCAGGTGTCGGAATGCATGTTCCGCAAGCAGATTTGCGGCAATCGTGCGCGGTGTGTCCTTCGTCATGAGATCATGCGTATTGAGCAGGTTGTCCAGAGCGAGTTCGAGAAGGTGACCATCGGCAAGCTTCTTCGGGACCTTGAGGCTGCCGGTAAACATATACCGGACACGGACAGCGCTGAGCAAAAGGTGTTGACAACATTAATCAAGGAGTAATAAGCAAATGAAACGCCAGATAATCACGATAGATGAAACACGATGTACCGGTTGCGGTGACTGTATTCCGGGCTGTCCCGAGGGTGCGTTGCAGGTGATCGACGGTAAGGCCCGCCTTGTCAGCGATCTCTTTTGCGATGGTCTTGGAGCCTGTATCGGCCATTGCCCGACCGGGGCCATGAAGATCGAAACCCGTGAAGCTGAACCCTATGACGAAAAGCGGGTCATGCATGAGAGCATTGCTAAAGGCGGGTCAAATGTGATTGCCGCACATCTTCACCACCTGATTGATCACGGTCAGAGCGATTTTGTGCAGGAGGCGCTTGAATACCTCCGCGAACAGGGAATTGCGAACCCGCTTGAGGCCGAAACCGCCGGCCGACCGGCACAGCTCCGTACAGAGGCATCGCATCATCATGCCCCTCACGCAGGCGGATGCCCGGGCAGCAGAGTGATGGATTTCAGCGCGAACGGCACTCATCCTGCATCGACTTCAGCACTGCCTGATGCCCCCGCTCAAAGCGCACTCCGCCAGTGGCCGATACAGCTCCACCTTGTCTCTCCCCAGGCGCCCTATTTTGCAGGTTCCGATCTCCTGCTTGCCGCCGACTGTGCGGCGTTTGCCGTCGGCGACTTCCACGGCTCCTTCATGAGGGGCAAAAGCCTTGCGATTGCCTGTCCGAAGCTTGATTCGGGGATGGATATTTACGTTGACAAACTTGCGGCCATGATCGATATGGCCCGCATCAATACCATCACCGTAGCCATAATGGAGGTTCCCTGCTGCGGAGGACTGATGACGATTGTCGCTGAAGCGCTGCGCAAGGCTTCGCGCAAGGTGCCGGTGAAAAAGGTGGTGATCTCCCTGCAGGGCGAAACCCTGTCGGAAGAGTGGGTTTAACTTAGTGCTGAGGTCTGAGTCAGCAGTTTTCAGTACTGTTACGGCTCCGTTTTTGTAATAAAATAGCAATCAGGAAAGATCGATGCTGAAAGATGCAATGGGCGGTTACAGGGGTACGGCAAAGGAGATCAGCAGGATAATCGCCGAACATCCCGACAATGCCGAAGCCTACTATGATCGGGGTAATGCCCGGAGCAGTTGCGATGATTATGAGGGTGCCATAGCTGATTTTACCATGGCGCTGAAGATAGGACTTCGCTTCCGTGAAGCCATTACGGCTTATGGTAACCGTGGCATGGCAAGGGTAAAAAGCGGGGATATGGATGGGGCTATCGGGGATTTCAGTGAAATCATAAAGCGCAAGCCAAACAACAAAAGGCTTTTGTGTTCGGCATATCGGAACAGGGCTTCGGTAAAAGAAAGAAAAGGCGACAGCGAAGGGGCGTCAGGAGACAGAAAAATGGCTCTTTTGTTATCACCGGATGTAAACAATCAATAACCAATAATGGGGGATAAACAGATGGGAATGTACTGTGACCAGTGTCAGGAAAGCGTCCATGACAGCGGATGTACCGTGAGAGGTGTATGCGGTAAGGATGATATGACGGCGAAGCTTCAGGATGTGCTTGTCTATGCAACTGAAGGTCTTGCCCTCGCAGCAGAAAAACAGCCGGGAAGTGTGTCGAGAAAAGTCGGCCGGCTTATCAGCGAGTCTCTTTTTGTAACCGTCACCAATACCAATTTCGATGAGGATGCCATCGTTCTGCAGATCCGCAAAACGCTTGCCCTCCGTGATGAACTGAAGGCGGCTTCAGGGGTTCAGCCTGATCATGACGCTGCCCGCTGGACCGGCAGCTCAAAGGATGAGTTTCTTGCAAAAGCCGGGGCCGCAGGCATTGAAAGCCTGAGTGAAAACGAAGACCTTCAGTCGCTCAAAAGCCTTGTGCTTTACGGCATCAAGGGTCTTGCCGCCTATACCGACCATGCGGCAGTTCTCGGTTATCATGATGACGATATCTATGCGTTTTATGTCAAGGGGCTTGCAGCGCTGACCAAAGATCTAACGGCCGATGAACTGACCGCGCTGGTGCTCGAAACCGGAGGCGTTGCCGTCAAGGCGATGGCACTGCTCGACAAGGCCAACACCGAATCCTACGGTCAGCCGGAAATCACCACGGTGAAAACCGGCGTCGGCAAAAACCCCGGAATCCTCATTTCAGGCCACGACCTGCGCGATATGGAAGATCTGCTGAAACAGACCGAAGGAACCGGAGTCGATGTCTATACGCACTGCGAAATGCTGCCGGCTCACTACTATCCGGCATTCAAGAAGTATTCGCACTTTATCGGCAACTATGGCGGTTCATGGTGGTCACAGTACCGGGAGTTCGACACCTTCAACGGCCCCATTCTCATGACGACTAACTGCATTGTGCCGGTTCGCGAGTCCTACAGAAACCGGATGTTTACCACCGGCATGGCGGGTTATCCCGGCCTCGGGCATATCGCGGCGCGTCCTGAAGGCGGTCAGAAAGACTTCTCCGCCCTTGTCGCGCTTGCAAAAACCTGCCCGGCGCCGAAAGAGCTTGAAAACGGCACCATCACCGGCGGATTTGCGCACAATCAGGTGATTGCGCTTGCCGACAAGGTGGTTGCTGCGGTCAAGAGCGGAGCCATCAAACGCTTTGTGGTGATGGCCGGCTGTGACGGACGTCACTCCTCCCGCCAGTACTATACCGATGTTGCCGGTGCTCTGCCGGACAATACCGTAATCCTGACGGCAGGGTGCGCCAAGTACCGCTACAACAAGCTCGAACTCGGCGACATCGGCGGCATTCCCCGCGTGCTCGACGCAGGCCAGTGCAACGACTCCTACTCACTTGCGGTCATTGCCCTGAAACTCAAGGAGGTATTCGGTCTTGATGATATCAACGATCTGCCGATCTCCTTCGACATTGCCTGGTACGAGCAGAAAGCGGTTACCGTTCTGCTTGCCCTGCTCTATCTCGGAGTAAAAGGCATCCGCCTCGGACCAACGCTCCCCGAATTCCTGACCCCCAATGTGGCCGCGGTTCTGGTCGAGAAATTCGGCATCAAGCCGATCGATACCGTTGAAGCCGACATTGAGGCAATGATGGCCGGTGCGTAATCATTAAAGAATTAACCATCACTTGCAGGAGGCCTCACGAGGGGCCTCCTTTTTTATTGGAGCCCACTCCCCTTATGCTGCCATCAGTGGATATAAAACAAAAAAACCTGTGCCTGAAGAGATTTTCCGGAGCCATGTTTTACTCTGAACGGGACAAGCTCCCGGTCAGCAAAAAGGTATTAGAAAATCCATCTGACAAGGAGGAATACCGGATGGGTGGTATTTCCGGAGAAAACCCTTGAGTCCGCTGAATCGAGTGCAGGAAGTGCAGATAAATTCAAAATTTATTTTTACCGGGTTCATGACCCTGAGTTGATACTTAGGAGGACTATACACCAAAAAATGTACGGTCCTTCAGTTTTTTATGAAGTGCTTCCTGCCTGAAAGAAATAGCGGTTTTTCCTTTTTTAGTGAGCCTGAAAAGGAGTTGTCTTGCCGGATAATTCCGTACCTTTACCGTAATATCCAGAACATCATTCGACCTTTAGTCTCTTTGATATGACGGCATCCCTATCTATACCATTCCCAAACAAAGCTTTAACTCGATATGGCAAATCCTGAGCATTTGAAAATTCTAAAGCAGGGTGTAGAAGTATGGAATAAGTGGCGCGAAAATAATAACCATGTGTTTCCCGATTTGAGACAAGTTGATTTGTCCTGCACCAATTTAGAAGGGGCAAATTTTTATAAGGCATCTCTATATGGCAGCAAACTGTCTGGGAGTAATTTGAAGTTCGTTAGTTTAAAACGAGCCGATCTGGAAAGAGCTGAATTAGAAAATGGAGCTTTATTCGGAGTAAATTTAATTGGTGCAAATCAAAAATGGCGTTAGTTTACACGGGGCAGATCTTGAAAACGCTATTTTAGGGTTTACTATTTTAGCAGATCTTGATCTCGGCACCGTAAAAAGTCTTGATAATGTTAGACATATTTACCCTTCAACAATTGGCATCGATACTCTCTACAAATCCAAAGGTAATATTCCCGAAGTCTTCCTCCGTGGCTGTGGAGTGCCAGACCAGATGATCGAGTACGCTAAGTCTTTAACAGGAAATCCTATTGAATTCTACTCATGCTTCATAAGCTATAGCAGCAAAGATGAGGAGTTTGCGAAACGGATTCATGCTGATCTGCAGTTAGAGGGAGTTCGGTGTTGGTTCGCACCGCATGATATGAAGGGTGGAAGGAAAGTGCATCATCAGATTGACGAAGCAATCAGAACATATGACAAGCTGTTGTTAATTCTTTCGAACGATAGCAAAAACAGTAACTGGGTCGGAACAGAGATTATCAAGGCGAAAAAGAAAGAGGACCTTGAAGGAAAGCAGGTGCTTTTTCCTATTGGAATTGTCCCCTTTGATAAGATTTCATCTTGGGAGTTTTTCGATTCAGATAGTGGTCGTGATCTTGCCCGTGAGATTCGAGAGTACCACATTCCCGATTTTTCTTCATGGAAGGAAAGCCATGAAGCTTATAAAGCAGCATTCAATCTGCTTCTGCGTGATTTAAAAGAGGGATAGGAGGCATGAATGAGAAAGTGGTGACAAATGTTGTATGGGTTCAATACATATTAATGTAAGGAAGGGTCACAATTAGGATTTATGGCCCTTCCTTATAAAATGCAAGTTCACACAGATTATGAAATCTATATTTCTATCTCGATTTATAGAGAATCGGGAAAACTCGCTAACACTTTATATTTAATTTTTGTATTAGTTGCTTCTATTACTTGTATTCTAACACCTTTAAAACCTATAACATTCCCATCTTTAAGATCATACTGTATATCCTGAGAAAATGGTGCACGCATAACATCACTAGTATATTCTCGATATAAGAATTTTAAATAATTATTTATTTTACCATTATAAATAAGCTCTTGCCTGTAGCTCGGCCTATCAATTGCTTTAATTTTTGTTTTTGTATAAACAGGTGCCGGATCCGGTCTCATTACTTTCTTACCATTTAAATGAAAATTAATATCTTTTTCATTTGTGCGATTAATAGCTAATCCCCCATATTCCATTTTGGTACCCAGTAGAGCGTCGTACACTTTTAACTTATTTGTTGAATAATAAATTGCTTTAGTATCTTGCATAGTTGCGGGTAATTGCCCCGGATCCAAGGTGAGCTTTTTTAAGAATATACCATCGCCAGCATGTAGGCTATTTTCTAATATAATACCATCATATGTATATACTTTTCCCTTCTCCACCAAGGTCTCGCCTATTTCAGATGACCTTTCCTCATACAATTTTGGTATATCTATAACTGTCAGGTTTGGTAATATTGATTCTTTTTGAGATGCACATCCTGAAAGAAATAATAAGAGCATCACACCTGATAATCCCAAAAAGTTTTTCTTCATTTTTTTGTTTTATTTTTTTTAATTAAAATAATGTTTACGCATCACTTTTTGTTACTAAAATTTGTTCTTAAGGCTTATCCAAGGTAGTAATAATCTGTTTTAAACTCAGCTATCAGATCATCAATGTGCTTCTGGATTGTGGCCTTTTGAGCTTACAATCCTGTAATGGATGGAATTATATATTATTCAAACTTAACTATCAATCAAATACTTTATTAATGTATAATTAATTTTTATAATAAAAAAATACACACACTCAATCTCAAACACATATTACACTAATTCATTTAGGCTTACCAACTGCCCTCGGCATCAGTTCTGGGGGTTATTTATTTCAACCAAAATGATTATCATAACGGCTTCCTCATAATCAAACCATACCCAACTCGAGTTTGTGTTTTACTTTTTCCCAGCCGGGAATTACAGCGTCGAGAAGTTTATAGAACTCGGGGCTGTGATCACGGTACTTCAAGTGACACAATTCATGGATTACAACATAATCAATACACTCCTTCGGTGCTTTGACCAGATTTGTATTGAGCGTTATGGTGCCATTGTCAGACAGACTTCCCCATCGCTTCTGCATCCGCTTGATAGATATTGCCGGTTTTGGAAATGCAAAGCGAGTAAACCTGGGCCAGCAACGCTCCAGGCTCTCATTGAACTGTCGAGAGGCTTTCTCTGAATACCATATGCTTAAAAGCTTTTTTGCTCTTTCCGGATTTGGCTCTTCCCGCAGGGTAATATGGAAAAAGCCTCTGGACAACTTGACACTGTTTTCATCGCCCTGACCAATTTTCAGGCGATACTGTTTGCCAAGGTAGAGGTGAGTTTCGCCATTGACATAGCATCGGTCAGGTGTCTTCGGAGTAAACTGTCTGAAGTAGTTCTGTTGCCGGAGAATCCATCGCGCTCGATTCATTACCTTTTGCTCAATCAGTGAGATACCCGATCCTGCCGGCGCTTTGACAACAACAGTGCAATCAGGATGAACTGCAATTTCCATACTCCTTCTTTCGCAATAGAAGAGATTGTATTCAATAGCGTTACGGCCATAGACAAACGAATACTCAGGAAACTCAGTTGCCTCTATCATTTAAAACTCCTGTGTTTGGCAACCTGCATGACCTTTTCAATTAATTCGTCCATTTGATCCAGTGAGAGCTCGATACTTTTTTTTGTTTTCAACTCGTCATAAAGGTAGTCGTCAATCTCGTTGGCTGTTTGTTTCTGGGCATCTTCATCATACCAGAAATGAACCTTTTTATGCTTTTCAAGAATGCGGTGTATTGCTATCGCGGTATTTGCAACAATCACGTCGAGATCTTCTTCGCTCTTTAAACACTCTTCGCCCTTGCCCGCCAGCTCAATGAACGGCTTTAATACTCCGTAATAAGCCATGGCATCTTCATTGCCGGACAGCATATCCGGCACGTCATCGTGCACCTTGCCGACGACCTTATTCCGGATATCAAGAACTTTATTCAGATAGTCCAGATCGGATATCCGTTTTGCCCTGAAGGCGTCTATGGCCTGCTGCACAAGTTTTGAGAATTTCTCATAATAGGCAGGGTCCTCATCCATTTTTTCTGTAATGACTTTTTTGGTGGCATGAGCAATCATGTCAGCTTTGGATGCGGTAGTTTTCTTTGTGTTGTATATCCCCTGCTCCTCCTTGACCTGACTGAATACCTTGTCATCAAAAATATTGACCGGCTCATTGAGCTGAATGACCTCATTGGCCTGAATATGTGTATCAAGAAGCTTCTTGATCTTTGGCTCGTAATCCCGGTAATCAATAGACTCCGCATACCTCAACCTTACGGAAACCTTCAACGACTGGAATTTTCGCAAATCGGCCTTGTAGCGCGACAAAGTTTTTCCGTCGGTATCGAACAGAAATTTTTCTGATGAAAGGGCTATTGCCAGGTTTTTAGCAAACTCGGAAAGACGACTATAGAACTCCTCCCGCAACTCATCATCGGCAAGTAACACCTCATAGGCCTCTTCATCATAGGAGTGTTTGACCGTCTTAAAGAGATCCCATAAATCCGAATAACGCCCCGGTAATTTTTCTATTTCGCTGTTGATTGAGCTGAGTGTACCAACAAGATCTGACTCATCAAAGCCTTCAAAGGCACTGTACATGGTCAGGGCTTTATCCAGCTCACCAAGCACATTCGCGTAATCGACAATAAAACCGAACTCCTTGCCTTCATAGAGCCGGTTAACCCGAGCAATCGCCTGAAGCAACGTATGTTCCCGCAAGACCCGACACAAATAGAGAACCGCATTTCTTGGAGCATCAAAGCCGGTCAGCAGCTTGTCAACAACAATCAATATTTCAGGTTCGCTGCCATGTTTAAACTGGTTGATGAGCTGCTTGGTATACTCCTCTTCATTTCCATAGCGCTTCATCATTTTCTGCCAGAACTTCACAACCTCATCGGTCGTCTCATCATCGGTCTCTTCATAACCTTCGCGCATATCGGGAGGAGAGATAACGACATCTGAAGTTACAATACCGATCTCATCGAGGTAATCGTTATACTTCAGAGCAGAAACTTTATTGGGAGCAACAAGCTGTGCCTTGAACCCTGTGCCCTGCCAGTTGGACCGGTAGTGTTCAGAGATATCAAATGCCCTCATATAAATCACCTGTTCTGCCTTGTTGAGCATCTCAGCTCTGGCATACTTACGTTTGAGATCTGCCTGCTGTTTTTTGGAAAGACCTTGTGTATGACGTTCAAACCACAAATCCACAGCCACCTGATTCTGGCTCATTTCAACATGCCGACCCTCATATAAAAGCGGAACAACTGCACCGTCATCTACCGCCTGTGATATGGAGTAATGAGGCTCAACCAATTCCCCAAATCTCGTGAAATTGTTTTTTTCTTTTTTCAACAACGGGGTACCCGTAAACCCTAAATAACAGGCATGGGGAAACATCTGCCGCATACGGGCAGAGAATGAGCCAAACTGGGTACGATGGCTTTCATCGACGAGGATAAAAATATCCGGAGAGTCATCCTGATATTTCTTTACAGCAAAAGCCTTGTCGAACTTGTGGATGAGCGTGGTGATAATCCCGGATTTTTTTTCAGCAACCAACTCCAGAAGATTACGGCCTGAAGTTGCCCTTTCAGCGTCAAGTCCGCAGGCGGCAAAGGTATTGCCAAGCTGTTTATCCAAGTCATCCCGGTCAGTAACCAATACAATCCTCGGGTTGAGAATCTCAGGGTCGAGAGCAAGGTTTCGGGTCAGCATAACCATGGTCAGGGATTTTCCGGACCCTTGCGTGTGCCAGATAACTCCACCCTTTCGTGAACCGGTTCCGTCAAAATGCTTAACTCGATTCAGTGTGGATTTGACAACAAAATATTGCTGATAACGGGCAATCTTTTTCAGCCCCCCATCAAACACGGTAAACTTCCATGCCAGTTCCAGCAGCCGCTCCGGGCGGCACAGTGCATACAGGGCTTTATCCTGTTCCGTAACAAGCCGATCGGCATCCTGCAAAGTGGGTTTGACATCAAGGTAGTAAGCAATGCTGGAAAGAATGTCTTTGTGCAGCGCCTTGTTAACGATCTCCTGAAGTTTCCCGAACTCCCTACCGTCACTATCAGGCAGCAGTTCTTTCCAGACACTCCAGAATTTTGCTGCCGTTCCCGTTGTAGCATACTTTGCACTGTTCTTGTTCAATGCAAGCACCATCTGGGTATAGATGAACAGTTTCGGGATATGGTCGTCGTTCTGGTTCCTGATGGACTGCGAAACTGCCTGCTCGATCTCAACTTGTGGTGACTTGCATTCGATCACACAGAATGGAATGCCATTGACAAACAGCACGATGTCCGGACGGGCAGTCTCCGTGCTTCGGGCACGCTCAACACTATACTCAACCGTTACATGAAACCGATTACGCTCTACATTCCGCCAGTCGATATAGTTGAGGTTAAAGCTTTTTGAATCACCCTCGATGGTCTGCTCCATGGCAGTCCCAAGCGTAAGCAAATCGTAAATCGCTTCATTGGTTTTCAGGAGCCCGTCATACTTGATGTTTTTCAACTTCTGCACGGCAGACTGAATGTTCTCCTCACTGAAAAGGTAATCGCCTCCTCTGTAACGGATGCTGTTTATCTCCTTCAGTTGATTGCGAAGAATATTTTCCAGCAAGACATTGGAGGTTCGCGACTGTCGTTCACGAAGTGCTTCCGCCGGGGAAAGATATGTATAGCCCATCGCCACCAGCAATTGCACCACCGGGATTTGAGAGGTCATTATTTCATTGGTTTCAAAACCACACATTACTCGACTCCTGTTTTAATCACGGATGGCTTTATCGGATATGTCAATGCATTGGTATCATAATCTGTTCGAGTGAACTTCAGTTGTTCGGAGGTTCCGAACAACTGTCGAGTGTATTGAATATCAGGCATGACAATCGTGCCTTTATATCTACCCCAAAAGCACTTCGGGTTATGGTTTCTTAGATTATTGTTTTCCAGCGCCCACGGTTAACTCTTTTGCAGGCAACTGTTGTTTGTTGTTTTGTGGTTTGGGAGTCGCTTCTTCTTCGACACTTTGCGGAGATGTTTGACCTACTGATGGAGGAGTGGCTGTGGCAGTTATCTTTTCAGAAGGATTTTTGCCTTGCTGGCTTATACAGAAGACAACAAGAACAAGTAAGACCAAAAAAATTGGAATAAAATAAAATGTCCTAAGCGTAACAGACCACATAACAGTCCTTACGGTTTCATTTTTTCCCGTATTCTTCATCTGTTGTGATTTGTTATTCCATTTACTAATTTTTACATCGTTTTTAAACCTGTGTGGGTTGAGGTCGTACATCTTGTCGTTATTATACTTTGGTCGCTCAACGATGACCCATTCATACATTTTCCTGTATAGCTTTTCTGTGTAGAGGAAAAACGCATCCAGATACCAAAAACTGATGAGAGGAACTAATACAACTAAGCCAAGAAAATAAGGATTGACATTTTTTTCCGACAAGGTCAGAACGACTGCCACAAGTGATATGGCCCATCCTTTCAGCAAGAATGAGTTGTTTGCCATTCGCTTGATACATTCCTGAATCAAATCGATTTCCTTGTGTAAATTCTCTTTATCTGTCTGGTTCATTTAAGTCTCCCATCCGATTGTTTTAACTATTTTGTAGTCATTAATATTCTCATTTATCCGTATAGCCCGATCTAAATTCCCAGATATATCTCTTTTGAAGTCATACCAGCCGACTACTGGAATATAAGAGCATTCACCTGAGTAAATGGTTGTGCTAAAACTGCATTTCATTAATGTAGCCATCTTCCTATTGAACATATTTTTTGCAAGAATATTAAATAACGATCCTGTTCGATAATCTGTACAACCAGAATCACAGCAGTTGTAACTGGTCATGAAATATGAGTACGAGTTATTTATATCAGGAAGGACAATCGATATCATCGCATTTGTCTGACTTGTCCTCCCATTGCGCGCATGTTCTCTCAGGGAGTAGGAAATTTCCCACGGTATCCATTGGTCTGACTCGGAAGTGTATGGATCTTTCATGTTTGGCGAAATTATCACGAGGGTGATACTACTATCATAGATTTTATTCCGAAGCTTGGAGGCTATCGTAGAGTCTTTAAACCCATCCAAACTTTCGTTGTCGTTTTCTCCTTTATTGATATGATCGTCATAAGCAAGAAGGTTTTGAAGCTCATCGACATAGTGACGTGCAGTAGTTTGCCTGTAGCCGCTGAGCAAATTGAGCCCTTGCCCAGCATTTGCCCTTGCAAGAGGATATACGTTGCTATCGCCATACTTGTATGAAACAAAGATTTTGCGACCCATTATTTTCCTCCATCTTGAGTTTGCACCCCTTGGTATAGAAGATCCAGTGAATGTGCTTGTGATTGTTGCGAATAAGTTGTCCAATTCGATAGAACAGAGCTGTCAATTTCTATCAAGCGCTTTCCCAATAATGGGTATTTTATTTTCAGACTGAAGGATTCGTTTATGAGGTCACACATCTTTCGATTTGGTTCTTTTGTCTTAATGGTATCAACCGTTGCGAGTTCATGAAAAATCCAGGGTGAATATGTTCCATTAACCGATTCTTCTGCTGTCACCGATTTACGAGATTCAAGAAACATAAAACACTCGGTTCGATCAATCATACGTGCAAGGGCATATGAAAGAATCATATGCACATGAGCTGTTGATCCATTGCGTTTCTTGTAGCTATATGTTTCGCCCCCGTGGTTCAGGCAGTATTCATTATCCAACTCTTTTAGTAGTTCGTCAGAATGTCCCCAAATCTCAGAATCAATGAACGCAGTGAGTTGATGCTTCTGCTTAAGCCAATTAGCAAACGACTTAGCCAAACCTGCGTCTTTACTGGAATGCGAAATAAAGACATCCGCCTTCACTTCTGGAAACCATTCATCCCAGATTGAGTCCGCATTCAAGACCTTTTGAGTCAGTGAAGAATTCTGGATCATTTTCAGAAGCTTTGACTTCATAGATTCTTTTGCCTGCATCTGCTTAATGATGTATTGAATACTCTCTTTACTGCCAGACTGACTTATTTGTTTTAGAATTGCATCAAGGTCATCATTGACTTTTATTTTGAACGCTCTGTACATACCACATTTTCTCCTATCTTAATTCAGAACTGGAAACCCATGATCCTTTTTCGGCTCTTGGCTGAAAAATAGCGTAGCCTGAACGCTCACCTGCACTACCGTTATCAATTTTTTGATACAATTGAAGGTATTCATTTCCATAAGTTTCATATCCATCAGCAGTCGGAATGATATAAATTCCTTTTTGACTGGAATCGGCAAAACCTATTTCCCACGGACACCAGCGCGATACCTTTGAATTTGCTGTTGCCAGAAACAAAAACACATCAGAGGACTTGATCTTATCCTGAATTTTTCGGGCAGTCACACCGTTCGGAGTGTCAGGCATTGAATGATCTTGCCAGTCAACATACAGGTCGAGACCAGCTTCTTCGAATATCACGAGCAAGCCTTTTAC
>Ga0268284_1000678_pt1 | contig 21229 bp, 18 predicted proteins | sample saktaG_14_FD_190137 | JGI IMG/M metagenome (GOLD analysis project Ga0268284, IMG submission 190137) | Saline water microbial communities from Sakinaw Lake, British Columbia, Canada - sak_2013_06_06_40m | ecosystem: Environmental > Aquatic > Non-marine Saline and Alkaline > Saline ...
AAATAATCGATTCTGAGCCTCCGGGTAAGTCACGGCCGCAAATAAAAATAAATCGGGCTGTAAAATAATAGGCGAGTGTGACCGCCATGCTTCCGCAGGCGACACAAAAGAGATTTAAGCGTATGGTTAATGTTTCATAAGGCAAGGAGGCGATGACTTGCGTGATTAAGGTGAAGAGCGGATTGGAGAGGTCTTCTGTTTTGCTAAGATGGGCTGCAACAGCGGTCAAGAAGGCGGATTCACCTGGATAGGCATGCTGAAAGAGTGTACGGTAATAAACATACGCGGACACGCCAAACACAAGAGGAAGAAAAAGACGAATCAAAAATATAGGTGACGAATAAAAAAGTCGTTTAACTAAGCTCATGAATTTCCTCCAATGTAATTGCTGATAATCTTACCCAAAGGCCGTCGTCCACGTGCGGTTTCGTAGAGTGCTGCAATGCGTAAAGCAATGCGCGCATTGTCGTTTGGAGAGTAGTCTGTCTCGATACGTAAATAAGGCAGGTCAAGCTGGCTGGCCAGTTCCCGCGTCATAGAAGATTCAATGTCGTACGTGAGGCAGCATTGCCAGATGATTTCAACGATGCATTCGGCTTTTGATTCTCTTGCCCATTGCTTCAGCAATGTTTGCCGTAACGTATTGGGGGTCAATACCGAGCACGGCAGGTGCCAATAGACGTCGGCGATGGCCTCAATTGGATCGGGACTATCCTCCGGGATGTCCGTGTATATGGGCTTTAAGCCTGTACAGTTTTCCTGGCAGACGACCACGCCGCCCTCAGTTTCAAGAAGTTTCATCACCCGCTCGGCTCCGTGCGGAATGGGTACGCCTGTCAGCAAAACACGCACAGCATCGCGTGCAGGGCGTTGGTTTTCCGGGCGATCGGGAAGCTCTTTCAAAATGCGCTCATACGCATCCAAGTCTGCGGGAAGGCAGGCAATCAGGCTTTTTAAATTCAGCAGTTCGCACCCTGACATCGGCGGATGCTCACTGAACATCGTCTGAGCGAGTTTGCGACGCAACCCTCTTTCACGATTCATCAAGCGAATGGCATCACGGATTTGCTCATCCGTAATCGTGACCGAAAATTGCCCTTCCATCGCTTTCCGCAATTTGCGGATTTCCGCAATCCAGTGAATACGTGCGTCTGGATCATCGGCTTTCTGCGGAAGCTCCAGCACGTGCATGCTGTGACGTTGTGCAAGGCGTTCATACATTTTCTTCTTGCCGTCACACGTGGTCTCAGCAACAATCAGCGAAGCCATTTCAAGGAAGGGATTCGCGTGGTTGACACTGTAGCCAAAGGTCGATTTGATCAGCGGGCAGAGATTGGCGGGCAGGAGGGTCTCCGCTGCGGGGATCATTTCTGAATCGCCGCCGCAAAGACACACCGGCCATGCACCAGCAGCCAGAATCAATTCACGTGGGGTGTATTCGCATAGAATGCCGACCAAATGTCCGCCACGTCCGTGAAAGAGCGTGGCGGAATCATAACAATGGCTGACCATCTCGTCGAACCATTCCATTCCACATCGGTTCGGCATCAGACTTACCAAGCGACACCGCCCCCGCGTCGTTGCTTGCCGATATCGACACTGCGCTGCCAGCGTGTCTTGCGATTACGGTCATTGAGACGCATCTGGAAGGTGTAGTTTTTCTCGCGAAGTTTGCCTTCCTTGGCCGCCAGCACCATGATCTCGCCCTCGAGATAGAAGTCCGCTTTGCCGGCGTTGTTGTTCTTTTTATCACTTTCGAAAGCATCTTGCGCGTTGGCATCGCGTGCGCCGGCGTCATTAGCGACGAGTTCAACGGTTCCGCTGTTCAGCAGGTCTTCGTTGATACGTCCGGCGATCTGTCCCATGTCGATGTTGATGTCACTTTTGTTGAGAATCTTGCCGACGTTGAGCGCAGGAAGCTTCCCACCATTTTGCTGGGAAAAATTGGCGATAGCTGGATGCACCAGCAGTTCCTTGACCATGGCGCCTGCGGTATTCTTGAAGTCCGCAAGATCGACGCCCATAGTGGTCACTGCGGTCGGACCGCCCGCTTGAATACGGGTAGGGGCTGTCGTGCAGCCTGTCATCATGCCAAATGTGGCGACGAGTAGACATTGAACTGTGATGATCTGTGATTTATTCATGGATTCTCCTTTTTGTTGTGAAAGGGTGCGTGGTTATTTTGAAGATCGGATTATCGGGGTTTTTCCACCAGTTTAATGATGAAATCATTCGCGTTAATCGTCGGCGCGGTCAAGACAATGTAAAGGCTTTCGCGTGCCATGAATTGCTGTTGGGTCCAACCGCCTCCCGCCGTGGTGATCTTCATGCCGTCAGCATCAAACCATTCGACGGTGTAGAAGATGGTTTGCAGGGTGTTTCTGCGATTGGTCAACTGGATTTGGATTTGCTTGAAGCCGTTTGCCGCCGTGCGATCATTGATCGCAGTGACATCGACGCGTCGCTTCAAGGTTCCATCCGTAACGACGCGCTTGTCCTCGATAATGTTGGATACGCCTATCGTGTCCGCGTTTTCCACGGTGTTCACCGCAGTCCGGCATGCGGTCATGGCCAGCATGAGCAGCGCACATGCAATGAGGGTTTTGTTCATGGGGATCTCCTGTTCTATTTGAGCTTGAATTGGTTTACGGATATGTTGTTGGACGAGTTCACAGACTTAACATAGATGACGACAACGTGTCCAGGAATGACGGACACCTCCTGTTGCCATGCGCCATCGGGTGTGGAGAGCCTTAGATTGCGACCATTCGGCATATTCATGCGTGCAATCTGCATCTCTTTGGGTAAGGTCTGCCAGGAACGCGTATCTGCAATGTTGGTCGCGAGCTGATAGGCAGCTGTGGTAGCCTGTGTCGCAAGGCTGACCCACGGGTTGTCGGATTGTTTGGCTGCGACGTTTGCCGCAGTCGAGGCAACGGCTTTGGTGACCGCTGCGGCAACAGCTTTTGCCATGATGCTGGGGAAGTTATTTTTGAATTCCCGCGTGATGACCGCGTCCATACTGACGATGCGTTCGGTTTTCTGCGGCTGCGTTTCCGATGATTGCAGGATCAAATGGGGTACAAACTCCTGGTGAAAATGCAATTTCGGGAATGAGATTCCAACATACGACACGGCTGTGACGATGATGGGTATGTCGATGCGGACTTGGTCAAGTGAGGGTGCCATGCCTGTTTCAAAAATGACATAAACGGAGGGGGGGATGTTGGGTAACGCAACCGCCTTAGATGCAATGTCAAAGTCGTTTTTGACGGTCTGGTTGTCCGGTGCGAATGAGGCGACACGTTCCAGTGATTTACGGGCCCGTTCGACATCCGAAGAATCTGTTGCCTGGGTCAAATGAAAAAGTCCGTCTAAATAAACGGCAAAAGGATTGACGTAGTCGGCATAAGCCTTTAATTCATTTTGAAATGGCGTGATGTCCGTATTATCAGAGGTGTCCTTGTTGAGTTGCATCGAGCGTTCAACATTTTTGTCCTTTGCAAGCGCCTCTTTTTCCTTTTCGATTCGGTCAGCGTTTGCTTGGACGATTTCCTTTTGGAGGAGATAGGAACGGGTAATGTTGACGCGCGCTTGGTCTAGGCTACCCATCTGCATGGCATTGAGTGTCTGATAGGTGTCAATCAGGATGCCGTCATATCCTGTCCCGTAGTAGGGCAGGTTCGCTGGAGTGGTCAGCATAGCTGCGCCACCCTGCAGAATTCTGACTTTTGCTTCATCCAGGTTTTTGGTGTAAAGCGTCCTCGCCTGTTCAAAGGCCGTGTTGCTCTCCGGCACTTTACCGGCAGTACGAAGGATGGTTGCGTTTTCGAGTTGCCACACCAGCGCATCCGCTCCTGAATCGCCAGAACTTTTTACTTCTTGCGCTGTCAGTTGCTGTGCGGCATCGTAGCGCCCTGCCAGGTAATGGTTGCGCACCTCCTTCACTTGATCATTGTAGGTCGTGCAACCGGAGAGCAGCGCGAGGGCGCAAAGGATACTCGTAGGAACGAAGCGATTTTTCTCTAATAAGGCAATAAGGCAATAAGGCAATAAGGGAATTCTTACTGAACCCTGAACCCTGAACCCTAAACCCAGATTATTGCTATGCCGGAGATCTTTGTCCATCGCGTTCTTAATCCTTCTTGGGTTCTAGCTTTTTAACCTGTGCGCCGACAGTAACAGTCACGTTTGCCGCAAGCTCGGCTTGCGCGTTCGTCGGTTCGACAGTGGTGATGCGTGCCGTGCCGATGGTCTTGCCCTTGATGGTCATTTTCTCGCCCGTATCAGGATCGACAACCGTCTTACCCTGCGAGAAGAGGGTGATCACGTCACCTGCCGTAAAGAAGCCCTCGCCCCGGTTGATGGTGATGGTAGTGCCGTCGACATCGATGATCTTGGCCGGAAACAGCACGTCAATCAAGCGAGCAGAGGTCTTTTCAGCCAGTTCACGTGTGACAAGGGGCATGAGTTCATCGGTGCGTCCGCCCGGACGATTGGAGGTGCCTGGATCAATACCGATGACATCGACCTTCTCCACTTGGATATTGGAGGCATCCAATACTTCGCCTGTTGACGTATCGTAGATGGTCGCCTGTGCGGAAATCTGGAAACGGCGTTTCAGTTTTTCGCCTTCATTGAAAACGGCGCGCGCGGTTTCTTCCTGAAAATGGTCGACCACGGTGACGAGCTTATACTTGGCACCCTTCACTTCGCCCAGTTGCGCTGCGGTCTCCTGATTAACAATGCCGGATTGACCGAGATCTTGTTCATCAAGGATCGCCTTGAGGTCTTGGCGTCCCACGATTGTGAATTTTCGGGAGGACGTGATAGCACTTATCAGATGCCGGTCCATCGCTTCCACAATGCGCGCGCATTGGATGCCACGGTTGTCCTTTGCAATATCAGCCGTGAGACTTGCGCTGGCTTTGACCTTGTCTACGGCAAGGGTCTGACGCTGCGCTAATACCGGAAGGGCTAGTGCGAAAATGGTGCTGGCGAGAATAATGTTATTCATAATGGATGATCCTTTCATTAGAAGTTCAGAACGCCAAAGAGGCTCCAGTTGCGTGCACCGGTTACGACGGTATCCGGAAGTTTCGTGATGCGGAAATTGCTGTTACGATACATCTCGGCTTGCCCCTTGATGTATTCGACTTGCGCATCCGTTAGCTTGCGGTCGCGCTGAAGGGCTGCCTCGACAAATTTTTTGTCCGCGCCAAGGTTGAGAAGGAACCGGCGGACCTCTTTCCACCGCTGGAACCCCGCATCTGTCATCTGAAGCGTGAAATTCAATTGCTTCATCTCGGCGGACGCACTCATGTTTCCTGCATAATCAGCAAAGCCAGGAGCGACAAGGCGAATCTTATGTGCGCCCGGACGCGTCTTGATGGAGCAGGGGGTCGTCCCGACAAGCATGCCGTCCAGTTCAACGGTCGCTGTGATTTCGATGGAGAGAGGCGTTTCATTCGAGATGATCTTTCCATCCTCGGTGACACGGATGTCGGGGAGTGTCAGATCATTTCCTTGCAGGTCTTTTGAAAGACAGGCAATCTTGATCTCCATTGATTCTGTTGGCGCCTGAGCCTTGATGGAGTCGGCTTTGGCCTGTACATCCTTTGCAACCAGGTCAGAAGCTTTTTCCAACAACTCCACACATATATCTGAGACATCGATTTGAATACTGTCTGATTCGCGGAATGTGCGGGATGTCTTTAAAGGCGCGCTGATGAGCGCGGTGCCTTGTTCGAGATCCATCAGTCGATAGGAACCGCGGAGGGTGACGATCTTGGTCTTTGTCTTGACCCCGGTTCCGCTGTAGGAGCGGATTTCTGTGGACAGGGAATCAATGGCGACGGCAAGGAGCAGTTCGGCACCAATGGTGCGGGCCATGTTCAGGGCTGTACTGTTCCGAAGCGTCTTCCAGTCTTCGGTTGTTGTCGCAGTCCCGCTGACAGGGTCAATCGCATTAAAGACTACCTTGCGGAGAGCCGTCATGGCTTCAGTCGTGGTCACGAGTTTTGCGTTGCCGTCTGCGGTGGATGCAGTCGGTTGCTCGGCATCATAGATTTTTTGTGCCTTGATGACATCATCACGGCTGATGATACCCAGTACGGTGGAACTCAGGTTCGCAGCCACCTGGCTCTCAAAGCGGCTCACCTGATCGTTGTATTGTTGACCAGCCCGGTTATCTACCAGAATCAGGGTCTTGATTTTTTTTTGTCCGGTTTCTTTTGCGGGTGGCGTTTTCACTTGCGTGGCAATGGTGACGTCCGTGGTCACTTCAGTCCCGTCTTTCAGGAGGGTCTTTCGCTGGACGGTTTCACTGTTTTGCGCGGTCAACACATACGGCAGTAATAATACCGCTAAGGCTACGAGTGTTTTCATGATGACTCCTTGAGTTAGAATGATGCGTTGAAGAGGGGCAGAAATGGAGCGCCATTATCGGCGATGATATTGACCAGTCCGATCTGGATGCCGACGGCCCGGTCAGCATAGTTGATGACGCCGATCTGGAGTCCGCCCATGGCCCCTGTGATGTTGGCAAAGCCAAGTTGGAATGCGCGCGTCTCCTGACTTTTGTTGATAAATCCAAAGTCCAGGCCTGTCATCACATCACAATTGCTGTAAAACAGGCCAATCCGGAGTCCTGATACGCTCCAGTCGGAACTGGGGAACTGAATGGGCGCGACCAGACTGATCATGGCTGGAGACGTCTTGTCTCTGATCAGGGCATCATCCTTTGCTTGTGCAGCAAAAACCGACAAAAGGCAAAAGAGTAACACAATTGTTTTTCGCATCATTTGAACCTCCACGACAGATTTGTTATTGTTGAAATCTATTATCTCCTTTTTTTTCGCGAAAAGCAAATGAATAGTTTTGGGGTTTAGTGGAGCATAATCAGAGTTGCGCAGAATGTCTTTGCGGTGAATTCAGGTGAGTTGGCGGATTGTTCGGAACCTTTGATGGCGCGGATCACACCTTGATACTGTAGTTCCGATGTTAATCCATGGAGGGTCGCTGTCGTACAGGTGACCCTCATGTCGTTTGTTACGCTCGCATGTGCAGTCCCCCCTGAAATCAGTGAAAGGTTGTCGAGATAGAAGCGGTTTGCTGTGTTTTGCTTTGCAGTAAAGCCAATGCGCGTGCCAGCCGTAGCCTCTGCCTGAATAACAAAGTGTTGCATGTGGGTCTTGAATAACTGGATTGTTCCTAAAATATTTGTTGTTCCATTTTGTGTCGCATAGACATCTATGTTTGTTTTTTCAGATGTGCCCTCCCACGCATAGGCATCAAAGCAAATAGAGTACGTGTCAGGCGGGCTCAATAGAGGGGTCTGAATCCAGCCCCGTGTCTCGCCAGTGCCAAGGCGTATGCTTCCGAGTGATTCATAGACAACCGCGCCTGACCAGCCATTGGTCTGAGTATGGGGGGGATCAAGCATATTCTCATGGTTGACATTACTCTCGCCTGCAAACCCATTGAATGATTCCGCAAAGAAGGTTTCGCCTGATGTATCAAACGATGAGTAAACATCGATTGCATAAGCCGTAGCAGCGGGGACAACATCCCATGCGAGACTCAAGCTTCTTGCTGTGCGGGCTGTGACACGTATGTTTTGAGGGGGGGGAAGACAGACTGGGGCATCTTCGCCCGTGACCTCGATTCGACCAAGAGCGAAGCTGGGGCGCAATCCACTGCCTGATAAATCTCGTACGGCCCATCTCAACTGGACAATCGGTTGGTTGTCGCAGGAGAGGGGGAGGACGAAGGTTTGCGTACGTGGCTTTTGGGGCATTACGCCTGTTATTTGTAGCGTGGCATCGTTTGTGTACGCCATGCCTGTAAGGGTGAAGTTTCCGTTTGTCCCCACTCGATATTGCAGTGTACACTCATTCGTCCGCGTATTTGAAGTGCCATTAAAAGGATTCCGGAGCGTCATGATGTCATACGCAACCGCCACGTTTGTCTTTCTAAACGTGCTTATTGCACAGGCGAGAGCGTAGGCACCTGAGCCGGTGTCGAGGATGCCGAGCTTCCCTGCATAATTATGTGCGCCGCCTGTTGTTTTGGAAGCGTCCGATGGCGCGATAAGGGACTGATCAGCCAGCGCGGGGACGACACTGAAAACACCACTGGCGTCTCCTCTGATTTTCCATCCGATCACACCCGGCGGATAGTTTGTCGAACTAGCCTCCCACGTTGAAAAATCCCAAGTACAGGGGATTGCCTGAGCAGCAGGTTCCGTTGCTTCGACGACCGATCCAAGCAACACAAAACAAGACCAAACGCACACCGTGCGTGATGTAATAACGACCTTCATATTTTCAACCCTTTACTAAACCATTAACCCAAATTTTGGGATTAATGTAACAAAGCATTGCAAAAGAATCAAACAGAATATGACCGAAATTATCTTTTTGACGATTGTTTCGCCCTTGCATATCGGTCTAGGAATAGGCATAATTATGGCCTTATTTTATAACCATAAGGAGACAAAATACATGCGTACAAAAATCGTTGCAGGAAACTGGAAAATGAACAAGACCGCCTCCGAAACATCGGCATTGATCGAGGGCATTAAGAAGGAAACAGCCGGCATTACGAATGTCGAAGTCGTTGTCTGCCCTCCGTTTACCGATTTGAAGGATGCCGCGGCAGCCTGCGCAGGATCGAATGTGAAGCTCGGCGCTCAGAATATCCACTGGGAGGCGTCCGGGGCTTACACAGGTGAAATTTCCGCAGCCATGCTGAAGGATTTGGGTGTGACGCATGTGATTGTTGGTCACAGCGAACGCCGTCAGTATTTCGGTGAAACAGACGAGACCGTCAACAAGCGTACCAAGGCGGCTTTGGAGGCCGGACTTGTCCCGCTGGTTTGTGTCGGCGAAACACTTCAAGAACGTGACAATGGCCAGATGGAGGCCGTGGTGGTCCGTCAGACCAAAGCGGGTCTTGCCGGACTCGATATCTCAAAGGTTGTCGTTGCGTATGAGCCCGTATGGGCGATTGGCACTGGACGCACAGCGACACCGGAACAGGCGCAGGATGTGCATGCGATTATCCGTCGTACGCTCACTGAAATGGCGGGCAAGGCTGTTGCTGACACGGTTCGCATTCAGTATGGTGGTAGCATGAAGCCTGATAACGCAAAGGAGCTGATGAGCAAGCCTGATATTGATGGCGGACTCATTGGTGGCGCCGCATTGAAGGCGGATACCTTTGCTGCAATCATTAAGGCGGGTGTATAAGTTTTATGAACATTGTTGAGAAAATTCTCTCGAATCATCGCCTATCGGGTGAGTTGACTCCTGGAAAGGAGTTGGCCATCCGTATTGACCAGACGCTGACACAGGATGCGACTGGCACGATGGCCTATCTCCAGTTTGAAAGCATGGGTCTTGACCGTGTGAAGGCTGATTTGGCGGTCAGTTATGTGGATCATAACACCATTCAGGTCGGCTTTGAAAATGCAGATGACCATGCGTATCTGAAGAGCGTGGCGCAACGTTACGGTGTTGTCTTGTCGCGCCCTGGCAATGGGATATGCCATCAACTTCATTTGGAACGCTTTGGTAAGCCTGGGGCTACCCTTTTGGGAAGCGACTCGCATACCCCGTCTGGCGGTGGTATCGGCATGATCGCGATTGGTGCGGGCGGTATCGATGTGGCCGTGGCCATGGGTGGCGGACCGTTCTACTTGGTCTCTCCCACGGTTCGACGGGTTACGTTAATCAATAAGCTTCAGCCCGGTGTTTCTGCAAAGGATGTTGCTCTTCAAGTGTTGTCCGTTTATGGAACTCAGGGCAATGTGAATTGCATGATCGAATATGGCGGTCCTGGTGTGGCGACGCTGAGCGTGCCTTCCCGTGCGACCATCACCAATATGGGCGCGGAGCTGGGCGTGACCACATCGGTCTTCCCGAGCGATGCGACGACGCATGCATTCTTAACGGCGCAAGGACGTGAGCAAGACTGGACGGAACTGCTTGCGGATGATGATGCGACTTACGATCAGGTCTTGGAGCTCGATCTCTCCCTGATAGAGCCCATGGCAGCCTGTCCGCATTCGCCGGGCAATATTGCCACCATCGCTTCACTGGCGGGTAAGAAGGTTAATCAGGTTCTGATCGGGTCCTGTACGAATTCGTCTTATCGCGATTTGAAGACGGCGGCTCTTATGCTTCGCGGCAAGAAGATTCACCCGGATGTTGAAGTGGGCGTGGCGCCTGGGTCGCGTCAGGTGGTCGAGATGCTCGCCAAGGAAGGTTTGCTGGGTGACCTCGTCAGTGCCGGTGTGCGTATCCTCGAAAACGCCTGTGGATTCTGCATTGGAAATCACATGTCTCCTGGCACGAATGCAATTAGTCTTCGCACGAGCAATCGCAATTTTGAAGGCCGATCCGGTACGCAGTCCGCACAGATTTATCTGGTCAGTCCCGAAACAGCCGCAGCCGCAGCTTTGACAGGCTGTTTCACGGATGCGCGCACAATGTCGCTCTCGACGGAAGTCGTCGAGCCGACAAGCTTCTCAATTGACGACAGCATGTTCCTCTTCCGCGATACGGCCTGCAAGGGCGTGCCTGGGACGGAGATCGTGCGAGGCCCAAACATTGGCAAGGTTCCGGCCGGCCAGCCGATGTCGGACGATCTGAAGGGCATTGCAGCGATTAAGGTGGGCGATAAGATTACGACCGACCACATCATGCCGGCAGGTGCGCGTTTGAAATACCGTTCGAATATTCCGCAGTACGCAAAGTATGTCTTTGAGCATGTGGATTCGAACTTCTATGCAGATGCCTCAGCTAATCGCGATGCGGGTCTTGCAAATGTGATTGTTGCCGGAGATAGTTATGGTCAGGGTTCTAGCCGTGAACATGCTGCGATGTGCCCGATGTATCTCGGTGTCAAGGCATTGATTGCAAAGAGTATGGAGCGTATTCATCTTGCAAATCTGATTAACTTCGGCATTGTGCCCTTCACCTTTGTGAATCCGGCGGATTACGTTGGGATTCAGAAGAACGACAAACTGACGATTCCCACGCTTCGGGATGCCGTTGCGGGTGACGGCAAAGCACGGGTGGTCAATGAGACGCAAGGCACGTCCTTCAATGTCGAGGTAACCTTGTCGGAGCGTCAGAAGACGATCCTGCTGCACGGGGGCCTTCTGGCTGCCGTCGCGGCCGGTGCAGTCAAGTAACCACCCATTCATATGGGGAATACGAAATGATTATTACCGCTTGATAGGAGATGTGAATATGGCAAAAAGAAAGATCGCTGATCCTCGTCCAAGCTGGGATGAATACTTCATGGAGATCGCGCAGGTCGCTGCCTCCCGTGCAAACTGTTCCCGGCGCAAAGTTGCCGCGGTTGTCGTGGTTGACCAGCAGATCGTGGCCACCGGTTACAACGGCACGCCACGCGGGGTTAAGAATTGTTTTGAAGGTGGATGTGCGCGCTGTGCAGGCAATGCGCCCTCTGGCTCAAGCCTCGAGGAATGCATCTGCGTGCACGCGGAACAGAATGCGATTTGCCAGGCTGCCTATCATGGGACACGCATTGCAGGTGCGACCATCTATGTGACGATCAGCCCCTGTTTGACCTGTGCAAAACTCATCATTAATGCTGGCATCCGTGAGGTGGTGTATGGCGGTGATTATGCGTTTACGGAACAGACCGAAAATCTGCTGAAGGCCGCAGGCGTGACGTGTAGAAGGTTTGTGAAGAAAAATGAACCCTAACTCCAAACAGGTTGCCGCCAAGGCAGCAACGGTTGAACCCATGCCAGTACACGACGTCAAGTCGGATCGTGTTGTGAGCGCGTTTAGCCAATATCTGGAAGCGGAATGTAATGCGTCGCCCCATACCCTTTCTGGTTATGTTCAGGATATTGGACAGCTTGGCGCCTTTGTCTGGCCGTCGCTCAAGCCGTTGTCGCCGCTGGACTGGACGAGCGTGACACGCGAGCAGGCTCGCGCATTTCTTGTGGCTTCGCATCGACTGGGGGCGTCGCCCGCCACGACCCGGCGTAAGCTGGCGTCCTTGAGAAGTTTTTATCGTTTTTTGGTGCGCGAAAAAAAGATCATAACGAATCCTTTTGCCGGCATTCGCGGACCCCGCATGGGCAAGCGTCTTCCGACCGTGCTGAGTATTCCGGAAATTGAAAATCTTCTGGCAGCGCCGCTCCAGAATCTCAGGACGTATCGGGAACGTCATGGTGTTGTGCCCCCGACGATGGATTATGCGGCCAAGCGCGACCTGGCGATCTTTGAGATGTTGTACAGTACCGGATGCCGTGTGAGTGAAATTGCGGCGCTCACATGGTCGGATATTAATTTTGAGCGTGGCACCACCATTGTTGAAGGAAAGGGACGTAAGCAACGTCTGTGCGTGCTGGGTGGACCTGCCTGCGATACCTTAAAGGCGATGCGTGTCTCAGCGGAGGTCTTGTGGGAAGAGAAGGCTGGCGAGGGCGATGCGTTGTTTTTGAATCTGAAAGGCGGCCCGCTGACGGTGCGTTCCATTGAACGACAAATGAAAACATGGTTAGCGGCTGCGGGGCTGCCGCCGGAACTGACCCCCCATAAACTTCGTCACAGCTTTGCAACGCACTTGCTGGACGCGGGTGCAGATTTACGCAGTGTCCAGGAAATGCTCGGACATAGCAGCCTTTCGACCACGCAGATCTATACGCATGTGTCGATCGAGCGCCTCAAAGAAGAGTACGACAAGGGCCATCCGAGAGCGTGAATGAATGCGCGAATGCGGTCAAGAGGTAGGGAAGCAAGGTTGTAATGATGGAAATGGCAGACAAGGCCCCTTGGGAGCGCCGACGTCCTCGTCGGCATTCCACCCAAATATGCCGACGAGGACGTCGGCGTTCCCAGGATACGCTCAATCAGTCACTCGGTCACTCAGTGAGAAAAACAACTATACTTTTCCGAAAGTGCGCTACTCGAGATAAAAGACTTCGCGAAGCGGCTTGACCATCGGGGAGTTATCGGGGTTGGTCACCATGAGCGGCGCCATATAGGCCCACCATTTTTTCACGATTTCAGTCTGTGGAAGTTTGGCGGCTGTATTGTTTTCGGTCAGCTTTTGGACGGCAAAGAGCGTCAACGTGGCTTCATCTAGAAAGATAGCATAGTCAGAAACGCCTGCTGCGCTGATCTCCTTTGAGAGTTCCGGCCAGATTTCATCGTGGCGCTTCTTGTATTCCGCGACAACACCGGGTTTCAGTTTCATGGTGAATGCATTTCGTAACATAATAACCTCCTATTTTTGGCAAGTATAGCGTTGACTGTCTGAAAACGCAAGCATCCCTTATGCTCGCCCTTTGGCTGTGTATGATTCAAAATGGGTGTCTCTGAAAGGTGCAGACATAGATGTCGTTCATCGGGATCAGCTCATGCTTCCATCCCATGCGCTCCATGGCGGCAACGAATGTCGGCAGATGATCGCGTCCGGGGTCTGAAATAATCGCTTGCCCACCGTGTGAACACAGGGCATCAATGGTGCAAACAAGCGCAGGAATGTGACGGGCTTCATACAGCAAGTCGCTCCCGATGACGAACGGCGCGCATGAGAGCGTAGTCTCTTTTTTTGAGCCTGCAAGAAAAACAGTCCAATCCAGTTGTTGATAGGTCAGTTCGACCCTGTTTTCGTTCGCGTTATGTAAAAGCCATTCGCCTGTGTCGGGATGAAAGTCGGTTGCATGAACAAGTGCGCCGAGCTTTGCCGCAAGGATGGAGGGCAAGCCGAGGCCGCATCCCAGTTCAATCACATTTTTCCCCTTGAGCGTTTTGCGCTCGTGCCATAGATATTCCGCAAGGCCGCGAGCTGCTGGCCAGAGGATGGCATAGTAGGGGATGCCATCGACGGTATGAGGTGCTTCGTGCGCAGCACGGTCTAGCAACGCATCCAAATCAGGCGGGGTCTCAATCGTTATTGACACATCGCCAATCTGAATGGTCTGGCGACCTTGAGGTGATACGGGATCCGACTTCACTTGCTCTCTTTTTCTGCAACAAGGGTACGTGCGGAGGGATGCGCCAAAAGGCGGTTGTACTCCAGCAGGGCAGGATAAAGTTGTGCAGGGACTTCGCCGCTCTTGCGCGTCTGCGTTTCGACAATGCGCACCATCATACGTCCCTCCGTGCGTGTCGATGTTGTCAGCTCAAGTTTGAACGTCCCGAGCCCGCAGGGCAGGTCCCATTGCCGAGAGGCTGGCAAAATGGACAATGTTGTGTAGCCCCGTGGTAGGATGATAATGCACTCACTTGTCGAAGAACCTTTTTCGCCAAAGAACAATGGATTTTCGCGGGTATCACCGCGTAGACCGAAAATGCCACCGGCGATGCCAGGTATGAGCAATGTCAATGCTTTGCCGTCAATGACGGCATAATTAGGAGCCTTTACGCTGTAGGCCAGTACGCCAGGGTAGGAGAACGTGTCCGTATGCAGGGGAGATGTCGCAACTGCCGACATGGAGACGCCCTCGACCATTCCAAGATAGTGGCGTCTCAGGTCTTCGGGGAGAATTTCTGAATAACCTCTGCGGAATCCGCCGACGGAGGCGCCCGTTAACCAGTTGGTAATCGAAATAGCGGCAGTGCCGTGTTCGTCAAGATCGATGACCATGAGGTCGCGAGGCAATGACTGGAACCGTTCAGGAACCTGAATGGTTTCAATCTTGCCATTCAAGGTCAGGCAAGGGACCAGGTGGAAAGCGCACGTGCCAGGCTCATCGTATTGATCACCCGTATTGAGGTAGTAGGTGAGGCCTTTGATTCGAACGCGCACCAGAGGATTGCTGAAGGTGCGGCGTATGGGGTTGTCGCGCCGTGGCTGTGAATATTTCGGATAGTCCGTGGCGTCGTCTGAGGCTAAGACGAGCTCTGGGTCGAGTCCGACAGCATCCAACATTTCAGTTAACAAAATGGCGCGATCCATGACGTGACCATATTGATTGGTCAAGGTCTGGTCAGGCGTTGAGAGGCATGACAAAGGCAAGTCCATGAAGGAAATACCGGAGGGACGAATCGTACGCAAAACAGTGTCGCGGATTGTCCTCATTCTTTTGAACGAATCAGACTCGCCTTTGACGAGCGTCTTCGCGAATTTGCGGGCAAGCGTGTTGCCGTCCGAAACATGTTCGATGGCATCTTCGAGTTCATCCGCAAAGGACTCCCACGCGCCGAATGAAAGGAATAATTCCGGTTGGAAAAAGTGCCAGGGAGGTGTCGATTCCTCCGGACGGATCAGTGGAGGGTTGACGACATTCCAGGTCCACGTGATGGAGGCTTTGTTTGTCGAGGCTGTAAACCCAATCTTCTCGCAGTTAAATTGTTGGAGTTTGGGCGACATGGATTTGGGGAAGGTGATGCGGTAGGTGTCGCTCCCAATGGGTTCTGTACCTCCAAACCCTTTGGATTGTCCATAAAACGGCATCTGGGTTTGCGTGTACCGTGTGGTCACCGTGATAACGCTGCCCGTCTCTACACTGGGCAGATTGACGACAAGTATTTTGCCAGCGGGATAACGCGGTGCGGAGGCTGTCCATGGCGCATCCATGACGTTCATCTCCTTCGGCGTGACGGCCTGTACGACCCCTGTTGTGTTGGAGACAGTCGCGGAGACGATTTCAACCTCCTGCCAGATCGGATTGTAAGGGAGTTTGAGTTCGGCCCCGTTCTTTTTGCCCGCGTAAGTCAGGATGCGCGACGAGCAGGTGTTGGTGGTGATCCAGGATGAGTTAGATAGCAGTGTCACGTCGCTGATTGAATAGAGCGTTTCTTGATCAGGGGACTCTTTGGCAAACGCCCCAAACAAGGGTCTACGTCGCGCGTGTGTTTCCATTTCCTTTAGTGCTTGTTTCAGCAGGAGATAGTTCTCAGGTGAAAACTCAGGTGCAGTGATAAAGTAGTCAAGCGTTCCTTGGAGGACGCCCTCTTTCAATGATTGTGCCATACTGTACTCGATGCCAGGCTTCTTAATTGTTAAGTCAGCCGGTAAGACATAAGGCTTGCCGAGGCTATCACCGATGTGGATCGTAATGCGTTCCCGTAAGCCACAAGTGATTCGCGTCTCCATGGGATAAAGGCGCTTGTCGAGCTCGGTTCCTCCAATGACAAAGTTCACATATCCGAGAGACCCGCCGAGCCATGGCAGGCTCACGGTATCCAGACCTTGTCCGCGAATCGGATAGTTGGGCACGCGCGTGGTAAGCTGAATGGAGAGGGGGGTCTCAATGTCTTGTAAATCGTCTGGCTTGATAACGCATTCCAAAACTTCTGCGCCAGCCAGACGTGCCTTGAAAAAGCCTTCAAACATTTTACGGCGCTGGTCAGCTTTCTGTCTTAAGAGGTTTCCGCGATAGGCATTGTCGTTAATGCCATCGAAATCGAGGCGTGTCTTCAATACAAGTGAGCCTGTTTTATCTAGTGTGCCATCTGTTTGGATGCGCATCAGGTTCTTTTCCGCTGGATAGACATCGGAGGTCAGCAAGCCTTCCCCTTCCGGACGCGCAACCAGATAACTGCGGTTGCAGAGATACGCCGGACAAAGTTCTCGCGTGTTTTCATCGGTCGGATCCATCAGCGTATAACCGCCGCCAGGATTTTCCACAGCGGTAATGGCGTGGTTGAAGTAGGGGGTCGGAACATCCGGATCCATTTTTGCCCCGGCGTGAATCAAGACGGGATAGCCCTGAATGCCGGCCATGGTGAGCATGACCGCCAGCAGGGCAGCCTTGTCACGGCAGACACCATAACGGTTCTTGAAGGTCATGCCGACTTCATGCGGCTCATATCCAGGGGCCGTGTCTTCGGTCGTGATGCCCATGTAACGAATTTCCTGGGAGACAAACTTGAAGATGCTGCGGATCTTATCCTCGCGCGTAAGTGCGCCTTCAATCAGCTTATTCACCATGGGCTGCATCTCGGCGTCGGTCTTCTTGAAGGCGGGCTGGCAGAGATTCCAATACCAGCGGGAAACCTCGCGCCAGTCCTTGGTGGTGCTGAGCATGATCCGCTGAGCCACGGTTTGCAAGGGTGGCATATTGGGTTCGGGAAACATTTGCGGGACATTACGGACCTGCCAGAGATGGCGCGTGCGTCCGTTGGGCAGCTTCGTTTCCGTATAGGTAACCGTGTTAGAAACAGGGGCGCGTAAAACCTTATGATAAAGCGGACGGTCAGCGGGCGCAGAAATTTCGTAATCCTGCTTGAGGATCGGATTGTCGTATTCAAAGATGGACATGTCGCTCCAGGTGTCAGGCACGTACGCCTTCTTGACGATCCTGCAACTGATAATATGATACATGTCGTTGATTTCAATTCCAGGAATAGCGCAGGTCAGGACTTTATTGGCGGGATCATAGATGTTCATACCCATCTGGCCTGGGTCAGTCATAATTCGTGAATAGGTATTTACATCGATAGGAATAACACGTCCGTCAGGTTTGATGATTTCAGCCCGGTAAACCATCGATGTCCCATAGTGCGTATTAAATTCCAGCGAAAACGAACCGCTTTCACGACGCCCCTTTTCGGTCAGCACCTTGAAATATTCATCATCCCATGCTACGGATGTTCCATCCTTCTCGTATGCTTCCAGCACATGATTGTCAATCAACATGCGGTCAGAGTCGGTATACTTTTCCCGTGTCACGGTTTTTGCAGATTCGACAACCGTGCGCGTATCAAGCAAAAAATTTGGAGGGGGTTCTGCGCCACTCGCGATGAGCGTTATGAGTACCGAAAGAAGTGAGATTTGTAATTTCATTTATCTGCCTTTCATTAGGGAATGGGATATTTTAGCAGGTTTCATGCCGTTGGCAAGCACGGTGACAGGGTGACGCAACGCGAATAATAGTAGGAGGGTGATTTCTTAAATTGAGGGTTGAAAGTTGAGTATTGAGAGTTTGAACTCCGGAAAGACCACCTAAAGGCGGAACTCCAAACCAGAATAGCTCTGCAGAAACTGTTCGGAGTTCCGCCTTTAGGCGGTCTTATCAGCATGAGTCCCAAGTCGACCCCTGCGAAAATTTGTCATTGCGCGTAGACACAATGACACGCCTAGGGTTGTACGTGGAATGTAAATTGATTCATCAGAACGTCGTACGTCTCCTCAACCGTCCTACCCCACGCGATCACACCATCTTCGTGTCCGGTCATGACGAGGATGCCGTAGGGGTCTGTATGGGCTTTAACAAGTTGCTCAATATCCATTGCCATCTCCGGTGTCCCATACGCGGCATTCGCAGATGTTGCCAGGCAATCACTTTTCAGGAGTGCACGGAAGAACGGTTTGTGATGCACATGGATAACGCAGCGAATGGCGGTGTTCGCCTGATAGACAGCGTCATGACTCAAGGTCTCTGCGGATGCGCGGATATGCCCCGAGCAATACACCTCATTGCGTTCGACCGAGCAGGTGTCCACCCTGCAATAATCGCGAAAATCCAATATGCGTTTTCCGCCTGTTGCTGTGCCGGAGATAAAGAAAACATCCGAGCCCGCCTCCTGAATGCTGACGTTTCCAAAGCCAACGTTTTCCGGGAGGATGCCAATCATCCCGATGTCAAAGAGTGCCGTCCGCACCGCATTCAATTCCTTTAATGCTCCTGGTGCCTGTATGTCTGTTTCAGTCAGGTGAACTGAAAATTTAATGTAGCCTTCAGTTGGGTTATTCATCATCGTTCCTATGATTTTACGCTATTTTCCACGAAACACACTAAAAACACAAAAAAATTGCGATTCCCTCAGCGGCTCACCGAGACGGTTCTCCCTACATCCTTCGGATCAGATAGTTGCCCCGTGCGAAGCGGGTAGCCGTCTCGGTGAGCCGCTGATTCGCGTGCCCCAGTTTCAAGTTTCCAGTTTCAAGTTTCTAATCTCAGTTTCATTTGCTGCACAGATGCCGTGTTCGCAGATCAGCCCTGTGATGAGACGCGCAGGGGTGACGTCAAAGCCGTAATTGCAGGCAGGCGTTTTCTCGGGGCAGATGCGTACAGAGGCGAGGGTTCCATCGTCCAGCATCCCCGTCATCAGACGAACCTCTTCCGCATCACGCTCTTCAACAGGGATCTCCTGGATACCATCCGCCATTGACAAGTCAAAGGTTGAAGAGGGGAGGGCAACATAAAAGGGGACTTGGTTATCCTTTGCGGCAAGTGCTTTTAAATAGGTGCCAATTTTATTGGCGACATCACCTCGGCGTGTCACTCGATCAGCACCGACAATGACGAGGTCAACCATCCCGTGCTGCATCAGATGGCCGCCCGTGTTGTCCGCAACCAAATGATGCGGCACACCCTGTTCACCCAGTTCCCATGCCGTCAAGCTTGCGCCCTGATTACGCGGACGTGTTTCATCCACCCACACATGCACAGGAATGCCTGCGGTATAGGCGGCATAGATGCCGGCCGTTGCGGAACCGTAATCCACGAAAGCCAGCCACCCGGCATTGCAATGCGTCAGAATATTGACGGGCTCCCCATTTTTCCGTGCGGCAATTTCTTGGATGAGCGGCAATGTGTGTTCGCCGATGCGCTTGCAGGCGTGAGCATCGTCATTTGCGATCATTCGGGCGACCTGCAGCGTGACATCCACCCATTCGCTTTGTGATCGGCATGCTGATACGGCAGCCAACTGTTGCTGGATAGCCCAGGACAGGTTGACTGCGGTCGGACGCGTCTTTACAAGCGTCTGGGCAGCATGCCTAATAAAGGCCTCTGCGTCATGTCTGGGAGCGTTCCGCACAGCCGATACCATTCCGTATGCTGCCGTTGCGCCGATGAGTCCTGCGCCCCGGATCTGCATCTCAGCGATGGCTCTTCTGAAATCCTCCACGCTGACAAGATCGAGGATTTCAAGGCCATGCGGCAAGCAACATTGATTGATGATCTGGACAACGCCAGGTTCGCCAGTCTTTTCCCAAATGGTGCGATAATGTCTGCCCTGAATCTGCATGGCGTAAAAATGTACACTACCTGAGGCAGTCGGGCAAGCGTCCTTTTTGGAAAAACTTAAAAATCCTTCATCCGCAATTGACTTTCAGCAAAAATTTTGGTTAACTACGCATCTCTTTTAGCAAAAAGACCTTTTGGGGGGTATAGCTCAGTTGGTAGAGCGCTTGAATGGCATTCAAGAGGTCAGGAGTTCGAACCTCCTTACCTCCACCAGATTGGTAGCCCGTAAATGTTGATTTAACCCAATGTTTACGGGCTTTTTTTGTGTCTATCGCTATTTGCTGCAAAAAAAGACAGACTGACACAATTTGAGACTTTTACACAACTTTCTACACAACCTTCTGCACAACCTTCTGCACAACCTTCTGAAAAATTCTTATGACCTCTTGAGGTATCTGCACACGTTTCTAAGACCTGTTACTTCCGCGTACAGAGGTGGATCGCCACCCCAGCCGGCTCGCCCACCTCTACCGTTTTCGCGTTCACTCGAAAAAATTAGGCTCTTTTTCTTTCTTTCGCGCTGGCAAAACTAACCGGTTCGTATATGCTATTCGCCTCCGACAACACAAAGGGCAAGGACAGCATGAAAATCAAAAAGATACTGGTCAAGATAAACGGTGCTAGCTTCGACGCGGAACCACAACCGCCGTTCACCGTGCCAAACACGGTCGATACAACGGAAATCATCCTCCGGCACACGCGGGAAATCATAGAAGAGCTTCGTAAAGTAGAGATCGAAGAGCCGCCACCAAGGCCGAAAATAAAATGGCCGACTAAATCGTCCACCTCGCAGACGCCATCAGCTACGACACCAGCACGAAAGCCACGCCGGAAGAAGCCCTGAAAAACTTCTTCGTAGGAGAGATTAACGTCGGCCTAAGCGGCAAAGACCGCAGGTGGACTTTGAAATGCTTGCATTATTTCCGCGTGCATAGATGTATCGCCACGCCGACAACCACAGAACCTATGCCGCCAGCAAGCACCCCGATAATTGTATACATTCCGGCAGCGCGATTTATGGCCTCTTCGCACTTCGATAGGCGGCTGCCCATCTCGTCGATCTCTTTCTCGTGGTGCGGGCAGAGCGTCCGGATGGATGCGATGTCGCATTGGATCTGGCGCAGCAGTGTGAATATCTCGTGGATGTTGTCTTCGTTCATAAACTTCTCTCGCTCCTTTCAATTCGTGGGATGTAAACGGGTGTGCCGTTCGCGGACACGACCTCGGATATCTCTTCGCGGTATGTCCGCCTAGTGA
>Ga0268284_1000680_pt1 | contig 21205 bp, 25 predicted proteins | sample saktaG_14_FD_190137 | JGI IMG/M metagenome (GOLD analysis project Ga0268284, IMG submission 190137) | Saline water microbial communities from Sakinaw Lake, British Columbia, Canada - sak_2013_06_06_40m | ecosystem: Environmental > Aquatic > Non-marine Saline and Alkaline > Saline ...
TTAAGGTTGAAAACATTACCCCTATCAAATCCAATGGCCTCTTTAGGGTGATTTGCCAGGATATTCTGGCATCTGAGACCAGCAGAGTTGGCTCAAAGACCAATCAGGCCAAGGTAAAAGAGGAAGTTAATGAGCAGGTTAAAAAATATTGTTAGAAAATTGTTAGTAAATTATTAGTAAATGGAGGATAATCAAATGACTTTAATGAAAGCATTTTCTAAGGTGGAAAAAGATGGGAAGATAAAACTCCCTGCCAATATTCAGTTAGCAGCAGGCCTTAAAGAAGGCCAATTGGTCGAGCTGAAGATTGTAGGGACAAGCGCTAATAAAAGTATTCTTCTTACCGCAAGAAAAAGTGCACAGTAGCCGGCATTGATTGCCCAACCTAACGGTATGAGGCTAAAGGAAAAATTCCAATCAGAGGAGGGATTAAGGATGGAAAGAAACACAGGTGATCTCAGAGGTCTTCGAAATATCAGGAGTATGCGCAGCTCGGGCAAAAACTCTATACCCAAAAACCAAAGCTCGGCTTATTTAGATTTGTATATGTTAAATATAGAAAAAAGAAGACTCCTGAAGGAAGATGAGAACTTATCTATAAGAAAGGATACTATTAGAAAACGCCTGGAAGAAATAAAATTACAGATGGATAGTCTACAAGAGGTTAAGGCTATCGTTGAAGCCACTGAAAACGTAGGTTCTTCAGGAGGTACTTTTACCCAGAAAGATGAGCTTAAAAAAGATTGGAAGAAGATGCCTTTAAATTATTAGTTACAGAAAGGAGATATTATGGTGTGGAAGACATTTGACTTTAAAGGGGGGAGAACAAGGTTGGCCCGAAAAATGGGAGCAATTTTAGAAGGTGATAGGTTTAAATGTGCGTTATGTGCCGGCAGCGGAATATTACCCAGAACCAAAGATATAAAATGCTCGGTATGTAGAGGTTCAGGCATAGTTTCTTTAACTGGACCAGTTACGGTATGCGTTTACTGCAAAGGTAGAGGTGAGTATCCAGCTAGATCAAATATTACCTGTCCGGTTTGCGGTGGGAAAGCCTTGGTAAGTGTTACTGTGCCTATCGAGACATGCGGGCATTGCCATGGAACCGGGGCAGAACCAAATAATAAGCTGCCTTGCTTAAAATGTAGGGGTAAAGGCGTTGTTACAAAAATAAATAGACCATGAGCATAACAGCTACAGAGTTGGAGATTTTAAAGATTATAAATGAGAAAAATGGTTTGCTATCTATGAGGGAGCTAAGCAGCAAAGCGGGATTTGAAATAGGTTATACCTATTTATTATGTAAGTCACTTTCGAAAAATGGTTGTGTAGGTTTTTTTACTCATTCATCTTGTAGGATAACTGCAAAAGGAAAAAGTCTGCTAATGGAACAGGAGAGAATAAAGGCGGAGCGGCTTACCTAATAAACCGGAAGCTTCATTATTTTAGAATAAGTATCTTTGCTAAAAAAGAAAAGAGGAGGTAGATAGTACAATATGATAAACAAGAAGAATGAGAAAGACGAAGGTTTGGGTATCGATTTTGGTCTGGGGGGTTTATTTAAGGGTATTGAGAAATTAATAGACCTTGCTGCAGATTTAAAAGAGGCCGGTGATGAAATAAAAAAAGAAGGAGAGATAGACTTCAGTCATCTTAAAAAGGGAATGAAAGGGGTATATGGTTTTTCAATAAAGACAATGACGGGAGGAAGACCAGTAGTTGAGTCCTTTGGTAATATTAAGAAAACTCCTAAAGGTCCTACTGTCGAGGAAGAAAGAGAGCCCATTACCGATGTCTTTGACGAAAAGGAGGAGGTTCGGGTCTATGCTGAAATACCCGGCGTAAATGAGGAAGATATAAAGTTAGATTTAAAGGGGGATATCCTTGATGTTTTAGCGAAAAGCGGAGATAGAAAATACCATAAAGAAATATTGCTTCCCGCAAAAGTTAAGTCTGAAACTCTTATCTCGAGTTATAAAAATGGTATCTTAGAAGTAAAAATAAGGAAATTTTAGCTAATGAAAAAAGACCTTGTAACTTTGACCCTAAAAGTAAAAGAGACCTTACCAAAAGATGTAGGCAGGGCAATTGCCAGGATTGATCCGGAAGATATAAAAGCTCTTGAATTAGAAGTGGGTGAGATTATAGAAGTTGAAGGTAAAAGAAAAACACCTGCGAAAGTAATGCCTTGTTATTCCGAAGATAGGGGTAAAAAGATTATTCAAATGGATGGAATATCAAGAGAGAATGCACAGATTGGACTGGATGATAAGGTAAAGATTCGTAAAGTTAACTGTAAACCGGCTAATAAAATCACGCTCTTGCCCTTAACTATCTCGAGCCTTCTACAAAAAGATGAGGATACTAAGTATATCGGCTCACTTATAGGAGGCCTCCCTGTGACTTCCGGTGATAGAGTTAGGGCCACTCTTTTTGGGTCAAGGTCGTGCGAATTTAAAGTATTGGATACTTTACCTGAAGGGATAGTCTTGATAGATTCCACTACTTTAATAAGGATAAAAACAAAAGAGGTGGGAGAAAGTAGAACAATAAAGCTAACCTATGAAGATATTGGCGGGCTTGGTACCCAAGTTCAAAGAATCAGAGAAATGATAGAACTTCCTCTAAGATATCCTCAAGTATTTGAAAGATTGGGAATTGATCCACCAAAAGGTGTTTTACTATATGGGCCCCCGGGGACAGGAAAAACATTAATCGCCCGGGCAGTGGCTAATGAAACTTCTGCTTTCTTTACTCATATAACCGGCCCGGAGATTATGGGCAAATTCTATGGTGAGAGTGAGGCTCGTTTAAGAAAGGTATTTGAAGATGCTCAGAACCATACTCCAGCCATAATTTTTATCGATGAGATAGATTCTATTGCCCCTAAAAGAGAAGAGATGGGTGGAGAAAAACAGGTGGAACGGAGAGTCGTAGCTCAGCTTTTAGCTTTAATGGATGGGTTAGAATCCCGAGGGCAGGTTATAGTGATAGGGGCGACTAACATTCCTAATACTTTAGACTTAGCCTTAAGAAGGCCGGGTAGATTTGATCGAGAAATTTCTATTCCTATTCCTGATAAAAATGGAAGATTAGAAATCTTACAGATTCATACCAGAGGAATGCCTTTAGCAGAAAATGTCAGTTTAGAAAGGTTAGCTGAGATTACTCATGGTTTTGTAGGTGCGGATTTAGAAGCACTGGGAAGAGAAGCGGCAATGTCGGCCTTAAGAAAGATTTTGCCAAAAATTGATTTTGAAATGGCAGATATTCCTTATGAGACCTTACTAAAATTGGAAGTAACCATGGATAATTTTTATGAGGCAATGAAAGAGGTTGAACCTTCAGCGATCAGGGAATTCTTTGTGGAAGTGCCAGATGTCAAATGGGAAGATGTGGGCGGGCTTGATAACATAAAAGAAGAACTTAAAGAAGCAGTAGAATGGCCGTTGAAATATTCTGAGGTGTTTAAAGAAGCTCATACCAATCCTCCCAAAGGAATTTTACTCTATGGCTCGCCGGGCACCGGAAAGACTTTATTGGCTAAAGCAGTGGCTAATGAAAGCGGGGTTAATTTTATTTCTATAAAAGGTCCCGCTCTTATATCCAAGTATGTGGGAGAAAGTGAAAGGGCTATTCGTGAGGTATTTAAGAAAGCAAAACAGGCTTCCCCCACCATTTTATTTTTTGATGAGATTGATGCCATAGTTCCCAAAAGAAGCTCTGCGAGCACAGACGGACATGTGACAGAACGGGTGTTAAGTCAATTTTTAACTGAACTGGATGGGATTGAGGAACTTAAAGGAGTGCTTGTTTTAGCTGCCACCAATAGATTGGATTTGGTTGACGGAGCATTACTCCGAAGTGGAAGATTTGATTTTTTACTTGAATTGCCTACCCCGGATGAAAAAACCAGGGAAGAAATATTTAAAATTCATACTAAAAATAAGCCACTTGCTGAAAATATTGATTTGAAAAATTTAGCTAAAGAGACTGAAGGTAAGGTGGGTTCTGATATTGAGCTTATCTGTAGGAAGGCAGCTATGTTTGCCATTAGAGAATTTATAAATAAGAATCAGGATATCAGTAATCCTGCTAACCGGAAACCAAAGTTTAATATTTCAAGGAAGCATTTTACAGAGGCTATTGAATTGATAAGAGAGCAAAACAACAAAAAGAAGACTTAAAAAATTGAGGAGGTTATTTATGGGTAAAAAAGGAATATATATATATGGAATTATAAATTCTAATAGTGCCTCAGACCTTTTTACCCCCAAGGATTCTTATAAAAAAGAAAATGTATATACCATTCCTTATCAGGAGTTCTCGGCAGTAGTAAGTAACTCTGAGATAATTGATTTTACTTATAGTAGCAAGGATGCCTCGGCGCAGCTGTTAGTTTGGCATCAAAAGGTTATTGAAAAAATTATGAGCTTAAAATATACCATTATTCCGGTTAGATTGGGGACTTTTACGGTAGATGAAGCTGAAGCAAAAGATATTTTAATTAAAGGATATAGCCTTATAAAGAATATAATGGAAAAGATAAGAGATAAAATAGAAACTGATTTCGTTGCGACCTGGGCTGATTTTGGTTCAGTCCTTAAAGAAATTGGAGAAGAGAATGAAATTAAGAAATTGAAAGAAAATATTTTAGCTAATCCTAAAAGGATAACTGTAGACGATCAGATGAAAGTAGGGGTTATGATCAAAAAAGCATTGGATAAAAAAAGAGAAAAATATGCCCTTCAGATACAGAATTTTTTAAATCATTATTGCACCGCTTTTAAAATTCATGAACTTATGGATGATAGAATGGTTATTAATGCAGCCTTTTTAATAAATATAGGCCAGCAAAAAGACTTTGATAGAAAAGTAGGGGAGATAAATACTAAATTTGCGGAAAAATTAAATTTTAGATGTGTTGGTCCACTTCCTCCTTATAGTTTTTACACCATTGATATAAGAAAAATGAAATTTGAGGAGATAGATTGGGCAAAAAAGAAACTTAGACTTTCGGATGATTTCGTAACTAAAAATGAGGTAAAAAAGGTTTATAGGAAATTAGCCTTTTCTTTCCATCCGGATAGAAATCCAAATACTCCCGGAATAGGAAAAGAATTTGACGAATTAAATAAGGCTTACAGGATACTTAATGGCTATGGCGAGGCTTGTAAACAGGGGGGTAAAGAAGATAGCCTATCTTTTAGTGAGGAAGAATTTGAAAAGAACAAAATATTAGTTGAGGTAAAAGACTGAAATGGAAAAAGAAGGAAAATATATCTATTGTATCATCGACACAAAGCAGGAAAGGAATTTTGGACCTATAGGTATAGGTGGCAGAGGTGATGAGGTTTTAACTATCGGTTATGATGATCTAAGTATGGTGGTAAGCAGCTGTCCTATGACCAAATTTATTGTGAGTCGTGAGAATATGTTAGCCCACATGAGGGTAATTGAAAAAGTGATGAATGAATTTGATAGCGTGCTTCCAGTCAGATTCGGTACCGTTGCCTTTAATGCAGATGAGATAAGAAATTTTTTAGATAGAAGATTGCGCGAATTTAGGAGTCTTTTGAGAAACATGGATCACAAGGTAGAATTAGGCGTTAAAGGATCATGGAAGCATATGAAAGTTATTTTTGAGGAGATTGTAGAGGAGAATAGAGAAATTAAGAAGGTAAAAGAGAAAATTCAAAATGAGGTAGGTAAAAAAAATATACCGGCTAAAACAGAAGTTGGCAAGATGGTTGAAGAATCTTTAAAGAAGAAAAAAGAGCGGGAAGCAGAAAAAATAGTAGGTGCCTTACGAAGGACAGCATTTGAGTATAAGCTTAATAGGACCATTGGTGATGAGATGTTTATGAACGCCGCCTTTTTGGTAGATAAAGGACGAGAGAAAGAGTTCGATAACATAATGGATGATTTAAGTGACGAATATAAGGATAGAGTAAAGTTTATATATGCAGGTCCTATGCCCGTATTTAACTTTGTCAACATTGTTATCTATCCGGAGGAATGGGAAAAATAAGGCGGCCTTAACTGTTACAGAGGCAGATATTATAAACTGTGTTGTCTGATTAAGAGAGATAACCAAGGTTAAGATAAAGAATAAAATTTCTAAAGGAGTAAGATGGAAGAAGCCGTTAAGGAAGGGAAATATATTTATTGCATAATAGCAGCAGCAGTTGCTAAAACTTTCGGTTTAATAGGGATTGGTGGCAGAGGAGATGAATTGCATACCATTTGTTTTAAAGATATTGCAGCTGTGGTGAGCAATTCCCCCATAATAAGATATGCAGTATCGAGGGAAAATATGCTTGCACATGAGAAGGCGATTGAAGAGGTAATGAAAGAACACACAGTTTTGCCAGTGAGATTTGCTACCATTGCTGAAGACCAAGAAAAGGTTAAAAAGATATTAGAAAAAGAATACAGTAAATTTAAAGATTTGTTAAATAGGATGAAAGATAAGAAAGAGTTAGGGCTAAAAGCAATTTTTAAAGAAGATGTTATATATAAAGATATCCTGGAAAAATATAAAGAAATAAGGATATTAAAAGAAAAAATCGTCTCGCTTCCCTCCGAGAAGAGCTATTTTAAGAAGGCAGAAATAGGAGAGATGGTTGAGGCTGCATTGCAAAAGGAAAAGGATTTTTATAAAAAGGATATATTGAATGCCCTATCTGCTTTGGCGATAGAGGTCAAGAGTAATAGCAGTTACTATGAATTGATGATTATAAATTCTGCCTTTTTGGTAGAAAAATATAAAGAGACAGAGTTTGATCAAAAGGTAAATGAACTTGAAGCAAAATACAGCAGTAAACTAAAATTAAAGTACATAGGAAAAGTGCCGCCATTTAATTTTGTTAATCTGGCAATCGATACTAAAAAATATTAAGACCATATTAAGATATCTTAAATAAGGAATATGATTTATTATTATGAAGAATATTAAAGACAAGATATTCAATTGATTTTACTTTTTTAGTTTTTACTTATTACTTTTAACTTTTTACTTTTAACTTTACTCTTATTTATTACTTATTATTTTTAACTTTTAACTTTTAACCTTTTACTTTTAACCTTATTATTATAGGAAGGATTAAAATAATGTTAGGATATTTATTATATCAGGTACTTGTAGAGCCTACAGCAAAGATCTGTAAAAATATTGTTGAAAAAATCAGAGACATGGCAGAGAACGAACTATATGGTGAGGATAAAATTAAAGAAGAACTGGTCAAGCTTCAAATGATGCTGGAAATGGATGAAATCACTGAAGAGCAATACGATGAGGCAGAAGGCATCCTGATGAAGAGGTTAGAGGAAAGTGCTAAGCGTAAGGAAGGCGGGGAGTAGCAGTTAATGCAAAAATTAAAATTCTTAGATAACCCTGATTTACAGTTTATGCTCTTTGGCGGCAAAGGGGGAAGCGGAAAGACCACTTCCGCAGCGGCTGCTGCCTTACATTTAAGTAAGATGAAACCCCAGAAAAAGATACTGGTTATCTCCATTGACCCGGCCCACTCTTTGGGTGATAGTTTTGACCTAATAATAGGCAATAAAATTACTCCTATAGCCGGAAATATCTGGGGTTATGAAATAGATGCTGAAAAGTTACTGAAGAAATACAAAGCGGAAAATGGAGCCATAATTAAAAAGATGGCTGAAAGGGGAACTTTTTTTGACCAGGAAGACATCGAGAACTTTTTTGTTATGTCAATGCCGGGACTGGATGAGGTTATGGCAATAATAAAGATTGCCAATATCCTGAATAGCCGCGAGTATGATCTAATCATTTTAGATACCGCCCCTACCGGCCATACTACGGTATTTTTATCTTTGCCTGAGAAGATGCTGAAGTGGGTTGAAGTAGCGGATATGATGATGGAAAAACATCGTTATATGGCCAGACGTTTTGTGGGTAAATATGTAAAGGATGAGTGTGATGAGTTCCTTGAGTCACAGAAAAACGATGTAAGCAAGGTAAGAAAACTGCTTACCGATTCTATAACCACCGAGTTTGTGCCGGTGACCATTCCTGAGCCAATGAGCATTTATGAAATTGAAAGGCTGGTTCAACTACTGGAGAATACCAGAATTCCGGTTAATAGTGTTATTGCTAATCGTATTATTATGGAGGACAATAAATGTCCTTTTTGTTTAACCAGGAAGAAAGAGCAAGAAAAATATGTAAAGGAAATTGAAGAAAAGTTTGCTTGCTATAATTTATTCAAGATGCCTTTATTTTCCAAGGAAATTCGGGGGATAGAAGATTTAACTATGTATGGGGAAATCCTTTTTGGAGAAGATGGACCTAAGCCCTGTAATGTAGGGGCAACCCTTGTGGTTGACCAAAAAACAGGGCAGGGACAAGCCCTGCCCCTACATTTATCTGAAATTCCTTCCCTCCCTCAAGGGGGGATGGAGGATCTTTTAGAGAAAAATCTTAAACTTATTATCTTTGGTGGAAAGGGTGGTGTAGGGAAGACCTCAATAGCTTGTGCTGCTGCCTTGCAGTTAGCCCGACATAATAAGGAGAAAAAAGTTCTCATTTTTTCAACTGACCCGGTACATGCCTTGTCCGACAGTTTCAATCAACAAATAGGTGATAAACCCCGCCAGGTGCAGGACGGCACAGGCAATCTGTATGCCTTAGAGTTAGATGCCAGCCAAATGCTGGCTAATCTTAAAGCTGGATACCGGGGAGATATAGCGGAAGTATTTAATAAGTTTGCCTCCTCAGGAATGGAAATTAAGTTTGATAGGGAAGTAATGGAAGAACTTATCGCTCTCACTCCGCCAGGGTTGGAAGAACTTATGGCCTTGAAAAAGATTATTGAACTTATGAAGACTTCCCTGCCCGACAGACAGCAGGCGGGTGACTATGACCTCTTTGTCATGGACTCTGCCGCCTCAGGGCATCTGCTCAGATTTTTAGAAACACCGGATATAGTAAGGGAGTGGCTAAAAACTGTGTTCAGATTGCTTTTAAAATATAAAGGAGTAATAAATTTATCCAAGATACACTCAGTGGAAAGTCTGTTAGATTTATCACGGGATGTGCGTAAAATACAGGAAACATTGGCAAATTCCGAGACAACTGAGTTTGTAATGATTACTATCCCTGAAGAGATGGGGATACGAGAGATGGAAGACCTTTCCTCTGCACTTAGGAATCTTAAAATCCCCTATTCTCATACCATTATCAATATGATAATTCCGTTAGCTGATTGTAATTTCTGCACTGCTAAAAGGCAAGAGCAACAAAAATATATTCAATCTATCGAATCCAAAGTAAATAATGGTGTTATCTATATACCCTTATTTTTGCATGGGGTCAGGGGTAAAGAAAGCTTAAATGAACTTGCTGAAATTATGTTTTCAAACGGACAGGCAAAATGGCTAAAAAGCGATCTAAAAGAGGATTACCGTCTATGCGGAGTCTAAAAAGGCAAAGGCGAGTAGTCTAAAAGATTAAAAAAAATTAAACTAAAGGAGGAGTGAAAATGGCAAAGGAATTAGGAACTTTAATTGAAAATGCACGTAAAGAATTAAGTAAATTGACTGGGCTGACAGTTTCTTCTACTACCGGGGCTACCAAAGATGAAAAAGGATGGCATATCTCTATTGAGCTGGTAGAGAAGCATTCTATTCCCGATCAGATGGATATCTTAGCTTTATACGAAGTTCTTTTTAATGAAGATGGAAATCTTTTGGGTTTCGAGCGAAAGTCAATGCGTAAGCGTATGGAAGCGGTGGTAACGGAGTAATTTAAGTGCACGGCTAAATAAAGTAGTCATGGCGAGAAGCGAAGCGACAAAGCAAGCTTAACACTAATGAGATTGCTTTGTCATTACATTCCTCGCAATAGTAAACAGAGTAAAACGAGGGAGGCAGAAAATGGCAATAGAGGCGATAAGGGATACAAATGGTACTTTAGTTGATGTCATAGACCGTATCTTGGATAAAGGTCTGGTAATAAATGCTGATATCACTATATCTATTGCTGGGGTGGAGCTTCTGGGTATTAAGATTCGGGCGGCATTGGCTTCTTTTGAGACTGCTGCCCAATATGGTTTAGAATTTCCATCCGGCACTAATTATGAGACTTCAGCTTGGAAAGAGGCTATGGTAGGTAAAGAAGAGTGTCCACAATGTAACAAACGAGTGCCGGCAGAAGAACTTATCAGTACCGGGTGTCCATGGTGTGGCTGGATATCTGCCACCAAAGCCAAGGCACTCAAATCGGAGGCGAGATAACAGATAACAGATAACAGAAAACAGATAACAGATGACAGAGAACAGATAAAAAAAACACAGTAATCTGTCTTCTGACTTCTGTTTTCTGACTTCTGTCTTCTGACCTCTGACCTCTGACTTCTGATTAAAGGAGCGATAGATGCCAATCGACATTGATACAGACAACCTAAAACACGGGGTTTTAGGTTTAGTCATTGCTTTAGTAGAAATAATTAAAGACGCTCTTAACCTCCAGGCAATGAAACGTATGGAGGGGGGCAGTTTATCTGAGGAGGAGATGGAGAGACTCGGGGAAGCCCTTATGGATTTAGATGTAGCCATTGAGGAGATAAAAAAGGAACAGGGGGTTACCGAGTCGGTTAAATCGGTAAGGGATGGATTGGATAGTATTGTGGATGAGCTATTAGACAAGATGATAAATCCCGAAAGGTGGCAGCAAGAAGACAGAGGACAGAAAACAGATAACAGAAAATAGAAAATAGAAAACAAAAAAAATCTGACCTCTGACTTCTGAATTCTGACTTCTACTTATTCAAAAGGAGCATAGATGGCTGAAGCAAGATATCTTTATGGTATATTCGAGGGAAGTGAAGAGATAACTCTTGGTAATATTGGAATAGAAGGCAGTAATGTATATACTATTCCTTACCAGGATTTAGGTGCGGTAGTGCATAATTGCTCGCCAGAACCCTATAAATCAGAGGACCAGGAAAAGGTTAAATTATGGCTAACTACTCACGCCAAAGTTGTGGAAGTTGCCTGGGAAAAATTTGGCACTGTTTTACCCCTGGGGTTTGATACCATCATTAAAGGCGAAGAGGGTATTGCCCCCGATGAGAACCTGAAGAAGTGGTTGAAGGGTGATTATGAAAACTTAAGACAAAAATTGGCTAAGCTCAAAGACCGAGCTGAGTTTGGAGTGCAGGTATTTTGGGACCCCAAAATTATCAGCGAATGGGTTATTGAAAAATCCCCGGAGATTAAGAAGTTAAGTGAGGAGATTAAATCCAAATCTAAAGGCTTGGCTTATATGTATAAGCAGAAATTAGAGAACTTATTAAAAAAAGAGCTGGAAAAAGAAGCCGATAGGTTTTTTAAGGTTTTTTATGATCAGATTAAAAGTTGTGTTGATCAAATTAAGGTAGAAAAGACCAAAAAAATGGAAGAAGATAAACAAATGTTGTTGAACTTCTCTTGTTTGCTTTTTAAGGAAAAAAGTAAAATACTGGGTGAAGAACTAGAGAAAATTGAACATCTGAAAGGATTTTCTGTTCGTTTTACCGGTCCCTGGCCTCCTTATTCGTTCGTATAAGTTAAAAGTAAAAAGTTAAAAGTAAAAAGTAAAGACAAGAAAGAGCAAGAAAAGAAAAGTAAATTAAATATAAAAAGTACCAGAAAAGAAAGATAGGTTAAAAATAAAAGATAAAAAGTAAAAGTAAAAAAGATAATTTTAACTTTTTAGTTTTAACTTTTAACTTAGAGTTTGATAATAATGGGTGATTTAAGTGAACGATTATATAATTTTGCTTTGAAGATTGTCCAGATTGTACGTGTTATGCCAAAAGAAACATGCGCTTTTGAAATTGGTAGACAATTGCTACGGTCGGGAACATCAATTGCAGCCAATTATGAGGAAGCTAAGGCAGGTTTTAGCAGAGGAGATTTTACTTATAAAATGAGTATTTGCTTTAAAGAAGCAAAAGAAACAAATTTTTGGCTGAGAATCCTAAGAGATTCAAAAATAATTAGCGAGTCATCATTAAAAGGTCTAATTAATGAATCAGATGAAATTCAAAAGATATTAGCCAAGAGCGTAAAAACATTAAAAGATAAAAATTAGTTTTAACTTTTTAGTTTTAACTTTTAACTTAGAGGTATTTTGATGGAACCATCCAGAGACGCACATGCAACTTTAGTAGATCTGTTAGATCGAATTTTAGATAAAGGATTGGTAATTAATGCAGATATTATAATTTCTGTGGCTGGCATTCCTTTAATCGGTGTCAATTTAAGGGCAGCATTGGCGGGAATGGAGACGATGCTTAAATATGGGGTGATGCAGGCCTGGGATGAAAAAAGTAGGGCTTGGGAAAGAGAACATAGGAAGAAAAATGTCCTTTCTTTAGTTGAAGGAGAAGAAATTGCCCTGAAAATGTATGGTTCTTATTACTATAGTAAAGGGATATATAATACTTGGAGACCAGGCTATTTTTATTTAACTAATAAAAGGCTTATTCTTTACCGTCAAGATTTTGATGAAATCACATTTCAGATACAATTAGAAGAAATAAAAGCATTGGTAATGAGAGAGGAGGCGCATTTTGTTAAAGAAAAGAAAAAACAGGTACTTTATCTTATAGATAAAAAGGTTCAGGTGCATCGGTTTAGCGCAGTAGGAACAAACCAGTTAAAAGATGCTATTGAGCAAAATTTAGAAACTATGGGGCTTTCTTTAGAGGTGAGCCCTGTACTTCCAGAGTTTGAAAAGGGACCCATTGACTTCCTGATAGAAGGAGAAGAGGTTACTCATCGAGGGAAAAAGGTATGGTATTTAGTACCTGCTTTCGGTATTCAACAAGAGACCTGGAGACCAGGTCATCTATATCTTACTAATAAGAGATTGTGCTGGTGGTACGATTTTGAGAGGAAGTTGGTTTTTGATGTTCCTGTTGATAGAATAGTTAGTGTTAACACCGGGATGAGAAAAACAAGTGGTCTTGATAGTAAGAAGGAAAAGGTGTTGGATGTAGCGTATAGGTTTAATTCAGCGAAAACAATAGCCTCTTTCTCTGGAGGAGGACAGATAGATGAATGGGCGGAAGCGCTAAATAGGATTGTTTCTGGCAAGATAAGTGAGGAAACCGAAACCTGTCCCCAGTGCGGCAAGCCCGCTCCGGCCAAAGAACTATTAGAAGAAGGTTGCCAGAGCTGTGGCTGGGTTAGCCCGAGATTAAAAAAGAAGATCGCCAAAGTGTCTCTGTCGGCTGAATAAGCAGCCCAAGGATACACCTGAGAGAAAAAAGAGGTTAAGGAAGGGAGCAATATTATGTCCGCATCAAGAGATGAAGATTTTTATAAAGGAGTTGGCAATCATGGCAAAGAATCGGTTCTATCCGAAAGGCTTGCCTTTACCGGTAGAATAGCTGCCAGTATAGCCCATGAGATAAGAAATCCGCTTGGCAACGTGTCTTTAGCGGTCCAGCAGATTAAGATGGCCTATAGCAAAGATAACCCCTGGTCCAAACATATTGAAGTTATTATTAGAAACACAGAGAGGATTAACTTTTTGATCACCGAACTCCTCAACTGTGCCCGACCACCGGAGCTTAACATCCGTCCCCATAATATGTATGTGATTATAGAAAACGTTTTGGGTTCGATAAAGAGCAGTCTTTCCATACAATGGATAGAGGTGATTAAAAAATTTGACGCTAAGTCATCAATAATAAATGTCGATAAGGAACATATCAATCGGGTATTCTTGAACGTGATAATCAATTCTGTTGAGGCCATGCCTAAAGGCGGCACAATGACCATCAGTACCAGTATTGAAGGGGACTTTTTTGTGGTAAAGATTCAAGATACCGGGGTAGGCATCCCCGAAGAAGATATTATTGAGATATTTGATCCCTTTTTTAGCACTAAGCCAACGGGAGTAGGTCTGGGTTTATCAATAGTTTACGGGATTGTGGTAAGTCACGGCGGGAGAATAAGTGTAGAAAGCATTTGGAAAAAGGGTACTGTCTTTACAATCTCTTTACCCACCAAACAGAAGACAGAAGACAGAGGACAGAAGACAGAGGACAGAAGACAGAGGACAGAAGACAGAAGACAGAGGACAGAAGACAGAAGACAGAAGACAGAAGACAGATAACAGAAAAAATAACAACTTAACATCTGACCTCTGTCCTCTGACCTCTGTCTTCTGTTAAAAAGGAGAGGTTATGTCAGAGCTAAAATACGATGTGAGAAGAGGGGCGGATACCTACAGATTAATCTATTACTCCAGGCTGAAAAGCTGGATTCTAAAGGGTATTATCAAACCAGACGAAGCACTGGTATGGAGAAGCGGTCTTTCGGGCTGGCGCAAACCCGAAGAACTTGAAGAGCTGATACCCTTTTTTGAACAGAGGGAACAGGCACGATTAAGAAGGAAAAAGGAAGAGCTAAGGCCAGCCCCGCTCCCAAAAAGACAGATAAAGAATGTCTTGATCGTGGATGACGAAGAGGACTTGTGCTGGCTCTTAACCAATGCCTTACAAAGCAAAAGGTATAATGTATCAGTTGCCAATAGCATAATTAAAGGTATAGCCTGTCTAAAGAAGAAGGTGCCCAATTTGGTATTATTAGACCTAAAGTTACCTGACGGGAACGGAATGGATATGCTTCCCAAAATCAAAGCGGCAGCCCCGCAGGCAGTAGTAGTCATAATTTCCGCTTACGGCAGTGAAGAAAAAAGGGAAGAAGCGAAGAACCAGGAAGGGGTTCACGCTTTCATTGACAAGCCGTTTACTGAGGAAAGGATATTGGAAACTATAGCACAGTTTCAAGAGAGGAATAACCATATCCATTGGCTAGACTAGTCGGTATAGACCTGGGAACCAATTACTCTGTGGCAGCCATTACAAAGGTTCTACTCAGCCAGATAAAGACTATAAATATAGTAAAGAGGGGATGGATTTTGGGCAAGAAAGTAAAACAACTTAATAATGATTATAGAGTATTAATGAGGAGGTAAAAAAATGGCAAAAATTAGAGCAATAATGACAAGGCACGAAGAAAAACTTTTTCAGACAATAAAAGAATTAGGCGTAGCTACTCCCGATGATATATCAGAAAGATTGGGAATATCTCCTGATTGTGCAGTAGTGCTTTGCCAAGATATGGTCTGTCAGGATATTCTTATAAAAAAAGGCTACTGTTATGAAATCGTTAAAATTATTAATTAAGAGGTAAAAACTTAAAAAGAAGATAAAGACGAAAGTGAGTATAAAGTAGTAAGAGAGAGAAGGATTATATGAAATCTACTGCAAGTTAAAATTATATTATTGAGAAAGAAAAGGGGAAAGCAAGCGTAATATGAAAAGTTATTTAGATACTATTAGAAAACCAGTGAGTTTACCTTTACTGGCGGGTGAGGAAGTCACCAAGTTTTATACGGCAAGTTACGATACCGGGAGTTCACTTGCTTCATCTTGGAGACTGGGTAATTTGTACCTTACCAATAAAAGAATACTTTTTGTTCAGGGAAGAAAGATACTATTTAAGGTCCTACTCAGCCAGATAAAGACTATAAATATAGTAAAGAGGGGATGGATTTTGGGCAAGAAAGTAAAACAACTTAATATCGCGTCTGAAGGGAGGAGAATCCCCTATATTGCTATAAAAGATCCTGAGAATTGGAAAAAAGTAATTGAGGAAGGTATCTCCCTGGACAGAGGACAGAAGTCAGAGGACAGAAGCCAGAAGTCAGAAGACAGAAGACAGAAGACAGAAGTCGGTTCTCTTTCTTCTGTTGACTCGCAACCCGATCAGGTAATTTTAAAGGAAAAGGGTGGTTATTTAACTCCCGGTCAATCCAGGTGGTGTATGGGAACCCTTCTCCTTACCCCCAAGAAACTCACTTTTTTTACCTCTAAATCGGGATTTATATGGGAGACAGCACTGGGCAATATAAAGGATTTAGCAATAGAAAAAAGAATATATGGAGTTAGTCAAAGTGATACTATCCGTATAGAATATGACTCTTCCGGTGAATTATCAAAAGCATGGATTATATCTCTTAATTTAGAGGTTTGGAGAAAAGAGCTATATAAAAGACTATTACTAAAAGTAGACCGGGAGACCTTAGATAAAATAGTGTCCAAATTGGATACCGATTCAAAAGAGATACTTATGTGTCTTTATGAGCACAGACACGCCAGAATCGACACCTTGGCCAAGCTGATAGAAGCCCCTACCCATATGGATATTTTACTTAAAATCAGGGAGATTATCAACCCCACCGCTGAAAAGCTCATCGGTTATCCGATACTCTCCTTCGAGAGTTCAAAAGTTGACCGGGAAACTGGCGAGAAAGTTTTATTTAGTTGGTGGCTCGCTGGTCAGCCTGATCAAGAGCATCAAGAGAGAAAGGAACCACTTCTGGACATCTTTGATGAGGATGCTGAACTAATCGTCTATTTAGAGCTGTTAGGTATTAAAGAAGATAAGTTACAGTTAAGGGTGGAGAATAATAAACTTATTATTGAGGCAGATAAAGATTATCATAGGGAAATTTCTCTTCCCGTAGTAGTTACTACCAATAGTTTTACTAAGAGGTATAAAAATAATATACTGGAAGTCAGGTTAAATAAATAGTAAATAAATAGGGACATCCCATTTTTAATAAAATGGGATGTCCCTATTTATTTAAAACAGTTTAAAAGTTGTAGGGGCACAATGAATTGTGCCCTCGCTACTTACCTGGAGGTGTTGATTATGATTAAAGAAAAAGACAAATATCGTTTACTGATAGAGAACCTGCCTGATGGATTAGCTTATTGTAAAATGGTCCTGGATAACACCGGAAAACCGCTGGATTATATCTTCTTAGAGGTCAACTCATCCTTTGAAGCCATTATCGGGCATCCAAGAGAAAATGTTATCGGTAAAAAGTTGACAGAAGTATATCCGGGGATTAAGAGCTTAGGCTTTGATTTGGTCAGCGTCTTCGATCAAGTAGCATCTATTGGTACCGGTCAGAGCATCCGTTTCCAACATTACTTTGAACAGCAAGAGCGCTGGTACGAAATAACCGCCAACACTGACCAAGCCGGCTATTTCACTGCGGTCTTCCATGATATTACCGAACGCAAGCGGGCCGAGGAGGCGCTGCAGGAGAGCTACGAACGCTTCCAATTGGCGAATCGCGCCACGTTCAACGCAATCTGGGACTGGAACCTGCAGACCGATGCCCTCTGGTGGAACGAGAACTTCCAGGTACTATTTGGTTATCGAGCAGAAGATATAGAGCCAGGCATCGAGTCGCGGACAAACCGGATCCACCCCGAAGACGTCGACCGCATCAAGGTAAGCATTCACACGGCCATTGACTCGGGGCAGCAGTCCTGGTCCGACCATTATCGATTCCGCCGCAAAGATGGTGTGTATGCAGAGGTTGAAGACCGGGGTTACATCAGCCGGGAAGCGAACGGTACCCCGGTGCGGATGATCGGCGCGATGCAGGACATCACCGAGCACAAGCAGGCCGAACTTCTTCTACTGGTACAGCGAGACCTGGCTCTAGCCATCAGTTTCAGCCACCAACTGGATGAAGCATTATCGAAATGCTTGGATACTATACTCCAGCTTTCAGAAATGGATTGCGGCGGAATTTATCTTATGGACCAGGATAGCGGTGATTTAAACCTCATCTGTCATAGAAACCTTTCCCCCGCCTTTATAAAAAGCGTATCGCATTATAAAGCAGATTCAACCCGTGCGCGCTTGGTACTGCAGGGGAAACCGATTTTTACCCGCTACTCAAGAGTTGATCTTCCCCTTAGCCAGGTTGAAAAAGCGGAAAAGTTAAAAGCTTTCGCAGTACTTCCCTTGATTTTCGAGAAGCGGGTGATTGGCTGTCTTAATCTTGGCTCCCAGAAATTAGAAGATGTTTCTGAGATAGATAGAGAGGTGCTAAAAACCGCCGCCACCCTGATGGGAGAAGGAATTACCCGTTTAAAGATAGAAGAAGAACTTAAGCTAAGTTACCAGAAATTACAAAGGGCCTTAGAAAACACTATCCAGGCTATGGCTTTAGTTTTGGAGATAAGGGACCCCTACACCGCTGGGCACCAGAAACGGGTGGCTGAACTTGCCTGCACTATAGCCAAAGAAATAGGCTTTTCCCTGGAGAAAATTAATGGAATTTATATGGAGGGGATTATTCACGATATTGGCAAGATAAACGTTCCGACTGAGATTCTCAGTAAGCCCGGCAGCTTGAGTGAGATAGAATTGAAACTTATTCAAACCCATCCTCAGGCCGGTAGTGATATGTTAAAGGAAATGGAATTACCCGAGGAGGTTTGCTTAAGTGTACTTCAACATCACGAAAGGATGGATGGTTCCGGCTATCCTTCCGGTTTATCCGGTAAAGATATTATCCTGGAGGCAAGAATATTAGCGGTAGCAGACGTGGTTGAGGCTATAACTTCTCACCGACCTTACCGGCCAGCTTTAGGCCTGGATAAGGCCTTGGAGGAAATAACCAAGAACAAGGGTAAACTCTATGACCCCGAGGTGGTGGATGCTTGCTTAAAGCTTTTCAAGGAGAAAGGATTCAAGTTTGAGTAAAAGATTTAAATAAAAAAAAGATCGGTTCTTTAAGCCGGCCGGACGATTTGCGCCAATTGGGGTAAGATGGGATCAATAGGAGGTGAATAGAATGAAAAACAAGGATAAGACAAAAGTAGAATTAATAAAAGAACTGAAACTTCTACGGGAAGAACAGGAAAAGGGGGTGTGTAAAGACATCACCGAGCGCAAGCAGGCAGAAGAAAGAATTAAACACCTTAATCTTGTCCTTTATGCCATTCGTGATATTAACCAACTGATTGTCCAAGAAAAGGACCGTGAAAGATTGCTAAAGGGTGTATGCGATAGTCTTATTAAAACACGCGGTTATTATCACAGCCGGATAGTGCTGCTGGACAAAGAGGGGAAGATTGACACCTATACTGAAGCCGGTTTGGGGAAAGACTTCCTGCCTTTGGTTAAATTATTAAAGAAAGATAAGATAGCTCCTTGCGGTCAGATAGCCTTAAAGCAAAAGGAGGTTGTAATAATTAAAGACCCGGCATCTGCCTGTCCCGATTGTCCGCTGGCACAGGCATGCTCCGACCGGGGAAGCGTCATGACACTCCGGTTAGAAAATAATGGAAAGCTCTATGGTGTCATGTCCGTCTCTGTTCCAGCTTATTTTATTACTGATAAGGAAGAACATGACTTATTTAAGGAGGTCGCCGGAGATATTGCTCTGGGTTTATTCAATATTGAAATGGGAAAAAACTGGATAAGCAAACCCATGAACTTCAACAAAGTTACCAAAGAACAAAAAGGGCTTTGGATGCAACCATAGAAACCATGTCCAAGATAGTAGAGGCCAAAGACCCTTATACTGCCGGTCACCAACAAAGAGTTTCTCAATTATCCACAGCTATAGCTAAAGAGCTAAACCTTTCTTCGGATAAGGTTGAAGGGATAAGGGTAGCTTCTTTAATTCATGATATCGGGAAGATCGGCCTACCCACCGAGATCTTAAGCAAACCTACCAGGTTAAGTGATATAGAATTTAGTCTAATCAAAGATCATTCACGAATAGGATATGATATCTTAAAATCCATCGATTTTTCCTATCCTGTAGCAAGTATTGTCCTTCAACATCATGAAAAGATAAATGGCTCTGGGTATCCCGGAGGATTAAAGGGGGATAAAATTCTTTTAGAAGCTAAAATAATCTGTGTAGCTGATGTAGTAGAAGCCATGTCTTCTCATCGGCCCTATCGGCCGGCTGTGGGTATTGATAAAGCCCTGGAAGAAATCTCTCAGAACAAAGGAATACTCTATGACCCTGAAGCAGTGGACGCATGCTTGAAACTCTTTAAAGAAAAAGGATTTAAATTTGAATAGATGAAAGCACCCCAAGTTAATATTTGAAGAGTTTAAGAAATATTATAAAGATCCCAGTAACAAATAGGGCAAGAAGAATTAAAGGAGAAACTTCAAAATTACTCAAGGGCGTCCTGGAAGAAAAGAGAAGAGAGATAATAAAAGAGTGTGCGCCAAGAAAGCTTGGCAGTTCTTGCCGGTGAGAGTCCGGATTAGGCAAAGGTTAGCCGCCAGCCTAACACCTATACCACATACAAGAGGGTAACCGAATGTATGAAGCTGGTAGACGGGAGTTATTAGGCCGTAACGCAAGTGAAGGTATTGAGCCCCGAAAATTTATATGGTGGGGAGAGCCGACAGTGTACTCTTACTGGAAGGCAGCATATTGTTTAAACGAAAAAGGCAAGTTTAACAATACTCCCCGGGGTCCGAGGCCATGGCATGATAACAAAGGGAACTGTCAGGAACTTGGGAGAACCAGACTATTCCCTTTGGGGTAATCTGCAAACAACCGGAAGACGGGAGGATGTAAGAGAAGATAATCTGGTAGTCGGACTAACTCATAGTACTCTGAGGACGGGAAAGCCGGCCACACGGGGAAGGGGTTAGCACTAATACGTAAAGGAAAGGAGAAACATATGCTGTCTACTAAGACGGGAAAGATTGTATCTACTGAGGTACAATTTGATATGCAAACGAAACTGAACCTTATAACCGAACATACTATTAAAGACAAAGACTTTAAGTTTACCAGTCTTGCGCATTTACTAAACGAGATATCACTAAAAGAATGTTTTCATATGCTGAAGAAGAACAAAGCACCCGGTCAGGATAAGGTAACCTATGAGGAATACGGAGATTACCTCTTTACCAACATACAGAAATTAGTAAAGAGGATGAAGACAGGGAAATATTACCCGCAGCCGGTAAGAAGAGTCTACATATCCGAAGGAGAAGGCAAGGTAAGACCACTAGGAATACCAGCACTAGAAGACAAGATAGTACAGATGGGAATAACCAGAATATTAAACTCTATATTCGAGCCGAACTTTCTGGACTGTTCCTACGGATTTAGAACCGGAAAAAGTTGTCATCAAGCATTAAAACAGTTAGACAACAGCATAATGACCAAACCGGTAAGCTACCTGATAGATGCCGACATACGCAACTTCTTCGATAATGTAGACCATGACTGGATGATGAGGATGCTTGGAGAAAAGATAGCGGATAAGAATTTACTGAAGATCATAAAGAAATTTCTTAAGGCAGGAGTAATGGAAGCAGACAA
>Ga0268284_1000682_pt1 | contig 21166 bp, 22 predicted proteins | sample saktaG_14_FD_190137 | JGI IMG/M metagenome (GOLD analysis project Ga0268284, IMG submission 190137) | Saline water microbial communities from Sakinaw Lake, British Columbia, Canada - sak_2013_06_06_40m | ecosystem: Environmental > Aquatic > Non-marine Saline and Alkaline > Saline ...
ATAGAAAGACTAATCGAGCTGGCGGCTTGGAAGGTGGAGTGACCAATGGAGAAGAGGTGGTGATTAGAGCCTACATTAAACCCATACCTACTTTGATTAACCCCCTTCATTCTATTGATTTTGCTACTAAAAAGGAAACAAAGGCAATCTATCAAAGATCTGATATATGCGTTGTCCCGGCTGCCAGTGTAGTGGGAGAAGCAGTAGCAGCCTGGGAAATAGCTGTAGCTTTTTTAGAAAAATTTGGGAGAGATTCTTTGACGGAGATTAAAGAAAATTATGAGAATTATAGCAAGAGGCTTCAAAAGATATGAAGAAGAATATTATCATTACCGGTTTTATGGGTACCGGCAAGAGTGTAGTAGCCCAACAATTAGCCTGTAAATTAAAAATGGAATTTATAGATATGGACCGGATAATCGAAGAACGTCAGGGAACGAGCATAGCCGATATTTTTGCCAGATATGGGGAAAAATATTTTCGAGCACAAGAGAATAAATTAGTAAAAGAATTATCTCAGAAAGAAAATGTGGTGATTGCTACCGGCGGGGGAACTCTGCTTTCTTCGGATAATGCCAGGATACTAGACCAGAGAGGACAAATGATCTGCCTTTATGCTGATTCCCAGACTATCTATAATCGGGTAAAAAGAAAGAATAATCGACCCCTTTTAAAAGGGGAAAACCTCTTAAGTGAGATTAACCGCCTTTTAGAAGAAAGAAAGAAGATATATGATAATATCAAGTGGAAGATTGATACTACCAATCTAAATATTCAGGAAGTTACGGATAAAATAATAGCTCTTTTGAAGAGCGAAGGTTAAATAGATGAAAGAAATAAAAGTAAAAATTACCGAAGATAAAGAATACAAGATTTGTATTAAAAAGGGAATTCTTATTAATTCAGGCGAGCATTTTTCCAAAACAATAGAGAATAAAAGAATTATAATAATTACCAATTCTTTAGTAAATTGTTTGTATGGAGTTAAGCTATTATCTTCCTTGAAAAAGGGTGGATTTAATCTTGATTTAATAGATTTAATTGAAGTACCCGACGGGGAAAAATATAAATCTCTATCTACGGCAAAATATCTCTATGATGAATTATTAAAAAGGAAAGCAGACCGAACCACTACCCTCATAGCTTTGGGTGGAGGGGTTATAGGAGATTTAACCGGATTTGTTGCTGCTACCTATATGAGAGGCCTGCCTTTGGTGCATATTCCCACTACTCTTTTGGCCCAGGTAGATAGCAGTATTGGGGGGAAAGTGGCAGTTGATCATCCTTTAGCTAAAAATATAATTGGGAATTTCTATCAACCAACAGCAGTTTACACCGACCCCGAAGTTTTACAGACCTTATCAGATCAAGATATAAAGAGTGGAATAGTAGAGACTATAAAGATAGCAGTTATTAAATCTCCGGCTTTCTTTAAATGGTTAGAAAAAAATATTGATCAATTATTAAAGAAACATAGAGATCTGCTATGTGAACTGGTTAAAGAAGCCATTTCTTTAAAGGTGGATATAGTTTTAAAGGATCCCTGGGAAAGAGGATTGCGTAAGGTGCTAAACTTTGGACATAGTATTGGCCATGCCCTGGAAGTAGAAGCAGGATATCAAGATTTAAGCCATGGAGAGGCGGTAGCCTTAGGTATGTTAATCGAGACTAAAATAGCTTGCAACAGAGGAATATGTTTACAAGATCTCGAAGAACAGATTAAACAAATATTATCATTCTTACGAAATCAGGAAACCAAACCCGGAGAGCAATTCAATATGTCATTCCCGCCTGCCTGTGCAGTGCACGCAGACAGGCGAAAGCGGGAATCTATATTTAACTACCTTAAAAACATAGACTACAACAAGTTCTGGGAAACCTTAACTTTAGATAAAAAAAATTCTCAGGGTAAAATAACCTTCATTCTACCGGAAGCCTTGGGGAAAGTTGTCTTAATTGACAACATAAATAAAAAAGAAGCAATAAAAGCTTTAGAAGAATTTAAAAAGGAGTGGAAATTATGTTGAAGATAGGAATAATTAATGGACCAAATTTAAATATGCTCGGAAAAAGGGATCAGAAGATTTACGGAGATTTAACCCTGGAAGAAATGAATCACAAAATTGATTCTTTTGCCAAAAAGGAAAATATTGAATTAACTATAAAGCAATCTAATTTCGAGGGAGAGATTATAGAATCTATTCAGCAATTCTCTTCCCAGGTTGATGGCTTAATTATCAATCCTGCCGCTTATACTCACTATAGTTATGCTATTGCCGATGCTATTAGAGACTGTCTAATTCCAACAATTGAAGTTCATCTTTCCAATATATTTTCCCGGGAAGATTTTCGAGGTAAATCGGTAACTGCTCCTGCCTGTGTAGGACAGATTGCTGGGTTCGGCTGCCAGAGTTATATTCTGGCTATCCATGCCCTTCAAGACTTTTTGAAAAAAGAAAGTAGTGAAATAAATAAATAAATTGATCAACTAATATATTTGTCATTCCCTCGAAAGAGGGAATCTATTCCCTATTCTGTCATTGCGAGGAGTTTCCCTATATTCTGTCATTGCGAGAAGCGGAGCAACGAAGCAATCTCTATATCAAAAACGTAGGGGCTCGATTCATCGAACCCGCTAATACAAAGGAGAAAAACAAAATGGAAGAGGAAAGCGACTTTAGCCTTAACAAGATAAGTATTGTTGGCGTAGGTCTAATCGGCGGCTCACTGGGATTGGCTCTAAAAAAAAAGAACCCAAATTTCAAAATTACAGGAATAGATAAACCAGAAATAATCATAAAAGCAATTACTCGAGGGGCTATTGATGAAGGCACAGTCAATCTCGAAGAAGGAATTAAAGAAGCTGATATAGTAATTATTGCCACACCTGTAAAAACAATTTTAGATTTATTGCCCCAAATTAATCCCTTTCTTAAGAGAGGATGTCTGGTAACTGATACTGGCAGTACCAAAGGGCAAGTTGTAGAAAGAGCCAATGAAGTATTATCTAAAGATGTCTTCTTTATCGGTGGTCATCCCATGGCGGGTTCAGAAGAATATGGCGTAGAGTCAGCAAAACCTCATCTTTTTCAAGATAAAACTTATATCCTAACTCCTACACCTAAAAGTAATTTATTAGCACTCGAAAAGATATTTTTATTAGTCAGGTTAGTGGGTGCAAAGAAACTTATTTTAGATCCTCTCGGGCACGACAGAATTGTTGGTGCAGTGAGCCATCTGCCCCAGATTATCGCGGTTTCCCTGATCAATACAATAGGTGAATTGTCTCTACGGGAAAATAATAATAATTATTTCAAAGCTATCGGAGAGGGATTTAAAGATATGACCCGAATTGCCTCCAGTCCTTATAAGATATGGGAAGATATCTGTAATACTAATCAACAAAATATTTTGGAAATGATACAGGAATTTAGAAATTATCTTGGTGTGATAGAAGAAAAACTTAAAAACGATCCCAGCAGTTTAAAAGAAGAATTCCAAAAAGCAAGTCAAATAAGAGAAACCCTTTAAATTAAAAATTACTGTCATTGCCATTCTTTTTATTGAAAATTCCCCTCATTTATGCTATAATTTAATTGCTGGATAAGGGGAAAAATATGAGCGTTACCAATAAAGATGAAGTAAAAAATGTAGCTGTAAATAGAAAAGCACGACATGATTATAGTGTATTAGACTCTTATGAGGTTGGATTGGTCCTAAAAGGAACAGAAGTAAAGTCTTTAAGAGAAGGCAAGGTTAGTTTACGCGAAAGTTTCGCTCAATTTGAAAATAACGAACTTTATATTATGAATATGCATATTTCGCCTTATATCTTCGGCAACATATTCAATGTTGACCCCATAAGGAAACGTAAATTACTTATGCACAAACGAGAAATTAACCGTTTAAGAGGGCAGGTTGAGGAGAAAGGTTTAACCCTGGTGCCTTTGAGAATTTATTTTAAAAGAGGTCATGCCAAGATTGAATTGGCTCTGGCCAAGGGAAAAAGATTATACGATAAACGGGAAGCATTGGCCGAGAAAGATGCCCGAAGAGAAGTAGAAAGAGAATTAAAGAATAAAAAATGGGGGCGATAGGTTTCGACAGAGATAAGAGAGGTAAGAACAGCGAGTCGAGGTTCCATGTCCTCGTAAAACCGTGGAAAAACATTAATTGCTAGAAACGAATTAGCATTAGCAGCCTAATTTAGGCTGCTCGTCTGTACTGGTCTTGCGTCTACGAGACTTTTACGGGTGTAACCTAAAGTAGACTATCTTTTACCTTACTGCCCTGGGAGGTAAAAGAGAAAATTAAGGGCTGGCTTAATTTACATCCTGTCTATGGGAGGTAAAAAGAGCGAGAAAAAAAATCATAGACTACGCTCGTAGCGGTTCTTACTGAAATATCTTTGGACGCGAGTTCGAATCTCGCCGCCTCCACCAAATCCTTATAAACAAAGCCTTTCAGCGATTTTACTGAAGGGCTTTTTATTTTTATGAATTATTTTTCAGAAAATGAAGGATTTTTAAAGTAAGCGTAGTATATAATATATAGAGTAAAATATTTAATGTAAATAAATATTTTATCTTCCATAAATCTATTAAATTAAATTTTGTAACCTGTATGAAGGTAACAGGAGAGTCTTTTTCTTCTCATCATAAAAGAAAAAGAGCCGAAGAGGCAAGGTACCAAAAGTATTGAAACTTTCAGGCAAAAGGACTGTTGCCGGACAGAACTCTGGAGAGCTTTTTAAAAAAAGCACCGAAGGGGCAATTCCTTAATTAGGGACACATCCCATTTTCTCAAATAGGGAAGGCGTACCAAGTCAATAGCCCGATAACTTTTGGATTGTCCTGGAAGAAAAGAGAGGGGAAATAATAAAAGAATGGATTGATTCCGGAAGGATTAAAGCGTGATAAAAAACCGTTAATCGTGCTCAGTAAATAAGTAGCTTTTTTAACGAGGTAATTCGTACATTTGATTTTTTAGGAGAAATCAAGTATAATTTATAATACAATGTTAAAAAATACTATTAAAAAACAGCTAAAATTTATATTCAAATCTCTTCAGTATTCCTTCGAATAGCTATTCCTGCTTACAACATATTTACTTATTTTATTAGTCATGCGTTACCGCATTTAACCGCATTGTTAATATTTATAGCATAATTAATTACAATATAATAAACGACAAACAAAAAATTAATCAAAACCCCCAATAGTTATTTAGCAAAAAAACAAAAAAGAAGGTAATTAAATTCTTATAATTAAACACATTTGTTTCATGAATTATTTCATTAGAAATAGTCCATGAAACATTAAGTCTTTTAATATGAAGCATTTTTGCTTGGCAAAAATTAAAAAAGGGGTAATTAAAATAATGTAGTGGCATTTGATTTCAATATTAATTTTCTCGGTAGTGGCCCTAATATCTTATAGATCAGGCAAAGAATTAAAAGAAGATATAAGGAAATATAAATTAACAAAATAGAAGGATTTAAATAAGATTAAAAGAAGGGGATATCTAGGAAATAAGGCTATATAATAATTAAAAATATATCCTAAAATTAAAAAAAGGAGTTGGTATTATCTTAGGAATTAAACAGCAAATAGAGCAGGATGAATGGATGGAAGCTTTGGAAAGAATAAGAGAAAGATTGGAAGTAGATCCAGAGTATCAAAAAAGGATAATTTGTTTGAAGAATAAAACTCAAGAGGAGATCAAAAAGAAGATTGTGGGGAAGAAAGTGGCAGTATCCTGGAGTGGTGGTAAAGATTCTATTGTTGTGCAGCATATGTGCCAGCAGATCGGCATCAATCGAACCTTCTGGGTTAGAAGTAATCTTGAATATCCCGAAGTGATTAACTGGGTTAATAAACATGGTCCGGATAACCTGGAAGTTGTTAATACCGGTCAGGATTTAAAATGGCTGTCAAAAAACCGGCATATGCTCTTTCCTCAGCATAGAAAAATAGCTTCTGTCTGGTACAAGATTGTTCAAAATACCGGGCAGAAGTGGTATTTTAAAGAAGAGGAAATTGACATGCTTCTGGTTGGCAGGCGGATAAAAGACGGAAATGACCCTGGCAAAGATGGTATGGATATAAATAAACACGGTGTAGTCTATTATTCCCCCATCTATAATTGGGGTCACGAAGATGTAATGGCCTACATAGAGAATTTTAATATTAAGTTGCCACCTTTATATAAATGGGCTAATGGTTTTAAAGTGGGGACTGGCCCTTGGGCTGCCCGAGAACATACCGATTCTATACAAAAAGGCTGGGAAGAGGTTCACAATATTAACCCCTCAATAGTCGAAAAGGCGGCAAGACATATAACCTCAGCAGCAAAGTTTTTGGAAAATTCAAAATAAATTAACAAAACAGAAGGATTTAAAAAAAGATTAAAGATAATCGATAACAAATGAAAAAAGATGATTAGATTTTAAATTAAGGAATCGAATCCCAGCGGCCGGATTTTTAATCAGATTTTACTTACCCCTTATAAAAAAAAAGGAGAGAAAATTAATGTGTCTCGATAGGTTGAATTTTTTAACTAAATTCGACAAATTTTATCAGGAACTAATTAGCTTAGCAAGAGAGGATAAAATAAACGAGCCAGAATTCTATATAATTATAACCTCTAAGGCTAAGGCAATGGACCGAAGAAGGTTAGTTATTAAAATAACCGAAAAAAGGGAAAATAACCATTGGGCGAAAACCTTCTCTTTTAAACGAAGAGTTTACTCAAAAGTTCAATAAACTGGAAGACTGGGAACAAAATCTTATTCTCTCATCGATTCAAAAAATATCCTCTATGATGGAAACTGAAAAATTAGCTAAAAAAGATATTCAAAAAAAGTTGGAAAAAATTAAAAGTAGCTAAAATATAAAAGAGAGGAAGCACAAAATAAAATGGAAATTTCTTTTATGGAATTCTTGGGCTATTACCAGGGAATAATTTTAAAAGAATTACTAAGGCACTTAGAAATTATTGCTATTAGTATTCCGATATCACTTATTGTAAGTGTTCCATTAGGTTTCTATATTTCCCCCCGACCCAAGCTGGCTAAGTTTGTTATTTATATTACCAGTATTTTAATGACCATACCAAGTCTGGCTTTATTTGGTTTTATGGTTATTTTATTAGCACCATTTAATTTGGGATTAGGGATGGTCCCGGCAATTATTGCAATAGCTTTATATTCACTTCTTCCTATTACCCGAAATACATATATAGGCCTCAATCAAGTTCCCCAGGGAATGATAGAAGCGGCTAAGGGTATGGGGATGTCCAGTAAACAAATTTTATGGAAAATAAAAATTCCTTTATCAATACCGGTAATTATGGCCGGTATTCGTAATGCTATTGTATTGGGTGTCAGTGTTGCTACCTTTGCTTCTCTGGTAGCTGCCGGTGGGTTGGGTTTTTTTATCTTCGCTGGAATCGGTCGTTCTAATTTAAAAATGGTATTGGTTGGAGCCATCCTGGTTTCCGCCTTAGGAATTGGGGTAAATTACTTTTTACTTACGGTAGAAGATTGGGTTACTCCTAAAGGTTTAAAAATTAAAAGATAAAAGAAAAGGAGAATCCTGCTATGATTGAATTAATTAATGTAACCAAAAGATTTGGGGAAAAAGTAGCAGTTAATAATCTTAGTTTAAATATTGAAAAAGGGAAACTAACTATGCTGATTGGTCCTTCCGGTTGCGGAAAAACTACAACTATGAGAATGATTAACCGCCTGACACAATACAATAAAGGAGATATTAAATTAAACGGGGTTTCGATCAATAAAATAGACCCGGTAAAATTAAGAAGAAGTATTGGATATGTGATTCAAGAAATAGGCCTTTTCCCCCACTTCACTGTTTACGATAATATTGCTACTGTACCGCGTTTACTAAAATGGGATGAAAAGAAAATTAAAAAAAGGGTAGAAGAATTATTGGATATAGTAACCCTGGATATTAATTTTGCCTATAAATATCCCCTACAGCTTTCTGGAGGAGAAAGACAAAGGGTTGGTCTTGCCAGGTGCTTAGGTGCTGATCCGGAAGTCTTGCTAATGGATGAACCATTTGGAGCAATCGATCCAATAAATCGCTTAAAATTACAAGATTCCTTTCTGGAAATCCAGGAAGAAATTAAAAAGACCATTGTTTTTGTAACTCATGATATCAACGAAGCTATCAAATTAGGAGACAAAATTGCAATTATTAAGGATGGTAGTTTGGTCCAATACGACGATCCAGCCGAGATACTGGCTAACCCTGCAAATAAATTTGTGGAAAAATTGCTGGGACAAGAGCGAAGCATCAAAGCCCTTTCCCTAAAAAAAACAAAGGACTTTATTCTTAAAGATAATTTTGTTACTGTCTCTGATGAAGAGACAGAAAGAGAAATCACTAAAAAACTTCAGGAAAAGAAAGCAAACATAGCTTTTGTTCTGGATAAAGACAATAAGCTTATAGGCCGTTATTGGCTGGAGAAATCTAAAAAGAATGAACAAGTAGAAATTAACTTTGATGATAGCCCCGTTTTTGCAGAAAGAAATAACACTTTAAGCGAAACCCTTTCTACAATGTTAGGAAGTGGTGAAAAATTATTGCCTGTAGTTAACCGGAAAAAAATATTTGTAGGGATAATTAAATTAAACAATATATTTGAAGAAGTTAACAAATAAAAACATAATAACCGGAGACACACATGACATTCCTTAATTATTTTCTCGAAAATTATAATAAAATTCTTAGATTATCTCTTCAACATTTCTGGCTTTTTATAATATCACTCATTATTGCAATAATTATAGGAGTAACTTTGAGCATAATAGCTACAGAAGAAGGAAGAGAAAAGATTGGAAAAGTAATTATTTCTATTACCGGGGCAGCCCAGGCAGTCCCCTCTATTGCTGTTATTGCTTTAGTATTTATTTATGTGGGTATTGGTGCTGTACCAGCAATTATTTCTCTAATCATTTATAGTCTGGTACCTATTGTTTTTAATGCTACTTCGGGGATTCTAAGCGTCCCCCAAAGTATTATAGAAGCCGGTAAAGGCATGGGGTTTACCCGCAATCAGATTTTATGGAAAATAAAGATTCCCATTGCTATACCGGTCATTATGGGAGGTATCCGCAGCGCATCTACTATTATTATAGGGACGACTGTTGTTGCCTCGGTCATAGGAGGAGGTGGACTAGGAGACCTAATTTTTATCGGGTTAAAACTTAATAAACCCGAAGCTCTTTTTGCAGGCGCATTTTGTTCAGCTTTAATGGCTATTATTGTAGATACAATTTTAGCCCGGGTTGAAAAAACAATAACCCCAAAAGGGCTAAAAGCAAGAAAATAAAAAAATAAAAGGAGAAAAAAAATGAAGAAATTTACAATTTTACTTGTCGTGATTTTTTTACTGGTTGGAACTATTGCCACTTTCGCTCTGGCAAAGAAAGAAATTACAGTTGGTGCTAAAAACTTTACCGAACAATATGTTTTAGGAAATATAATGTCAATTTTATTAGAAAACAGCGGGTTTGAAGTAACAGAGAAATTTGGGACCGGTAGTGCAATCACCCGAGAAGGATTGACATCCGGACAGACTGATCTATATGCAGAATATACCGGAACTGCTTCTTTGGTTTACTTAAAACACGAAGAAGTAATTACCGACCCGGTCGAATTATATAATAAAGTAAAAACAGAAGATTTAGAAAAGAATGGTATTGTCTGGTTAGATCGCTCCAATATAAATAATACCTATGCCATAGCTCTTACCAAAGAGCAGGTAGCAGAAATTGGTACTACCTTATCTGATCTTGCTAAATATGTTAATCAACATCATGACCTTATCTGGGGAATTGATCATGAATTCGCCGAAAGGGTGGATGGTCTACCAGGTTTGGCTGAGCACTATGGAATGGATATAAATGAAGAAAATATCAAAACAATGGACGCAGGCTTAACCTATGAAGCATTAGATCGAGGACAAACTGATATTACTATGGTTTTTGCTACTGATGGTAAAATCAAAAAATATGGTCTCCAGGTTTTAAAAGATGACCAACAATTTTTCCCGGTATACAACATCTGTGTCAATGTAAGAGAAGAAGTTCTGAATAAATACCCGGAAATCAGGGAAATTTTAAAACCAATTTCTGAACTGGACGATGTAACTATGACAGAATTAAATTATCAAGTCGACGCTACAGGGCTGCCGGCAAAATTAGTCGCTAAAAATTTCTTAAGAGAAAAAGGGTATATAAAATAATCAAACTTGGAATTTTCTAAACTAAGATTTAAAGTTAAAGCACTTCCTGGAAAATCCAGGAAGTGCTTTTTTTAAAAAACAACTTTTTAAATAAAAAAATAAATACTAAAAATCTTAATAAAAATAGCCTTTCAGAAAACTCGCTCTTTAAAAATTAAATATTAGGAAGGAAAGATTTTACAAAGCGAATCTTATCTTTATTACCTGTCTTAGCAGCAGTCAAGGCTACCAAAAGAACAGTAATGTGGGCAATAGTACAGTGATTAGAAACAGCCTGAAGTCCTCTGACACTCGGATTTTGCATACAAAGGTCAAGTAACCTGGAAAATATCCTTTCACACCCACTGCGAAGATTATAAATTTTCTTAAATTTCGGAGTTCCATAAGCAATCTGTTTGCGGATATCTTCGCTAAGTACCTGAGTATAGGCAAAACAGCCTGTGCCTTTTACAAACTGGGGATGCATCCAGGGACAGAAGGGATGTTCTTTTCTAAACTTCTTAGAATGGATAATAGGACAAACAAACTTGACTCTGGTTCTGTTTCCTTCTTTGAATTTACCCCAGTATAACATCTCGAAGCCGGCTAGGCAGATGCGGTTACCGGTTGAGGAAACTTTAAGGTCTTAATCTCTTCTTAGATTTCGAGCAATATAGGGCTTAGCCTTAAGGTCATTGATAATGAAAGAAAGCACCTTTGCCGAATCAAGGCCAGCATCGGCGATTACCGCACAGATACTAAGGCCGAATCTATCTTTAGCCAATTCAAGCTTAGGGATAATAACCTTGCTGTCTACTACATTGGCTGCCCTGGTTTCTTCTAAAATGGGTAATTCCGATAAGGCATCAGAGAGGACAAAATTACGGTAACCTAAAGAAGTATTTAAACTCTTTCTGAAAGGGTTTAGGGAAGTGGACCATGATACTAAGACGAGATTCCGGATCACCTTTGGGTTTCTTAGTCTTACTAAACCTATCTTTAATAGAAGTCTTGAGGTTGTTCTCTTTAACTTTAGCCGGGATATTAGAGGAATCGAAGGTAAGATGAGTTCCCTTAATCTCTTTAAGTTCGATTAACTTACTAACCAGAGAATCTTTCACCTTTTGGAAGATGCTATTTTCAGTATCTCCTAAGAAGGCCGAAAAGTTTTCTACACAAGGTAGACGAAGAGGATGAAAACCAAAGACTAAAGCTAAATCAGGATTATCCGGAAGTTCTCTTACCAGATCAGAAAGATAAGATATATTTTTAATGTTTTTGTAAACAAGTGCTTTAAGTAAAGCTTTATAGGGAATAGGTGGTCTGCCGGTAGAAGGATACAGTATCTCTAATGATGAGGTATCAAGAAAAGAGAAAAGAATTTCGTATTTCTCCAAAGGTCTTAAGTTAAAAACAGTATTCTTAAAATATTATAGGGCAAAAGGTAGGTGGAGGTTAAATCAAATTCAGATTAGCAAATAATTTGCTTGAAATAGAGATGAGGGTTTCAGAAAACTTTAGAAGGTGAAAAAAATTCACCTCCAAGCCCCTAAAAAATCGATAAAATGAGCAGAAATTAACCGATAACCTTCCTAAAACCCTTATCTGATAAGTGTTTAAAAGGGTGGAGGTGAAGAACAAAATAGAGGTACTCTAAAAGCCTTGTAAGACAAGGGTTTCAGAGTTTTCTGAAAGGCACAAGATATTAAGAAAAGGAGATAAAATTAATTATTAAAATGAACTTTGATAATCCTATACAATGTTGGATCATAATCGTTATAGTGCTGGCATAGGCAGTTTATTTGATAACTAAAATTTGGTGATTTTTTTAAAAAGGGGAGCAAAGTGATATGTGAAAATTGATCATAAACATAATCATATGCATATTAGTTGTAGCTTTTATAGCCGGAGCAATATATTTAATTTCCGGAAAGGAAAAATTGATAAATAGTTTTAAGTTTACAGAAGGATTTAAAAAAAATAAAGGAAGTGATTTAAAAAAAGTGAGGGTAAAGTTAAAGGCTTTAGAAGAAACAAGGTCTTTTTATAAGTGGGAATTGAAGAAGGAAGACCTAACAGAAAAAAAGAGGAATAAATTTTTAATGGCGTTAAACTCTATTGAGAAAATAATTAAGAAAAGAGAAGCCCGGCAAGGAAAAGAATAAATATTTTAACAAGGTTTTATTTTGGCTAAATTAACGAAAAAATCTTATATACCTTAACTTTCAATTATCTTTAAGATTTAAAGGTTATAAAAGGAGATGAAAGCATAGAATGGAGTCAATGGAAAGAATAAAAAATATAATCGTAGATCGATTAGGAGTTGATGAAAGTAAAATTACGGAAGATTCTTCTTTTGTTGATGATCTGGTTTTAGATTCTTTAGATATAGTTGAACCGATAATGACTTTTGAGGAAGAATTTGATATAGAAATTCCAGATAAAGGTGCGGAAAAAATTAAGACTGTTGGAGATACTATAAATGAAATAAGAAAAAGGGAAGGTATTCAGAAATGAGAAATATGAATCCTAAGATAGTAGGGATTCTAGATTTCCCTCATCTAAAATTTAGATATAATGTTTGTGGTCAGGCATGGAATCCGACTATAAAATTAGGCGGTAGATTATCTCGAAAAGATTGGCAATGTCCTAATGGCTGTAAACTTAAAGAAAGTAAGGAATCTTAAAAAAGAGGTGGAGAATTTGAAAGAGCTTAAATATTGTTCAAAGTGTAAGAGATATTCGCCTCTTAGTGAATTTGCGAAAGATCGCAGATATAGGGAAGTTATAACAAATAAATAAAGTTAAGCAATGTACAAATGAAAGAAATATGAGCCATATCGGAGGGGTAATAAAGAAATTAGATATTATTAAGCCGCATAAAACTCCAGACTCCTGTCTGGAGATGTAGCGGCCGTCCAAAGGGCTCAAGCTCGTTTTTCGCTTGTAGCCAAAAGATACCCCCAGCTCCTGCTGGGGAGTTTTACTTAAAAAATAATGGTATTAGCTTGATAGTATTTTTTAGTCAATCATACGATATCAGGAAGGTTAAAAAATGGATATAAAAACTTACACAATTAAGGTAATTAAGTCTATAAGACCACGGGCTTATAAATTAAAGATATTTGATATCAATAATAAAATGATTGCATTTATTAACTTCAATGAAAATTTCGAAGGTCTAATTAACTACATTTATCGATTTTTAGAAAATAATAAAAAGGAGATAACATCATACTCCCGAGAAAAAGCAGAATAAAAGAAAATATAAAGAAATGAGCTGAGTGATATGTGGGGGATCTTATTCATAAGTTAATACAGAAAATGCAAAATATATGGTGTAGGTAATAACTAAAATTAAGTTTAGCGAACAGGGAAATAATGATAGAGGAGATGAATAAAATGTGGAACTGGGCCTTAACAATTATTATAGTTTTATTGGTCTGGCTAGTTCCCAGATTCAAATGAATAAAAGAAATATAATAATGATTTCAATACATGGTGACCCAACAGCGGAGATTGGTTCTGAGGAACAAGGCGGGCAACCTATTTATATAAAAGATATCTGTAGGTTATTATCAAGGGATTTTCAAATAGATATATTCACAAGAAAAAATGCATTCGACGAAAATATTGTGGAGTTATTTCCCGGAGTTAATGTTATTAAAGTAGAGGCAGGGCCGGTTGAATTTATCCCAAAAGAAGAAATTTACCTATATCTAAACGAATTCTTTATGAATACTTCTCGCTGGATTGAAAAGAATAAGAAAGAATATTCTTTAGTACACTCACATTATTGGTATTCAGGTAATGTTGCCCTTAAATTGAAAGATTATTTTGAAATTCCGATGGTACACAATTGCCATTCCCTTGGCAGAGTAAAGTATGAAATTTTAAAGGAAGATAAACCACCATTTGCAGATATGAGATTGTTGGAAGAAGAATTAATTTTGAAGAGGGCTAATGCTATAATTGCCTCGACACCCCAAGAAGTAAAAAATATTTTAGATTTTTACAATATCGCGGGAGAAAATATTGAATTAATTCGGGCTGGAGTGGATGAAAGGCTATTTAAGCCTATTGAAAAAATGGTGGCAATAAAAGAAATAGGTTTAGATTTTAAAAACATCATTTTATTTGTCGGCAGAATAACCAAAGCAAAAGGCTTAAGAATACTCATTAAAGCTCTCGCCAAGGTAAAAAGAGAGTTTAATAAAGAATTAAAGCTCTTCGTAATAGGTGGAGATGTTTCTAATACTATGCACTCAGAAATTGAAAGCAATGAAAAGGAATACATAAAAAAATTAATTGATAAGATAAATTTATCCGATGATGTTGTTTTTTTAGGTCCTATAGAAAGGGAAAAACTTCCCTATTATTATTCGGTTGCAGATATTTGTGTTGTCCCTTCTCTGTATGAATCATTTGGGCTTGTAGCAGTAGAAGCTATGGCCTGTGGTACCCCAGTAATAGCCTCAAAAGTAGGTGGCCTTGCCCATACTATAAAAGATGGATATTCCGGTTTGCATTTTGTGCCTGGAAGATCTGATCACTTAGCCAAGAAGATATTGGGGATTATTACAGATTCTGAAAGATTAAAAGAGATGGGTATAAATGCTCGCATAAGGGCAGCAAAAGAATTTGGATTGGAAAGAACTGTTAGACAGATAAAAGAGTTGTATGAGTCCTTGATTTTCTAAAGGAGTAAAAGATGGAATATGTACTTGTTTCTGATATAGATGAGACATTAACTGGGGATAAAGAAGGAATTTTGCAGTTTAATAAGATTATGTTATCCCATAGAGAAAAATTTTACTTAGTCTATTCCTCCGGCAGGTTTAAGGAATCAATATTATCAGTCATAGAAAAAGAAAAATTAATTCAACCAGATGCTATAATTTCAAATGTTGGCACTGAAATATACTATGCCCCTCATTGGGACATAGATAAGGAATGGGAGAAGATAATTGGGAAAAATTGGAATAAAGGAGAAATCGCTTCCATTCTTAGCAGATTTTATCTGCAGCTACAGCCTTATGAGAAAAAATTTGTAATACCATATTATATTGAGGAGGAAAGTATAGTAAAAAAGGTAAGAGAAGCATTGAAAGGGCATAGAGTTAAAGTTGTATGCACTAGGAGTTTTCAGCTCCAAAAAGTGATAAAAGCACCGGTGACATCTACTGCTCCTGTTGCTTTCAGTGTTTTTTCTGACAAACTATATCTAGACATTGTTCCAGAATGTGCAGGGAAAGGGAATACTGCTAAATACATTAGAAATAAAATGAGTTTACCAATAATTTGTTGTGGGGATGCCGAAAACGATGAAAATATGTTAAAAATTAGTAATTATGGAATATTAGTAGGAAATACATCTATTCGGTTAAAACGTAAGTTATCAAAATTTTCCAACATCTACTTAACTAAATCTTATTATGCAAAAGGGGTAATCGAGGGATTAAAATTTTATAGTGTTATTAAGCAATAGATTGTGACTGGGGACCGGTGTACTAGCTCAATAATTCAGTAACTTTTTCTTACGTTTTGTAAAGGGGCTTAGTAATCAATAATAATATTAAGTATTAATTACCTCTTCTAACTTATGATATACCTTTTCAGTTTCATCACTAAAACAAAAGTTGCGAAACTCGTCTACTAGCCTCCACCATTCATTCATAGATAGATATTAGCCCTTTGAGGAAAAGTACTTGACATTTACAAATCCATTCCTTTGTCATTGCGAGAATTTACTTCACCCCGAAACTCTTTATTTATAAGGCTTTCAGACCCCCTTCAGGAATGCCCTTTTAACGCACGTAGAGTGCCTTTAAACGCGCCTCATTTTTCGAAAAATTGGCAATTATGACCCTTGTTTTTAGCCTATTTTTACCTCCTCCAAACCGCGAAACCCTTATAAATAGCCACTTTCAGATTTTGAGATGATGGAATTTTAGTTAAAAAAGTGCCATTTTTGAGGGGTAAAGTATCAGTTAAGGCAAAATTTGCTCATACAAGCAATTCTCGCATTATTCTCTTGAAACCCTTATTATATAAGGCTTTCGGGAAGGCATTTTTCCACATAGTTTACACACTTTCCCCATTTTTAGGTAAAATAGTGCTAGTTTTAACCCCTCTGTCATTGTGAGAAACGAAGCAAGCCTGCCCCAGCGAAAGCAGGGGCGGCAATCTATCTTTTTCCTTCCATCTAAAAACCGGAAACTTTTTCTTTTAAAAAGAAGGATTTTGCAAACCTTTTGTCGTATTAATATTAGGATATAGAAAAATATGAAAAAACAAATTTACTTGACTGTTAGTGGCAATTAAATAAGGCAAACATAAATCTTAAAGTGTGTCAAAGAATCATCCCCTGGCATATACAAGAAGTTTATTTATCTGGTATTTTTAAGATAAGTAAGGAAGAGAGAACAGGGCGGATGTCGGGATATTATAAGAGAAGGAGGTAGAGTCAAAATTATGAAAAAATTAAAAGCAGATCTGGAAATGATTGCTAATGCCATGGAAGACGTGGATCGAATGAATATGGATTACTATCTTGATAAAGAAACAGGAGAGGTTATTGTTACCTCAGAGGAAATATTTGGATATGCTGAAGAAGATGAAGATAAGATAAGGGAAGATTTACCTGATTGGCAGAAAGAGGAAATTAAATTAGCCAAGGATATATTATTTAATAACCCTGATCGCTATATTTGCATCCCCGAGAAGCCATCATATGAAGGATATAATTTAATGGTTGAATTTGCCGAGAAGGTAGGGGATGAATTATTGAAGGAAAAATTGTATATAGCCTTAGATGGGAAGGGAGCTTTCAGGCGTTTCAAAAATGTAATAGTAGATTATCCGGATTATCGGGAAAAATGGTTCAAATTTAGAGATGAAAAGCAGAATAAAGAAGTTGGTGAGTGGTTGAATAGTATCGGAATCGAACCTGCGTAGAGAACGATCTCCGTTGGAGTTAAACCCTTGACGTTTAATATATTTTACCAATTTACCAACTATCCAATTTGAATTGTTAACAAAAAAATTTAAATTTTTATGTATGATGCAAAAAATATATAGAATAGAAAGTAGGAAGCTGTTAAAAATAAATAGGAAGATCAGATCTTGCAATATCACAAATAATATTTTATCTTGGCAAATATGACCAGGCCATTACGAATAGAATTTGCAGGAGCAGTTTATCGCCTCACCTCCAGAGGAAATGCCAGGCAGGTGATCTTCCTTGATGAGAAAGATTTTGCAGATTTCCTTGGCATCTCCGGTTTTTAGGGAAGGGAAAATGTGTTGGTGGAAAATGTAAAATGAAAGCCATTTGGTGTTTTGATTTTTTATGTATTCATGTTAAAATGAATAAAAGTTTCGCATTGGCGATAAGTCAATCGATTATTATTTTTAGATAGAGAGGTTCATATTATGAGAAAACAAAATAATTCAAGAGGTTTAAACCAATATTTGCTATTGCCCAATTTGTATCAAGTCAGATTAATATTCTTTTTGATTACCCTATTATTATTGGGTATTACCTTCCCGGTATCCAGTGCCGTTTTAGATGTCAGGGAAGCAATTGTTAAAGTGTATACGGTCAGTAATTCACCGGATTATTATAATCCCTGGAGCATGCGGGGACCCCAGGGTGTTTCAGGATCAGGATGTATTATTGAGAATAATCTTATTCTGACCAATGCCCATGTGGTGAGTGATTATACTTACTTACAGGTTCGGAAATATGGGGAAACCGAACGTTACCAGGCGCAAGTAGTAGCCGTTTCACATTTAACCGACCTGGCTCTATTAAAAGTAGAAGACTCTGCCTTTTTTGAAGGGGAACCTGCTTTATTATTTGGTGAATTACCTGAGATCCAACAGGAAGTCCTGGTCTATGGATTTCCCATGGGCGGTGATATGTTGAGCATTACCAAAGGTATTATTTCCCGAATTGAACATCAGCCTTATGTCCATAGTTCTTCGTCATTTTTTGCCGGTCAAATCGATGCAGCAATCAATCCGGGTAATAGTGGTGGTCCGGTTCTGGTTGATGATAAGATTGTAGGCGTAGTTATGCAGGGTATTTCTTCTTCCCAGAATATCGGGTATATGGTGCCGGTTCCGGTTATTCGCCACTTTTTTGATGATTTGAAGGATGGTATTTATGATGGTTACCCCAGTCTGGGCGTGGGTTTGCAGGATATGGAAAATAAGGGTTTAAGAAAATATTATCAAATGGAGGATGGACTAAGTGGTGTTCTAATCAATCAGATCATCCCCGGATCTCCGGCAGATGGATATTTACAGGCCGGCGATATTTTACTTTCCTTCGAAGATTATACGATTGGCAATGATGGAACCGTAGAGTTCCGTACTAATGAACGGACCCAGTTGACTTATGTCATCCAACAAAAGCAGATTGGAGAAAATATTTGGATGGAAATTTTAAGAGAGGGTAAAAAAATATCCATCGATTTGAATCTCTCCCGTTCTTTAAAAAAGGATCGACTTGTTCCCATGGAAGAATATGAAACATTACCTTCTTATTATATTTATGGCGGCTTGATTTTTTGTCCCTTGAGTAAAAATTTACTGGATATCTGGGGCTCACAGTGGTATCAGTCTGCTCCCAAGGAATTAATTTATCCTTTGCTTAATAGTAATATTCCCGAAAAGGAAGATCAGCAAGTGGTGGTTCTATTAAAAGCTCTGGCTGCCAATGTGAATGAAGGCTATCAAAATGTGAATAGCTGGGTGGTAGATAAAGTTAACGGTGAAAAGATATGGAGTTTAAGCGAGCTGATAAAAAAAGTTGAAAACAGCCTGGATCCTTATATTGTATTTGAAGATAAATGGGGTCAACAAATCGTGGTTGACCGGGAGAAGGCAAGGAATACGCATCAGGAGATTCTGGGAACCTATCGGATTCCCTTTGATCGTTCGGAAGATTTAAGAAAATAAAAGAAATTAGTATAAGACAAACGAAACGTCCCTTTGTCTTATAAGTTAGTGTAAACTTTAGTGGGGTAGTTAGAAGAAAAAATATTATATATTATTAATACCTTCTTTTGTTAGCAATAAGACAAGTAACCAGAGAAGGATTGCAAAAAAATAATAAAAAGGTGTAGACTTACCTATACAAAATAAACCCTTTTTAACAAAGGAGGTAAGCTACACCCATGGATACTATAACAATAACTTTCCCCAAGGTCAAGGTTATAATACCCATTAAGGGTCTAACCTTTGATATCTTGGAGAATATGCTCTTTGAAATATTACAAAATATTGCCCGCAAGGTATTTGAAAAAGCCATTACCGATATAGACGATACCTTGCGTAATAAGAGAGAAAGAGGAAAACTAAAGAACACCGGTAAAAGGGAAAAATACTTTCTCACCCGTTTCGGTGATATCCTCTATGCCCGTACCCGTTACAAAGACAAGAAGACTGGTAAAAGTTGTTACCTCTTAGATGAGGCCTTAAGTATAGTTAAAAACCAACGCATCAGTCTATCTCGAGCCAGGATAGAATGTTTTCTTTCCGGTTTTTCTTCCTATCGGGAGGTAGTAGAGGGGATAAGACTCCTAATCAGTGGCCCCCGCTGCCATGAGGCCATAAGACAATCAGTATTAAAAGAGGGCAAATTAATCATAGAAAACCAGGAGAAAAAGTTAAGACAGATAGAGAACTTGGATTACCCGGATAAAGAGGCACCCGATACTGCCTACCTGGAAGCAGATGCTACCTATATTAGTTTACAGCATAGAGGCAAGAAGAAAAAAGAAAAGATGGAAGTAAAAGCGGGAGTGGGCTATACCGGTAAAGAAGCCCGCTATTCTACTGGTAAATCCAAAAAACTAAAGGAGAAATTCACCTTTATCGGTACAGGGAAAGGCTTTATGGAAAAATTAAGTCTCCTAGCAGAGGAAAGACTCTCCCTCTCTAAAGTAAAAAAGGTCATCTTCGGAGGAGATGGAGATTCCTGGATCACCTCCGGGATCAAAGATTACTTTTCTTCTGCCACCTATATTCTCTGTCTCTACCATCTTTACAAAAGGTTTAAAGAATCTTTAAGTAGAAGGAAAGAGGAACAGAAGGTAATAAAAGACCTGCTGTTATCTGATCAGATAGATAAGGGTTTGTCGGTAATAGACCAGCTAATCAGAAATCCCTATGACCTTAAAGAGAAAGATAAACTAGTAAAACTTTATACCTACATATCCCGTAACCGCCAGGGGATTAGCAATCAGTTTATACTAAAAGATAAAGGAATAGAAAGGGCCGGAGCGATAGAATCAAACATAAATAAGGTGATAGCCTCCCGCTTTAAAAAAAGGGGGATGAGCTGGAGTAAACCGGGAGCCCTGGCTCTCTTAAAGATAAAAGAGACTATTCTGAATGGAGAATGGGATAAGTGGTGGGAGACCGAAAGAGAACGAAATATTAAAGTGTGTAAGTATAAACCACCTTTACCTGCTTCTTGCTTTAAAAAAGAGGCAGAATCTTCTCCTCTTATCGAGGTAACCATACCTGCATTTTCCGGACCAGATCAGGACAAACCCTGGGTGGGTGTTTTGCGTAAACTTACTGAAGTAGGATATTATTAATCAATTAAAGAAAATATAAGAAAGAAGATTAAGATGTATTACTGTAACCTAAATAACATAAGGATAATTATGCTTATTGGTAAAAACAATAAGCCTTAATAAAACAAGGGGTAGGTCTACCTAAAACCAGAAGAAATTTTTTCACCAAAGAAAACTACCCCCAAAGAGTTGACACAGACGTCCCCAATCAAAATTTTGACATAAAAATATTTTTTAGATATAATTAGGTATCATCCCAGCAAGATGTTGTATTTTGCTGGCCCCGAGTTGCCTGTGCGCTCGGGTTTTTTATTTTCAAA
>Ga0268284_1000683_pt1 | contig 21110 bp, 11 predicted proteins | sample saktaG_14_FD_190137 | JGI IMG/M metagenome (GOLD analysis project Ga0268284, IMG submission 190137) | Saline water microbial communities from Sakinaw Lake, British Columbia, Canada - sak_2013_06_06_40m | ecosystem: Environmental > Aquatic > Non-marine Saline and Alkaline > Saline ...
CGGCACCACCATCACCGCCTACAAGAGCACCAACGGCACCTCCTGGACCACGGTGGGCAGCACCACAAGCACGACGTTCGCAGCCACCTGCTACATCGGTCTGGCCGTCACCAGCGGCAGCAACACCACCCTCAACACCTCGCAATTCAGCAACCTCAGCGTCACCCCGTGATCCGCCACCTCCTTTCGATTCTGTGCCCCGGCTTGTTGTTAGTATGTTGTGACAAGCCGGGCGAATCGAGCACCCGCAAGGGCGACAACGAACCCGCCCGGCGAGCCGCACGATCACCGCGTTCGCCGCGCGAGAATCCGCCCGACGCGCTGGCGGAACTTCGCGTGGCCCTCAAGGCGGCAGAGAAGATCGAATCACCCGAAGCACGGGAGAAGGCGCTCGCCGATGTGGCATGGAACGCCCACGAAATCGATCCCGACCTCGCCCGCGAAGCCTTCCAACAATTGTCCGCTGACAACCCGGAAAAAATCCGCTTGATCCAGCATTTTGCCATGCGCCTTGCGGAGCAGGATCCCGACGAGGCTCTCGCTTGGGCGGCCACCCTCGGATCCGAAAAGGAAATCGCCGCCGCAAACGGCCAAATCGCGCTGGTTCTGGCGGAATCCGACCCGCAACGCGCTGCCAATCTTCTATCAGAATCCGGGATTGTCGGCCGTGAGTTTGATGTGGCCGTGGTGCAAGTGCTGCAGCGCTGGGCCGCCACATCCCCGCCGGATGCTGCCGCCTGGGCGATCTCGTTCCCGCCGGGCGCAGCCCGCGCAGCGGGAATCAACATCATTGTTGCCCAGTGGGCGAAAGCCGATGTTCAGGCCACCCTTAGCTGGATGTCCACGCTCCAGGATGTAACCGTCCGCAAGGAAGTCGCTCTCGCCATGGAGGAAGCCCTCCTCCAACAACCCAAGGACATCCGTGACGCCTGGCTCCAATACGCCGATGCCCGCACCCTGAGCGAGCTCGAACAACAACGCGAACAAGCCATGAAGGAAGTGGGCGACAATGTCCCGCCGCCTCCAACCTCGAACGGAAATGCTGAAATTCACCCCCCTGATGCGGCGCCGCAACAGCCATAGCAACGGGTTGCCTATCCTGCTCATCCAATTTGAGCAACTCCAGGTGGCCGGGCGCTGATGCCGATCCAATAACTAACAATAATACGACACCCTTCGGGCCGCCAGAATCCACCCCTTGACGTTAGAACTTCTGGGCGTCCTCGGCCATGCGGCTGAGGATGTCCTCCCACGGTGTGCCGGCGTATTTCTTCGCTTCCTTCTTGCAGGCGGCGGCGATCTTCGGGTCCGCCTGCCATTGCGAGCCGGAGATCTCGCCAAATGACTTCTGCGCGAACTCGCTGACGTCGGTGAGGCCTTTCACATGGAGCTTGTTTTTCTCGTCCTGCCCAAGCGTCGCATGGACGCTCGCAAGCTTCAGGTCCTTGACCCCATTGGATGTTAGAAAACTCGACCACAGATAGGCGCGCATCGGGGCAGTCCCCGCGGACCCCTCGATGAGGGCGTTCACCTGCTTGATATAGAAAGCACAATCGTCCGGGTATTTGGCGCGGTTTGCCAGAACGAACACGCCGTTGAGGTGGGTGATGGCATCATCGCAGAGTTCGTCGCCCGCCCACTCGTGCTGCCCCGCGAAGTAACGCAGGACACACTCCTTGTTCTTGAATCCCCGGAAGGAGTTCGCCATGTCGGTGCGATTGAAGCAATTGGTGCCACACAGCCCGTAAGCGACCTGCTTGGCACTGCCCAGGTTGCCACCCGCGCCGCAGGCGATCACGCCCGCGATATCCTTGTTTTTGCCTGCGGTGGCAAAGGCCATGCGCGAGCCTCCGGAAAAGCCGGAAACATACATGCGTTTCTTGTCGATAGGGAGCTTGCTGGTGACCTGACGGATCATGGAATCCACCGCGTTTTGACTGCCATCAAACCCGTTGCTGGACTGCTTCGAGACTGCGATGATCCAGCGATTGCGCTCGGCACCGGCCCGGTAGCGCTCGGCGTCACCCCCGGAGCCGCCGCCCGGGTTCATCACGAAAAGAACCGGGTGCTTGGCACCCTTGCGAAGACTGTTAGGAAAATACAGGAAGTAACTGAAGTCGTCGCCGCACGGGATTTCCTCGGTGGCCTTGCCGAGGGGATACGGGAGGTCATCGGCAGGGGCACCCGCCGCTGGGGCGACCACCGCCCCCCCCGGAGTGGAAGCCTCTCCGAGCGCAAAGTGCTGGCGCAGAGCGGCCTGGTCGGCCTCGGTGAATTTGTCGAGTTCGACCAGCACCTTGGACCCGTCGGCACGTTCGAGATGGACCTTGCCATCTGCGATCTGCACGGCCTTGGCCTCCAACTTGTGGCCGCTCTTGGCGGTCCACGCGCGCAAAGCGCTAGGCTCGGCCGCAGGCGCAAAGGCCACAGTCCAACACCCGAGCAGTATGATCAACAGCTGCGGCTTCCTCACCGCAACGGGGTGAGGGAACCACGACCAAAGCGGTGGCGGAAACACGCACAATCCAGACATGCGACGAAAGATGTATGCCGTGGCCGTGATGTCAATAACCAGAATGGAACCTTGTCCGAATGAGCCTTTCAATCAACACATGGAGCTCGATCCCTGCAGGTTGGCGCGGTAAATTGGCCACGCACCTCGCATGCTCACAGGGCCCGGACGCTTGTTTCCGCCGCTTTTTTCTAACAATTCGAAAGCATTGCCGCATTCCCAACGTTTTCCTCTCACGAAATGAAACGACCGCTCCGCTTGCTCCTCATCCTCCTCGGCATCGCAGTCACCGCCGTGGTCGTCTGGCGCGTGCTCCACAAACAAGAGGTCGCGTTGCCGGATTTGCAAACCGTGGCGACGAAACGCGGTGACGTCTTCGCCAGCATCAGCGCCACCGGCACCCTTGAACCCGAGGAAGTGGTGGATATCGGCGCCCAGGTGACCGGGCAGATCCTGTCCTTTGGCAATGACTCGGCCGCTAAGAGCGTGGATTACGGATCCGAGGTGGAAGCGGGCGCCCTGCTGGCCAAAATCGATGACTCGCTCTATGCCATCAACAAAAAACAGGCCGAGGCACAACTCCAACAGGCGCAATCCTCGGTGCTCTCCGCCGAAGCCGGATTGCTCCAAAACCAGGCGAAACTCGAACAGGCACGCGCTCAATCCAATCAGGCGCAAAAGGATTGGGAGCGCGCCGAAAAACTCGGACCCTCGAATTCACTCTCACGCTCGGCCTTCGACACCTATCAAAGCGCCTATGAGGCCGCCAAGGCCAACGTCTCGGCCGCCCAAGCCGCCTGCGCGGTCTCCAACGCCCAAATCGCCACCAGCAAAGCCACCGTCATGCAGGCCCAGGCCGCCATCCAACTGGCTGACCGCAACCTCGGCTATTGCACGATCACCTCGCCGGTCAAAGGCATCGTCATCGACCGCCGGGTCGATGTCGGACAAACGGTGGTCTCTAACATGAGCGCCTCCAGCCTCTTCCTGCTGGCCAAGGACCTGCGGAAAATGGAGGTCTGGGTCGCGGTCAACGAAGCGGACATCGGCAACATCCATTCCGGCCAGGCGGTCACTTTCGGCGTGGACGCCTACCCCGGGATCACCTTCCGCGGCACCGTCAACAAGATCCGCCTCAACGCCACCATGTCCCAGAACGTGGTGACCTACACCGTTGAAATCAACACCGACAACCCCGACGGCAAATTGTTACCCTATCTGACCGCCAGCGTGAAATTCGAGATCGACCACAAACAGAATGTGCTGACCGTTCCCAACGCCGCGCTGCGCTGGCGCCCCAGTGACAATCAACTCGCCCCCGGCGCGGAAAACCCGTTCACCCAAAAAACCGGGAAGAAGGATCCACCCAGGGACGGGGCCAAACCGGGCGACAAGAAAAAAGGCCAGAGCGGCGTGCTGTGGGTGCGTGCTGCCGACCAACCGAACCGCGTCAAACCGCTCAAGGTGAGCACCGGCATCAGCGATGGCGTCGTCACTGAAGTCATGCCCATCGCCGAAGACACCGCCCTGGAGGGCCTGCAGGTGGTCATCGGCGAGCAACGCGAATCGGACCAAACGGCAGCCACCGAAACCACCAACCCTTTCGCACCGAAATTCCCCAGCCGCGGACCGCGAAGATAAGCCGCTCCGCCTGCTTGCGAGTGATCCCATGAACCTCATCGAACTGCGAGACATCCGCAAAACCTTCTATCTGGGAGAAGTCGTGCTGCCCGTGCTCAAGGGCATCACGCTCAACATCGCCAAGGGCGAAATGGTCGCCCTCACCGGCGCTTCGGGCTCCGGCAAAAGCACGCTGATGAACACCCTCGGCTGCCTCGACCGTCCGACCTCCGGAGATTACTCCCTGGACGGACAAGAGGTCTCCCGCCTTCCCAATGACGTCCGCGCGCTGATGCGCAACCGCAAACTGGGATTCGTCTTCCAAAACTTCAATCTGCTGGCACGCACCACCGCCCAGGCGCAAGTCATGATGCCCCTGCTCTATGGCCGAAAATATATCTCACTCAAGGATGCCAAACAACGGGCCGAAACCATGCTGGCACGCGTCGGCCTGGCCGACCGCATGGACCACCAACCGTCGCAACTCTCCGGCGGCCAGCAACAGCGCGTGGCCCTCGCCCGCGCCCTGATCAACCGCCCCTCGCTGCTGCTCGCCGACGAACCGACCGGCAATCTCGATTCCCAAACCACGCGCGAAGTGCTGGCTCTCTTCAAACAACTCAACGAACAGGACGGCATCACCATTCTGATCGTCACCCACGACCCGAAAGTGGCCGCAAGCTGCAGGCGCATGATCCGCATGGCCGACGGCTTGGTCGAAGCGGATGAAATCACCGCGGAGGTCAGTTCATGAAAGCTCTCAGGATTCTGCTAGCCGCGCTGACCGCACTGCGGCGCAATGTGATGCGCTCCGGGCTGACCACCCTGGGCATCGTCATCGGCGTGGGTGCGGTGATTGCCATGATGGAGATCGGCAACGGGTCTTCGGCCTCCATCCAGAAAACCATCTCCAGCATGGGCGCCAACACCCTGATGATCTTCCCCGGCGCGGCCGCCAGCGGCGGGGTTTCTTTCGGTGCCGGCAGCACCATGACCCTAACCCCGGATGACAGCGAGGCGATCCTCAACGAGTGCCCGTCCGTGCTCGCAACCGCCCCGGTGGTCCGCTCCAGAAGCGCGCCGGTCATCTTCGGTAACAAAAACTGGGTGCCTCACGAAATCACCGGCACCACTCCGGACTTTCTCAAGGTCCGCGACTGGCCGCTTAGCGAGGGCGCGCCGTTCGAGGACCGCGATGTGCGCAACGCCGCCCGCGTCTGCCTGATAGGCCAATCGCTGGTGCGCGAGTTGTTCCAAGGGCAATCGCCGGTGGGCCAGGAGGTGCGCCTGCAAAACGTCGCCCTGCGGGTCGTCGGCGTGCTGGAAAAAAAGGGTGCCAGCATGATGGGCCGCGACCAGGATGACATCCTGATCGCGCCCTGGACCACGATCAAATTCCGCGTTTCCGGCACCAGCACCGCAAACCTGGCCACCGCCGCACCGGCCGCCGGCACCAGCACCACCACCGCGCGCGGACAACTCTATCCCGGTTCGGCCCAGGGGATCTACCCCGCCCGCTCGGCCATCCAGACCAAAAACAGCCCGATGCCGCTGCGCATGATCACCGTCGATCAAATCAGCGTGGCCGCCACCAGCGCCGAGGAAACCAAGAATGCCACCACTGAAATCACCAGCCTGCTCCACGAGCGCCACCACCTCGGCGAGGGCGAAACGGACGACTTCAACATCCGTGACATGGCGGAGATCGCCCAAGCCCTCTCATCCACCACCGTGATGATGACCAATCTCCTGCTGGTGGTGGCCATGATCTCGCTGATCGTCGGCGGCGTCGGCATCATGAACATCATGCTCGTCTCGGTGACCGAACGCACCAGGGAAATCGGCCTGCGCATGGCGGTTGGCGCGCGCGGCACGGATATCCTGCGCCAATTCCTCACCGAGTCCGTCGTGTTGTGTCTGGCGGGCGGGGCCATGGGCATCCTGCTCGGGCGCGGCACCTCCTATCTGGTTACCAGCATCCTGCATTGGCCCACCCTGCCCTCGCTCGGCGCGATCATCGCCTCGGTCGTGGTGTCCGCCTCCGTGGGCATCATCTTCGGTTACTATCCCGCCTGGAAAGCCTCGCGCCTCGATCCGATCGAAGCGCTCCGCTACGAATGATCACCCGGCGGCATCCCCTGTCTTTTCCAATCATTTCCGTTCATGATATCTAGCAAATACCTCATCGCCGTGCTCGGAATGGGTGGCGCCGGTTGTGCGGTGGGTCCTGATTTCCAACGTCCGGACAACCATCTTCCCGCCACCTGGAGTTTCGCCAAACACCCGGCGTCAACCGCCGCCAACCCCGCCGAGCTCGCCCGCTGGTGGCGGCGCTTCCACGATCCCAAACTCAACTCGCTGGTCGAACAAGCCGTCACCGCAAACCTCGACGTCAAACAAGCGGTGGCCCGCCTCTATCAGGTGCGGGCGGAACGCCAGGCCGCCGCCTCGTCATTCTGGCCATGGCTCAATGCCTCGGGCAGCCAACAGGACTCCAACAGCAACGGCTCGGGACCGGCATCCGGGCATTCCAGAAGTTACCGCGGCGGCCTCAATGCCGCCTGGGAGCTCGATCTCTTCGGCGGCAACCGCCGCAACCTCGAATCCGCCAACGCCCGGCTCGCCGCGGCCGCGGCCGACCTCGATGGCGTCCGTCTGAGCATGGCCGCCGAGGTCGCCCTGGCGTATTGCCAGCTCCGCTCGATTCAGGACCTGATCTCCGTTGCCCGCCGCAACCTGGCCACCCAACAACAAAGCGCGCAGATCACCGAGGATCGCCGCGGCGCCGGCTTCGCCAGCGATCTCGATGTGGCCAACGCCGCGGCGCTCGTCGCCAATACCAAGGCCGCCATCCCCCTCCTGGAAACCTCCTTACGGCAAACCGCCCATGCGATCTCCGTGTTGTTAGACAAACCGCCGGAAGATTCGTTGGGCCTGCTCGCCGACCCCCGCCCGGTACCCACCGCGTCCTCCACGGTTCCCACCGGCATCCCGTCCGACCTGCTGCGCCGCCGGCCGGACATCCGCAGCGCCGAGGCCAACGCCCATGCCGCCACCGCCAGAATCGGCGTCGCCGTGGCCGACCTGTTTCCCAAGTTCTCCCTCACCGGCTCACTCACCCAACAAAGCGTCAAGCTTTCCGACTGGCTGTCCCCGGCGGCCCGCGCAAGCAGCTACGGCCCGTCCTTCAACTGGGCCCTGTTCCAAGGCGGCAATTTGCAGGCTAACATCCAGATGCAACAGGCGCTGCGCGCCGAGGCGGTTCTTGCCTATCGCAAGACCGTGCTCGTGGCCTTGCAGGAAGTGGAGGATTCGATGGTTGCCTGCGCCAATGATCGCAAACGCCATGCGTCCCTGACTGAGGCCGTCAGCGCCAACCGCATCGCCGTGGACCTCTCCCTCAAACTCTACACCGCCGGCCAAAGCGATTTCATCAACGTGCTCAACGCCCAGCGTTCGCTCCTCCAGTCGGAAAGCGAACTCTCCCGCAGCAACCTCGCGCTCGCCACCGATTTGATCGCGCTCTACAAGGCGCTCGGCGGCGGTTGGTAACCCCGTTCCGCTAGCAACGCGTCCACCCAGCGCGGCACCTCGACGGTGGCCGGGCCGATGAAATGGCGGTCAAACTGGTCGGACACCAGGGTTTGCGCGTTGTTGATCTCGCAGGTCTCCGCGCCCGCAAGTTTGGCCAGGCTCACGAAGCCGGCGGCCGGATAGACATGACCCGAGGTGCCGATCGCGGCGAAGTGGTCGACGCTTTCGAGCACGCTCTCGATGCGCTCCATTTGATAGGGGATTTCACCGAACCAGACGATGTCCGGCCGCATGCCGCCGGCGCGTCCGCAGGCAGGGCAGGGGGTGGTGGTTAGCAGGTCGCCCTCCCATGTCATGCCATGGCCGCAGTGGTCGCAGCGGACCCTGCGCAACTCGCCGTGCATGTGGATGACCTCGCTGGCCCCGGCCCGCTCGTGGAGATCATCGATGTTCTGGGTGACCAGGGTGACCCGCCCGGTATATTCCTGCTGCAGCCGCGTCAAGGCCTGGTGCGCCGCATTCGGCGCGACGGCTTTCAAGGCGGCGCGGCGCAGGTTGTAAAACCGCTGCACCAGTTCCGGATGGCACCGGAACGCATGCGGGCTGGCGACCTCCTCGATGCGGTACCCCTCCCACAGACCGTTCTTGTCGCGAAACGTCGGCAGCCCGGACTCCGCGGAAATCCCCGCCCCCGTCAGAATGACCACCGATGTTTCATGCCTGCTCATCCCTCGTGGAATAGACCGGATTCCCCCGCACCGCAATACGAACCCGGAGTAAACGCGAAGCCTCCTTTATGGGGTGGCATCGGTGAAAGCGGATTTTTATAATTTCTCTGTCCCTTTATCATTCCGTTGCTGGTATCCCTTAGTCTTGTGTGGTGTGACGAAAAAAGCCGGCGTCCACGCAAGGGCCGCCGGCTTTGAATTTTCTTGAGCGGCGCTGCTTAGTCACCAGTGACACCCGCGACTTCGGCTTCGGCGGCCTTTTGCTCGCGGAGCCATGCGCGACGGCTCATTTTGACGCGGCCCTTTTCATCGACGCCGAGGCACTTGGCGGTGATGATCTGGCCTTTTTTGACGACGTCTTCGACATTTTCGGTGCGGCCTTCGGCCAGTTCCGAGACGTGGATCAGGCCGTCCTTGCCGGGCAGCACTTCCATGAACGCGCCGAAGGCGGTGATGGAAACCACCTTGCCGGTGTAAACCTTGCCCACTTCGATTTCCTGGAACATGCGCTCGATCATCGACTTGGCGCGCTCCAGGCCTTCCGCCTTGGATGCATAGATATGCACGGTGCCGTCATCCTCGATGTTGATCTCGGCACCGGATTCGGCCTGGATGCCCTTGATGTTCTTGCCGCCCGGGCCGATGAGTTCGCCGATGCGGTCGGCGGGGATCTTCACCGTGACGATGCGCGGGGCATGCGGGCTGAGTTCGCCGTGGGTCGAGATGGACTCGGCCATTTTCGCCAGCACCTTCTCGCGGCCAGCCTTGGCGATGTGAATGGCTTCCTCAAGCATCGCGATCGGGAGACCGGGCAGCTTGAGATCTAACTGATAGCCAGTGACGCCTTCGCTGGTGCCGCAGAGTTTGAAGTCCATGTCGCCGTAGAAGTCCTCCGAACCGATGATGTCTAGCAGCATCTTGTAAGTCTTGAGCAAGCCGTCATCGTTCATTTCAGTGACCAAACCGACCGAGATGCCGCCGACCGGGCGGACCAGCGGGACCCCGGCATCGAGCAGCGCCATGGTACCGGCGCAAACCGAGGCCATCGAGGTGGATCCGTTAGACTCGGTGACTTCCGAGGACAGGCGGATGGCGTAGGGGAAATCCGCCTCGGTTGGCAGCACCGGTTCGATTGAGCGCTCGGCCAGCGAGCCGTGGCCGATTTCGCGGCGGTTGATGCCACCCATGCGGCCGGTTTCACCGACGGAGAAGGGAGGGAAGTTATAGTGCAGGATGAAGCGTTTGCTGTCTTCGCCGCCGGCATAGTTGTCGAAGCGTTGTTTTTCATCGGCCGGGGCCAGGGTGGTGATGGCCAGCGCCTGGGTTTCGCCGCGCGAAAAAAGGGCCGAGCCATGCACGCGCGGCAGGGTGCCAACTTCGCCGTAAAGCGGGCGCAAATCGCCGATGCTGCGGCCATCGGCACGCACGCCTTTGTCCATGATGGAAATGCGGAATGCTTTCTTCTGCAGGTATTCGAAGGCTTGTTCGACATCGAAGTCCGTGGCTTCAGGCGCGCGCTCCTTGATGGCGGCCTCGACCTCGTCGCGCAGGGCACCGACTTTCTTGGCACGCTCGGTTTTGGTCGGCGCGTAGATGGCGGCTTCGATCCGGTCACCGGCGATTGCGTAGGCGATCTCCAGCAGGTTGTCCTTGGCGAGGACCGGGGTGAACTCGCGCTTTTCCTTGCCGGCGAGGCGGACGAGTTCTTCCTGCAGGGCGACGAGTTGGGTCACGGCGATCTGGGCGAAGTGGAGGGCTTTGATGAACTCCTCTTCGGGGAGTTCGTCGGCCTGGCCTTCGATCATGATGACGTCGTTCTTGTTGCCGACGTAGATCAGGTCGAGATCACTGTTTTCGCGCTGGTCGTGGGTCGGGTTGATGACGAACTGACCGTCCACGCGGCCGACGCGCACCGCGCCGATTGGGCCGGCGAACGGGATGTCTGAGAGGCAGAGGGCGGCAGAGGCACCGTTCATCGAGAGGATGTCCGAGTCGTTTTCACCATCGGCGCTGAGCAGGATGGCGATGATTTGGGTGTCGTAGAAATAACCTTTCGGGAAGAGCGGCCGCAGGGGGCGGTCGGTCATGCGGCAGGTGAGGATTTCCTTTTCGGTGGGGCGGCCTTCGCGTTTGAAGTAGCCACCGGGAAAAACCCCGGCGGCGGAGGCTTTTTCCTTATATTCCACGGACAGCGGGAACCAGGTTTGGCCCGCTTTGACCTTGGTGGCGGAAACGGCGGTGACCAGGATGATGGTATCACCGCAGCGGACGGTGACGGCACCGTCGGCGAGTTTGGCAAGTTTGCCGGTTTCGAACGTGATTGGATTGGTTCCAACGTCGCTCGTGAGTGTATGAATGTTCATTTTCTTCTGTTTTCTTTCTTCTGTTTTTTCAGTGCGTACAGCCCACCCGGCAGGGTGCCGGGAAGGGCATTCGGTTTTCAGGACAACAAAATCCGCCGTCCGAATCTATCGGGATGGTGGCTGGGTTGATCCTGCGGCTCGGGCGAAATTTCATGCGTCCGGGCCGTTTCGCGCGACCGCCACGGGTGAGGTTCCCGTGGCGGTCTTGCGGAAAGCGGTTAACGGCGGAGTCCGAGGCTTTGGATGACTTGCAAGTATTTTTCCTCGGAACCTTTCTTGATGTAATCCAGCAATTTGCGCCGCTGGGAAACCATGGTCAGGAGGCCGCGGCGGGACGAGAAATCCTTTTTGTGGAGGTTCAGGTGGTCCGTCAGGTGGAAGATTCGCTGGGTGAGGAGTGCCACTTGGTAAGGAGCGCTGCCGGTGTCACCTTCGTGGAGTTGGTAATCTTTGAGGTCGATTTCTTTGTTGCTCATGGTCGTAGGGGATGGATCCAGCGTTGGCCAGACCGTCCTTGGTTGAGGGTTGGGCGGCGGAAGAAAGCCCCAAAGCGCGGGTTTTGCAAGATAAATGCTGACACCCCCCCGAAGTTTTTCGGGAAATGGCCAACCCTCGGGCCGGGACACGAGACTCAGCCCCTCCAGCCGCAAGGGGCGAGCTGGCCTGAAGCAGGTGGAACAGAACTGGCGTTTCTCTATCCGGGACTATTCCCCGGCGACTGGTGATCGCCGCTACTCCGGGCTATTCCTCGTGGACGTTCAGGCGGTAGAATTTCTGCGGCACGTCGCGCAAATTATAAGCGGCGGTGCACGACTTGGCAAATTGCTGCGCCTTCCTTAGGGTATTCGGATTTAGGCGAAGTATGGTATGGCAACGGTGCCTTCCGTGTCAACTTCCGTGTCAACTTCCGTGTCAACTTCCGTGTCAACTTCCGTGTCAACTTCCGTGTCAACTTCCGTGTCAAAGGCTGTCAAAGGCTTGCAAGGACGTAATTTAGAAAATATCTTTTCCAAGAAACCCGCGCCTCGTGTGTCTGTATGCTTGGAGGCGCGTGTTCGTGTCTCTGTCGCATGGGGCTTTGCCCGGCGGCATGCGGTCTTGTCATTCCCCAACCAAACCACCTCTGTCATGAAACATCGCCCGTTGATTTCCACCGTCTTCGCCGCCGCCGCTTTGGCCGCTTGCAGCGTCCTGCCCCCCGCCCTCCGCGCGGAAAACGAGATCGGTTTCATCGAGAGGTTTGCGCTTGCGCCAGACCGCGAGAAGGCGCTCGGCGAACTCGTGCCCGGCAGTGAGGACTATTATTTCTTCCATTGCCTGCACTATCAAAGCGCCCGCAACGAGGCGAAATTCAACGAATTCATGGGGCAGTGGCGCAAGCGTTTCCCCGACGAAAACGCCCGCCGCCGCATCATCGAAAACCGCCAGGCCCTGCTCGACTATGATGCGACGCCGCAGCAGACGCTCGACTACCTGAAGCAGCAACTCAACGTGACCCACCAACACCAGCAGGAGGTCCGCGATCAAAAGCCGAACCTGCCGACCACGCTGGACCCGAAGCTGGTGAGCCGCGACGTGTTCGAACGGGTGGCGCTCGCCAACGACCAGTCGCTGGGCGGCTTGTCGCAAAGCGCCCTGGAAACCCTGGTCCGTAACAAAACCGCACTCAGCCCGCAACAACGCCGGGCCCTGCTCTCAAAACTCCAGCGCCCGGATGTGACTAACCTGCCCGAAACGGTCATCGCCGACCTCAAGACGCCGGAATCCAAAGGCTTCGGCGAGTTCCCCATCCACCACGCGCTGCTGCCCGCACAACTCGACACCCTGGTCCAGGCGCTCCCGGCCCTCGCCACCAACAACGCCTTCGTCCACACCCGCCTGCGCAAACTCGCCCCGTCGCCCGACGTGGACGTCGCCTTCGACCCGGCCGCGCGCGAGGCGTGGTTAGACCGGGTGTGGGCCTACGCCAAGACGTTGCCGCCCGCCTTCAACACGCTCAAGGCGCAGATTCTCTATCAACGGCTCGACCACGACCGCATGCAGGGCGTTTATGATCAGGCCCGTTTCCTCGAATACCTCAAACTGCCGCGCGGCTTCGGTTATGTGAACCCGAAGTGGTTGGAAAAGCGCGCCCAAACCAACGACCCGCAATGCGACCTGAATGCCGACCTCAGCGCCGCGCTGCTGGTCCACCGGCCTATCCCCAATGACGAACCGCTGGTGCGCGAGTACTTCCTCGCCCTCTTCGATCAGGCCGCCAAGGCCAATCCCGCCAACCTCGGGGAAGGCATGATGGCTCCCTACACCGATTATGTGTTAGATACATGGCTCAGGCCGCTGCTCGCCGAGGCCCTCATCGTCGGCGGCCATGGCAATGCCGAGCGCTGGGCCTCGCTGCTCGATCCAACCGCTTTCCAACAGCTCAAGGAGCGCGTGGATATCGAGTTTCCGGCAACCAATCCGCCATTCTTCCAACCGGGCGAGGCCGCGCAGTTCGAGGTGATCGTCAAGAACACCCCCAAACTCATCGTCAAGATCTATGAGATGAACACCCTGAATTTTTTCCTCACCCAGAAGCGCCAACTCAATACCGACCTCAACCTCGACGGCCTGGTGGCTAACAGCGAACAAACGCACAGCTTCGACAGCGGCCCGTTCAAGCGTACCCGCCAGACGTTCAAGTTCCCCGAACTCAAGGGCCAGCGCGGTGCCTGGATCATCGAGTTCATCGGCACCGGCCGCAGCAGCCGCGCCTTGCTGCGCGTCGGCCAGTGGCAGGTGATCCAACAGACCGGACCCGCCGGTGATCTGTTACTCGTGCTCGACGAAAAATGCAATCCGGTCAAGGACGCCGTGGCCTGGCTCGATGGTCGCAAGTTCACGCGCGATGAGAAGCTCGGGCGCATCATGGTGCCCTTCACCACCCAGCCGGGCATGCGGCCGCTGGTGGTCAGCGATCCGGCCGGCACCTTCGCCACCCTCACCCAGTTCGAACACCACGCCGAAGACTACCGGTTCGACGCGCAGTTCCACATCGAACGCGAACAATTGTTAGCCCGCCGCGACGCCACCCTCGCCGTGCGCAGCGTGCTGATGCTCGGCGAGTCGCACCTCGACCCGGCACTCGTCACCGAGCCGAAACTCACCATCACCTCGACCACCCTCGACGGCATCGCCACCACCCGCGAAGTGAAGGACCTCAAGCTCAGCGCCGGCAGCGTGCTCACCCACACGCTCAGCGTGCCCGAGCGGCTGGCCCAACTCACCGTCACCCTCACCGGCAAAGTCGAGGTGCTCAGCGCCGGCGGCGAAAAGCGCGACCTCAGCGCGTCCCACACCTGGACGCTCAACGGCATCGACAAGACCGACGCCACCCACGACGGCCACCTGTCGAAATTCGGCGGCAATTATGTCTTTGAGTTGTTAGGTAAAAATGGCGAGGCGGTCGCCGACCAGCAGGTCGTATTCAACTTCCTCCACCGCGGCTTCACCCACCCGGAAACAGTGGCCCTGAAATCCGACGAGCAGGGCCGCATCGCCCTCGGCGCCTTGCCCGGCATCACCAACGTCCAGGCCAAAGCTCCCAACGGCCGCGAGTCGGGCTGGCCGCTCGACGAAGCCGAACGCACGTGGTCGTCCGAAGTGCACGCCGCGGCCGGCAGCGTGGTGCGCGTGCCGTGGCCGGGCAGCGACTTTCCAAACGAGGCGGCGCGGCCGGAAACCGCGCTTTCCCTGTTAGAGGTGAAGGCCGGCACCTTCACCGCCGATCACGCCGCGCAGCTCGCGCTCAAGGACGGCTTTGTCGAAATCACCGGCCTGACACCCGGCGACTACTCGCTGCGGCAGCGCGGCGACGAGCGGGATTTCATCATCAAGGTGGGCGAGGGCAAACAAAGCGCCGGTTGGTTGTTAGGAAAACACCGCAACCTGGAACTCAGGAACACCGCGCCATTGCAAATCACCACCGTCACCACGGACAAGGACGTTCTAACCATCAAGCTGGCCAACACCTCCGTGTTCACCCGTGTCCACATCGCCGCCTCGCGCTTCTCCCCGGGCACCGGGATTTTCGGCGGGCTCGGCGGCTTCACGCGCTTTGGCGTGGCAGCCGGCACTCCCGCCAAGAATCCCAATCTGTTCTCCGCCGGCCGCCAGATCGGCGACGAATATCGCTACATCCTCGAACGCCGCTACGGCAAACTCTATCCGGGCAACATGCTCACCCGCCCCGGCCTGTTATTGAATCCCTGGGAAGTGCGCGACACCGGCCTCGATGAACTCGCGCTCAAGGAGATGCAGCATGCGGGTGCCACCGGCGGTGGCAGAGGCGGGGCTATCGGCAGCGCCAAACAGGAAGCGCCCGCCGGTCCCGCCACTCCCGGCCCTGGCAATGCCGCCGCCGAGACCAACCTCGACTTCCTCGCCACCAGCGAACCGGCAATCTATAACCTGTTGCCCGACAAGGACGGCATCGTGCGCATCGAGCGCAAGGCGCTCGGCGACCGCCAGAACGTGCAGGTTTACGCCGAGGATCTAACGAACGCCGCCTGGCAATCCTTCGCACTTCCCGAGGTGCCCACCAAGTTTGCCGACCAGCGCCTCGCCCGCAACCTCGACCCGTCGAAACCGTTCACCCAACGCAAGGAAATCACCGTGCTGGAAAACGGCAAGACACTCACCCTCGCCGATATTCTAACCAGCGAAATGGAAACCTACGACACCTTGGGCAGCGTCCACGCGTTGTTCACCACCCTCAGCGGCGACGCCACCCTCGCCAAGTTCGCCTGGGTCCTGCAATGGCCGCAACTCAAGGATGACGAAAAACTCGCCAAATACTCGGAGTTCGCCTGCCATGAGTTGAACTTCTTCCTCGCCCGCAAGGATGCCGCGTTTTTCGCCAAAGTCGTCAAACCGGCGCTGTCTAACAAAAAAGACCAGGCCTTCATGGATGATTTCCTGTTGGGAAACGACCTTGCCCGCTACCTGGAGCCCTCCGCCTACGCGAGGTTGAACCTGGTCGAGCGCGCCCTGCTCGCCCAACGCATGAAGGACGGGGCGGCCAACATCGCCCGCAGCCTGCGCGAGTTATGGGAACTGGTGCCGCCCAATCCGGCACTCCAGGACCGCTTGTTTGAAACCGCACTGCGCGGCCGCGCCCTCGAATCCGCAGCCGGCCAGCAGGGGTGGTCGGATGAGTTGAAAAAGGCGAAGGAACGGAAATCGGGCGAAGCCGGCATCGTCCTGCATAAAATACAACTGAAATCCGACATCGTAACCCTGGAAGAAGGCGCGGCCGTCACGCCACCGGCGGCGACGGCCCCTGCCGCAAAGCGAATCGCCGCCAGGTCGAAAATCAGTTTGGCGAAAAATGCCGAAGAAATGGAAATGCTCGCCGATATGCCCGCGGATGCATTCGCCGCCGCACCCGCCGAAATGGCGGAACTCAAGGAAGAGGCACAAAGCGCGCGCGAACGCCAGAACGCGCTCAGGACGGGCGGGGAAGTCGGCGGGGCCCTTGGTTATTTCGGCCACGAGACCGCCGTGTCCGCCCGCGCCCAAAACCGCGCCTACTACCGCCAGTTAGGTGCCACCAAGGAATGGGCCGAGAACAATTACTATCACCTGCGCATCACCCAACAGGACGGCGCGCTCATCCCGGTGAGCGGCTTCTGGCGCGACTATGCGAAATGGACCGCCGACGGCGCCCATGGCGCCTTCGTTTCACCCAATGTCGCCGAGGCCAGCCACAACTTCGCCGAGATGATGCTCGCACTCGCCGTGCTCGACCTGCCGTTTGACGCGCCCAAACACGCTGGCAAGACCGCCGACGGCCAGTTCACTCTAACGGCTGGCGGGCCGGTCATCGTGTTCCACAAGGAAGTCAAGCCGTCCGCCCCGCTGGCCGCGGACGCGCAAGCGGTGCCACTGCTCGTGTCGCAGAGTTTCTTCCGCGCCAACGACCGCTATCGGATGGAAGGCAACGAGAAGTTCGAGAAATATGTCACCTTCGAATTCCTCACCGGCACCGTCTATGGCGCGAACATCGTGGTGACCAACCCGACCAGCGCCCCGACCAAGGCCGAGGTGCTGCTGCAAATCCCGCAAGGCGCGCTGCCGGTGCTGGGCAGCAAAACGACCGACTCGCGCTCGGTCCGGCTCGAACCCTACACCACCAAGACCTTCGAGTATTTCTTCTATTTCCCCGCCACCGCCGGTGCTAACAAGTTCCCGCATTTCCCGGTCAACGTCGCCGTCAACGGCACCGTCGCCGGCGCGGCCAAGCCATTCGACTTCAATGTCGTCGCCAAGCTCACCCAGGTGGACAAGGCATCGTGGGATTATATCTCACAATACGGCTCCGAGGCCGACGTCTTCACCTTCCTCGAACAAAACAACCTCGCCGCGCTCGCCTGGCCGCGCGTCGCCTGGCGTTGCCATGATGCCGCGTTCTTCAAGAAACTCACCGCCTTCCTCGGCGCGCACCATGTCTGGGACGAAACGATCTACAGTTATGCCCTGCTCCACAACGACCCCGCCGCCCTGCGCGAATGGATCCTGCACAAGAATGAATTCGTCGCCCAGTGCGGACCGTTTCTCGCCAGCACTCTGGTCGTCATCGATCCGGTCGAACGCCGCGCCTATGAACACCTCGAATACAGCCCGCTGGTCAACCAGCGCGCCCACCGACTCGGCAACGAGGCGCGCATCGCCAACCCCGCCGTGCTCGCCCAATACCGATCGTTGTTAGACATTCTGGCCCACAAGCCGGCGCTCGACGCCGCAGACCACATGAGTGTCACCTATTACCTGTTCCTGCAGGACCGCGTCGAGGAGGCGCTCGGCCGCTTCCACCTGGTGGATGCCAAGGCCCTGCCGACCCGCCTCCAGCACGACTATTTCCAATGTTATGCCGGTTTCTACGAAAACACCCTCGCCGCCGCCCGCGGCATCGCCGCGCAATACAGCGACTACCCCGTCGCCCGTTGGCGGCTGCTGTTCGCCGATGTGACCGGCCAGCTCGACGAAATCGATGGCAAGGCCGTGAAAGTGGAAAAAGGCGACAAGCCCGACCGCGAGAAACAACAGACCGAACTCGCCGCCAGCGAGCCGTCCTTCGACTTCAAGGTGGAGAACAAGACCATCGCGCTCAATTATAAGAACCTCAAGGAGGTCACGGTGAACTACTATCTGATGGATCCCGAGTTCTCGTTCAGCTCCAATCCCTTCGTCAGCGAGGACGCCAGCCGCTTCAGCATCATCAAGCCGAACAAGTCCGCCACCCAGGCCCTGCCAAAGGACAAGGACTCGCTCGACGTGCCGCTGCCCGCCGAGTTCGCCAAGGCCAACGTCCTGGTGGAGATCGTCGCCGCCGGCCAGCGCAAGGCCCAAGCCTATCATGCCAACACCCTCAGGCTCACGCTTATGGAAAACTTCGGCCGCCTCGAAACCCGCGACAGCGCAACCAACCGCGCCGTGAGCAAGGCTTATGTCAAGGTCTATGCGCGGCTCGGGAACGGCACCGTGCGCTTCTTCAAGGACGGCTACACCGACCTGCGCGGCCGCTTCGATTATGCCAGCCTCAACGGCGGCGGGCCGGTGCCCCCGGTGCCGGTGCCACTGCCGCAACCGCGGCAAGTCATGCCCGGCCAGGCTGCCGCCCCGCAGAACGGCCTCGACTATCAGATGCTCAAGCCCGCGGAGCTGCCCGAGATCGAGAAGTTTTCCATCCTGATCCTCAGCGAAACCAACGGCGCCACCACCCGCGAGGTCGCCCCGCCGAGCGAGTAGGGATCAAAGATCGTGGATGGAAAATGAAGAGCGTCTGCTTTTCATTCACCATCCGCGGTCTCATCAAATGCCGTTGGTGGGCAGGATCCACGCACCACGGTGGCCCGGGCATTGCCTCTGGCCATTTGCCTCTGGCTATTTGCCGTTGGCTATTTGCCTCTGGCCATTTGCCTCTGGCCATCTCCGCTTCGCTCCGGTTCCGCTACGCTCCGGTTCCGCTTCGCTTCGGTTCCGCTACGCTCCGGTTCTGCCAGGAGCTTCTCTCAGCCTCGCCAACGACCGCGAAACCTCCTTCGATGCGTGGGAATAGCTGACAACCACGAAGATTCTCCGCTATCTTCACAATCGCTCCGGCACATCATTTCACACCGCGACAAATTTCGTGACGATCGTCATGAAATTTGTCGCGGCTGAACCCATGAAACAAAGATCTTGATCTGCTCATCGCCATCGACCCGGAAAAAAATTCAAGGATTTCGCGTAACTTTGCGCCGCCGCTCCTGATTGAGGGGGATGAATGGTACGAACAACACGCAATGCACGGCGGATTTTTGCACGGGCTACTTACCCGCGCCATGGGGCTTGTCCCCTTGGACGGGTTGGATCACGGGGGGCTTGTCACCCAAGCCCGTTGCGATCCAAGGGCGCAAGGCCCTTGGCGTCGCCTGCCGGAAACCCGCCGTGCACGCAATCCCCTAGCAGGGAAAATGTCTTGGCACTTCCCAACGAATGAGTATTTTCATTTGCAAGGTTCCCTCATGAATTTCACTCCGAACCGGGTCTCCTCCATCGAAATGCCTCCTTCTAACCTTGACCTTCCCATGCGCGAGTGTCCCCAAAACACCCTCTTCCTGACAGTTTGGAATGAAAGGAAACCAGTCCCTTGAATATGAAATCGCTTTCGAATGACGACCGTGGTGAGCGCAATTCCCCGCCGGACGCCTCGCCCGCGCAACGCTTCCTTGGGATTGATGTCGGGGCGGAAACCATCAAGGTCATCGAAGTGCTGCGGGATGGGCCGGAACTGCGGACCGGACGCCGCCGTATCATTGAGCATCACAAGGAACCCACCCTGCGCCTGATCGAATTGCTCGGCGAATTCGACTGGGCCAGCCTCAGCGGCGCGGCGGTCAGCGGCCGACTCGCACGCTTGGTCAAACTGCCACGCATCCCCACCAAACAGGCCCAGGCACGCGGTTTTCGTTTTCTCTTCGGGCACCGCCCGGCGACTGTGGTTTCCATCGGCGGTCACGGGTTTTCCGTGCTGGAACTGCGGCCTAACGGCCTTGAAGTGCTGCGCGAGAACAGCCGTTGCTCGCAAGGCACCGGCAATTTCCTCCGCCAGCTCTGCGAACGCTTTGAACTGACGCCCGCCCAAGCCAGCGAAGTATGCGCCGACGTGGAGAAATCCGCGCCGCTTTCCGGTCGCTGCCCGGTGATCCTCAAGACCGACATGACGCATCTGGCCAACAAGGGCGAGAAACGCGAAGCCATCCTCGCCGGCTTGTTCGACGCGGTGTGCGAGAACGTCATGGTCCTGGTCAAACCCGGCGTCAGTCCGGCGGACGTGGCGCTCGTCGGCGGAGTCAGCCGCTCACGCCGCATCCGTAACACCTTCGCCACCATGCTGGGCGCGCAGGGCATGAACCTGCTCAACGTCGAGCCCGACCAGGTGGAATTTCTGGAAGCCATCGGCAGCGCCTTGCTGGCCGCGGAAAATCCCGCGCCCGTTCCGCCGCTCGCCGGCTTGCTGGCGACCGACACCCAATACCGGCTCGACACCGTGGAAGGATTGAGCGGCGCACTGCGACTTGTGCGGCGCATGCCGGCCCTTGCGAAGCCCGGGTGCAACGGCCATGTGCGCCAGTTGATCCTCGGCCTCGACATTGGCTCGACGGGCTCCAAAGCCGTCGCGCTGGACGCAAGCACCCAGGAAGTGATCTGGGAAGGCTACCGGCGGACGTCCGGCGATCCGGTCGGCGCGGCGCAGGCCTTGCTCCGCGAGTTTGTGGCCGAGCGCCCCGGCGACGGCATGATTCGTGCGTTCGGCGTCACCGGCAGCGGGCGAGAAATCGCAGGATCGCTGATGACGACGTGTTATGGCGGCGAGGCGGTGTTCGTGCTGAATGAAATCGCCGCGCACGCGGAAGGCGCGCGGCACTACGATCCACGCGTGGATACGATTTTCGAAATCGGCGGGCAGGACGCGAAATACATCCGGCTCGCGGACGGGCGCGTGGTGGATTGCGCGATGAACGAGGCGTGCAGCGCCGGTACGGGTTCATTCATCGAGGAACAGGGCGGCAAGTTTCCGGGCATCCATGGCGTGGAGCAGCTCGGCGCGGAGGCAATGCTGGCGCCGCAATGTGTTTCGCTCGGCCAGCATTGTTCCGTCTTCATGGCCGAAGTCATCGGCGAAGCCGTGGCCGCCGGCTGCGACCCTGGTCTTTATACACATCTCCCGGATCTCCGATTACCATCTTGGTCGCGGAGCGACCTCATGATGGTAGCCGTGGGTTTCAACCCTGATCCTTATACACATCTCAGGGGCTTTTTAGGATAGAT
>Ga0268284_1000685_pt1 | contig 21084 bp, 18 predicted proteins | sample saktaG_14_FD_190137 | JGI IMG/M metagenome (GOLD analysis project Ga0268284, IMG submission 190137) | Saline water microbial communities from Sakinaw Lake, British Columbia, Canada - sak_2013_06_06_40m | ecosystem: Environmental > Aquatic > Non-marine Saline and Alkaline > Saline ...
TCCTCCCCTTTTGAAATTGAATGGACAATGGTTTGTAGGGGAGCATATCCGTTAACTATCTGAATTTCATACTCTCCAAATCATAGTCAATTCATATACCCCCAAAAAAACGAAAAAGTGCAATTGCATTTTCCGATAGGGCGGGGCGTGCACTCTGTGAGGATTTGATAATTTTAATGGGTTTTTTCACCCTTAAAATTATCATAATCAATGAGATGACAAAATATTTTTGATAAAAGCTATTTCGCCGGACTTCTTTTCTTTGTGCGGATGTCAAGAAAAGAAGCAAAAGAAACCATCTTCCAGCCCTTTGTTTTTCTACGAAAAGCCTTTTTTTCATTGAGTTTTATGAGGTGCAATCCGACTTTTACGGACTTTGAATTGCAGTTATTTTTACGGCGGATTGGTTGAATGTTTCTACTTCCAGGTGCCCGCTTTTTCTTTGAGCATTACCGGCAAAGTAAAAGCTTAGCAAAAAGAAACCAAACGGGCTGCTTTTCAATAAAAAGCAAGCAAAACCCCACGCACAATATAATACTTGAAATCCTTACTAAGCTACCTACATCGACAGGGCTTCCAACTATTAGGCGCAGCAAACTTGGAACTGTCAAGGGCGACAAGAAGCGGTCGCTTTCAGTGTATTCAGATTGGCAGTCAATCTGACCAACACCCATTGACATTATCCAATCGATCCGGTTTAACGCTTCGCGGTCAGAAAATTTCAAGTATCCACAATCTAAAACCTTACTACCATGACCGCACTTGCAAGAGAAACTCAAAGACAATCCATCGAAGAAATGTTTGTCCAACACATTGAGAACATTTACTACCCAGGCTTTTCAGAAGAAATGACCGAAGAACAATCGGCCCTCTACGACTGGGAATTTAAAGAATTTCAGAAGCAATTCTCTGGAAAAAATTAATCACAGAGCAGATGGTTACAAACTGTAACTGTCTGCTCTTTTTTTATGGTCGTACCTCCCAGAGATTGGCAGAACAGGCACCTGGCATTCCGTTCGCATAACTGCAATTGCACTCTTCGGGCGACTTTTTGAAAAAGTTGCAAAACCATCGGCGGCAGCAAATCGAAATTCACAAAGTTATGCTCGTGAAAATGTTGTTTCGCTAAACACGACCTCCTTTCGGAACTGTCGCCTTTCAGGTTCATTCAGATTCTTGGCTTGCCAACAATACTGACCTGACTGTTTGCTTAAAATTTTCACTCCGCATTTTCCCCCCGGCAAATTTCATTCACTCACCGCGGCCCAGGGCTGCTTAAAACTAATCTACTATGAAAAAATTGATTATGAATCCGGAACTTGCCCAGGATGACGGCAAAAACTACGAAAACAGAATCCCGATGCGCTACTGGGCAGAAGATGACCTGCCAAGTCAGAAACTCCTGCTCAAGGGCAACGGCAGCTTGTCAGACGCTGAACTTCTCAGTATCATCATTGGCTCAGGTGTTTCCGGGGAAAACTCCCTGGATATTGCCATGAAAACCCTGTCAATCTGCGGAAACAACCTGTGCGAATTCTGGAAGTTCAGCGTTTCAGACCTTCAGAAAATAAAAGGTATCGGTGAAAAACGTGCCGTGAAGATCGCTGCCATGTTTGCGCTGGCCCGTCGCCGGAATGAATCTGAAGTAATCTTCAAAAACAAGATATCAAAGAGCCAGGATGCCTTTGAAATCTTTCATTCCCTGATGGGCGACCTGCCTTACGAAGAATTCTGGCTCCTGCTGCTTAACAGGGCAAACAGGGTTGTAAAAAAAGTAAAGATCTCCGAAGGCGGGATTTCCGGAACTGTCGTTGATCCGAAAAAGATCTTTCAGATTTGCCTGGAACAGCATGCAACTTCGATCATCCTGGGTCACAATCATCCTTCGGGCACTGTCACACCAAGCGAAGCCGACTGTAAAATAACCAAAAAGATCAAAGATTGCGGCTTACTGCTCGATCTAGCTGTTCTGGATCACATTATTGTCGGGGATGACCGGTTTTATTCATTTGCAGACGAAGGAGCAATGTAACTCACATGGCGTGCCAGATGCCAAATCAAATCCCAAGGGCATGGGTAATTTTTTATGCAATTGCAGTTGAATTTCGGTACAATTTACAATTAGTAGATGTTATACTGAAAATAAATTTGACTTTTCTGTTTTCAGATTGTATCTTTGTAGTCATCATACTGACAGAAAAGTGCAAATAACAATAAATAAATTAGCAACAGTCCACACCGGAATTTATGCCCAAACATCGTCTGATGGGCAATTATACTACATTCAGGCGCGGCATTTTGACCAAAACCGGCATTTCATTGAAACTGTCAAACCTGAGTTGACTTTCGATAAAAAACTGGAAAAGCATATATTGCAGACAACCGATGTAATGGTTGCAGCCAAAGGATATGACCGTTTTGCAATTGCCTGCACAGGACTCCCCCAGCCGGCGGTAGCTTCATCAATGTTTATCGTTCTAAGGATAACCCAAATGGACAGGTTATTGCCGGAATACCTTGCCTGGTTCATCAATCATCCAAAAACTCAAAGTATCTTATCCGGAAGTTCAAAAGGAACTGCATTGCCGTCTGTCTCCAAAGACGATGTAGGAAATTTGGAAATTCTTGTACCTTCCGTAGAAAAACAAAGGTCGGTTCTGAAAGTATATGAACTCTTCCAGAAAGAAAGATTTCTCAGATTAAAACTAGATGCTTTAGAAACCTCAAAAATTCAACAACAAATATTTAACGCCCTATCCGAAGAACATGAATAATAAAATCACCCAGAAAGAGATCAACCAAACGGTTTGGAAAGCCTGCGATACTTTCCGTGGAGTAATTGATCCCAGCCAATACAAGGACTATATCCTGACGATGCTGTTTTTAAAGTATGTGAGTGACGTCAATAAAGACATCTTCCAAAAGCACCTGCTGAAATACAACGGAGATACCGAAAGAGCTGAACGGGCGATGAAAATGGAACGGTTTGTCGTGCCGCATAACAGCACCTTCGACTATTTATTCGAACACAGAAACGCTACCAATATCGGGGAAGTGATCGATATTGCACTGAATGACCTTGAAGAAGCCAACCGGGAGAAGCTCAGCAGTGAAGATGGTAGCGGGATTTTTCGAAACATCAGTTTCAACAGCAGCAACCTGGGCGATTCCAAGGATAAAAACCACCGGTTGAAAAACCTGCTGATTGATTTCAGCAACATGGACCTCTCCCCTTCTCACCTGGAGCGAAATGATATCATCGGCGATGCTTATGAATTTCTGATTTCCAACTTTGCGAGCGATGCTGGCAAAAAGGCCGGTGAGTTTTACACCCCGAGTGAAGTTTCCACTTTGTTGGCAAAATTGACGAAATCCAAACCGGGAGCAAGAATCTGTGACCCAACCTGCGGTTCAGCTTCATTGCTAATCAAAGCCGGGAAAGAGGTGGGCTCTAATGATTTTTCATTGTACGGGCAGGAAGCCAACGGCAGCACATGGGCACTGGCGGTCATGAATATGTTTTTGCACGGTTTCGATAATGCGACCATCCGCTGGGGCGATACCATCCGGAACCCCAAACTGAAAGAGGGTGATGCACTGATGAAATTTGATACGGTGGTTGCCAATCCTCCATTTTCGTTGGATAAATGGGGTGCGGAAGATACTGCAATTGCAGACAAATACAACCGTTTCTGGCGTGGAGTACCTCCTAAAAGCAAAGGAGACTGGGCATTTATCAGCCACATGATAGAAACCACTTACGAAGGAAAAGGAAAGGTTGGGGTTGTCGTTCCTCATGGAGTACTCTTCCGAGGCAGCAGCGAAGGGAAAATCCGGCAGAAAACCATTGAGGAAAACATCCTGGAAGCTGTGATTGGTCTCCCGGCCAACCTGTTTTTCGGGACAGGGATCCCAGCAGCCATTTTAGTCTTTAATAAAGGCAAAGAGCAAAATCAGAATGTTCTGTTCATTGATGCCAGTCAGCAATATGAAAGCGCAAAGAACCAGAATCTCCTCAGAAAAGAGGACATTGAGCACATTGTCGGGACTTATCAGAAATTCAATACAGGACAATTGCAGCCAGGTATTACAGAAGAGAAATTCAGTTATGTGGCCACGCCGGAAGAATTGGCCGAAAATGATTTCAACCTGAATATTCCCAGGTATGTTGATACCTTTGAAGAAGAACCGGAAGTTGATATTGCCAAAGTGCAGATTGAAATCGAGACACTGGAGAAGGAGTTGAAAACCTTACGGGTAGAGATGGCAAAGTATTTAAATGAGTTAGGGATTGCATAAAAAGACATAGAATGGTTGATAATAAAATGATCCCTCCAGATTATAAATGCTCTCCAATTGGACCTATTCCGGAAAGTTGGGTTGTGAAAAAATTAGAAGAAATTTTAGTTGAAGGAAAGCTTGGCGGAAACTATGAAAATGCTGAGGATAACAATGGTATTCCAGTTATTAAAATGGGGAACCTTGATAGGGGGGGTATCAAACTCGACAGACTTCAGTGCCTACCTGTTAATGAAGAGTATAATACTGACGATGTCTTAATGGAAGGTGATTTGCTCTTCAATACAAGAAACACATTAGACTTAGTCGGTAAAGTTGCTATTTGGAGAAATGAATTGCCTTTTGCCATATACAATTCAAATCTAATGAGGATGAAGTTTGATAAAACCTTAGTTGCTTCAAACTCATTTATGAATTATGTATTTAATTCCCTTTACGGTCTGAGGCAATTAAGAGGTATTGCAACTGGAACAACGAGTGTTGCCGCAATTTACGGACGAGATTTAGAAAAAGTAAAATTCCCCCTCCCTCCCCTCCCCGAACAAACAGCTATTGCTTACCTTTTGACCACATGGGACACCGCAATTTCCAAAACTATTGCCTTTATTGCCCAAAAGGAACTCCAAAAAAAGTGGCTCATGCAGCAGTTGCTGATTGGGAAAAGAAGGTTACCGGGATTTGGCGGGGAGTGGAAAAAGCTCGGAGCAGGTGAAATTTTCAAAAGTGTTACTGTAAAAGGTACGCTAAACGAGGAATTACTTTCTGCTACACAGGACAGAGGAATGATTCCAAGAAGTATGCTATCAGGAAGAGTAACAATGCCATCAAGCGGCACCGATTTTTTTAAGCTTGTTGAAAAGGGTGATTTTGTTGTCAGCCTTCGTTCCTTTCAAGGTGGTCTTGAATATTCATATTATAGAGGAATTGTAAGTCCTGCTTATACGGTTCTAAAACCAAGAAAGATAGTTAGTGAGGAATTCTACAAACAATACTTCAAGTCTTATGACTTCATAGGTCATTTAGCAATCGCAGTTATCGGGATTCGGGACGGGAAGCAAATCAGTTATGATGATTTTTGTACGGTAAATATTCCATCTCCTCAAATTGAAGAACAAACCGCCATCTCCCTGGTATTGCAAGCAGCCGATAAAGAAATTAGCCTGCTCAAATCCAATCTGGAAAAGCTGAAAGAGCAGAAGAAGGGGTTGATGCAGGTGTTGTTGACGGGGAAAAAAAGATTAAAGGTAAACGGGTAATTATAATATGTATCGAATCATTCCAATATCAAGATAATATGCAAGAATCGGATTTACACCAACTGTTGCAGAGTTTACTCCTTGAAACTGATGAAGAGCCCTGGTTAGAGTTTAAAACCAATGTTGCTACTCAACAAGCCAGTGTCACACCGGAGGGGATCGGAGAATACATTTCCGCATTAGCCAATGGAGCTTGTATTAATAATAAGGATTATGGCTATCTGGTTTTAGGCATTGAAGATAAAACGCATCATATTGTTGGAACCAATTTCAAATCAAGACAATATAAAATCGGTAATCAGGATTTTGAACTATGGCTAAGGACACTTATCCATCCTAAAATCAGCTTTGAGATACTCGAGACCACCTATCAAAATAAATCTGTTGTTATCTTCCGCATACCTGCAGCCAGGGTAGAACCGGTAAATTTCCAGAAAAAACCCTTTATCCGGATCAATAGTCAGAAAACCGATTTGAGAAATTATCCTGACTATGTTCGCCAGATATACAATTCCCAGGAAGATTGGAGCGCCAAGATCATTGAAAATGCTAGTATTAACGACTTGGATGCACAAGCTTTGCAAGTCGCCCGGCAAAAATTCAAAGATAAAAGCATCTCTGAAAGCTATTATGACGAGATAGACTCATGGGATCCTAGAACATTCTTAGATAAAGCGAAAATCACGATCAATGGTAAGATTACCCATGCTGCAATTATTCTGTTGGGGAAGGCCGAATCAGTGCATTTCTTGTCTCCTTCAGTCGCTGAAATCACCTGGAAACTGGATACTGAACAAAAAGCTTACGAGCATTTTAGCATCCCTCAGTTGTTGAATACGACCAAGGTCCTGCAACGCATCCGGAATTACCAGTACAAATTTTTTCCTGACAATGAACTGCTGTCCATTTCGGTTAATAAATACGAAACGAGGGTAATACTGGAAGCCCTGCACAATGCCATTGCACATCAGGATTATCCAAAGCAGTCAAGGATTATCGTGACCGAAAAGGTTGATAAACTTATTTTTCAAAATGCCGGGAAGTTTTTTGCCGGAACCCCGGATGAATACTTTTATGGCGATAAAACGCCCGACAGGTATCGGAATCCATGGTTGGCAAAGGCAATGGTTAACCTTGGCATGATCGACACGGTGGGTTATGGGATTCACACAATGTTTTTGGAACAGAAGAAGCGATATTTCCCGTTACCCGATTATAGTAAGTCGACACAAGAAGCAGTCGTTCTCGAAATCTATGGTCATGAGATTGATGTAAATTATACCAAAGCCCTCATGGAACATAAAAATTTAGATTTAAAGACTGTTATTCTCCTTGACAGGGTGCAAAAGCGATTGACTATCAATAAAGATGCGGCAAGCCTTTTAAGAAAACAAAATCTCATCGAAGGACGAAGTCCAAATTTTTACATATCGGCCGCCATTGCAAAGGCGACTGGTAAAATGGCTCAATACATAAAGAACAGGAGCTTTGATGACCGGTATTTCAAAGATTTGGTCGTTGAGTACATTAAGAAAAATGGCAAGTCTAGAAAAGATGAAATAGACAATCTCTTGTTAGACAAACTTCCAGCAGTTTTAGATAGTCAACAGAAGAAGAACAAGATTAGAAACTTGATTTATGCTTTATCGAAACGCGAACAAGTTATTGAAAATCATGGTACTAAACGTAATCCAATTTGGAATATCAAGCCTGGATTTTAGATAAACTTTAGATGAACTTTAGATAAACATAAATGCAAATCCACCTCATTACAGAAAATAACTTCAGTCAATTTTCGGCATTATTAGCCAAAATATATGTATAATGCAGGTGTTGCAAACCTGGATAAAGTGGATGACGAGAAAATCATTGAGTATGGAAAGAAAAGCTCGAAACTGTTTTGTCAGCTATCATCATGAACGAGATCAAAAGTATCTTGCAGGATTGCGTAAAGTAATCAGTAATATGAGCGTTGCTGACCATTCACTAAAAGATGATATTGGGTATTTATCCCAGGATACCATTTATAAAAAAGTCCGTGATAAAATGCGAAATTGTTCTGTAACCATTGTTTTGATTGGAGAAAGAACTGGACATCGAAAATGGATTGATTGGGAGATTTGGGCATCACTTAGAGGTTACACCCATCCAACTGACCCTTACAAATCTTTCAAGCCTAATGGCTTACTGGGAATTTTCCTTCCAACAGATTCTCCTTCAATTCCAGATAGGCTGAAAGATAATATTGATTCGGGTTTTGCAGTAAGCATGAAGTGGGAGAATTTGGCAAGAGATTTTGAAAGTAAAGTCAATTATGCGTATTGGAACAGAACCAATGTTGATTATAAAATTTGTAACCAAAGAGAAAGGTTGAAGGAAGATTATTCAAATTTTTTCGGTTTCAGGATCTAGCAATATGTCAGCAATAAACAGATTTTACCAGCCTACGAAAATGCAATCACGAGCACAGCTGTTATCGCTGGGCATAAAATGTATCTTTATTTCACATCAAAAGAATGATGTTGGGGATGCAAGAAAAGTTGCTGAATATTTCCAACGTGCAGGGATTGAGGTCTACTTTGATGAATATGATGGGGATTTACGAATTCAATATGAACTTGGAAATCCAAAAGAAGTGACACAAGCCATTATGAGAGGGATAAACAATAGCAGTCATATGGTTGTTCTTGTTTCACCAAATACCCTTTACTCATCTTGGGTCCCTTTTGAAATTGGATATGGTTATGACAAAACAGAATTGCGAGTACTTTGTCTTCGGGGAATTCCAAAAGGGAAATTACCAGAGTATATAAGAACCGTACCTATCATTCGAGATATCTGGGATTTAAATAGTATGATTGAAGGCCTTTCTGGAAAAAGGAAAGAAGTCTTGCTTGAATCGAAAATGATGAGTGAATTCAATAGTTTCAATAATCCCTTATATGGCATTATGGACAGTTTAATCAGCGACACTTATTAACTCAAACCAATGGCTACCAAAGAATATTTTATCACTAAACTATCTTTCAGAGAGGATGGTAATTTGATTCAAAATGTATTTGCTTACGAATCAGATGGTCAAATCCTTTCAGACGGAGCAAACCAGGACAGACAATGGATGGTAAATAAAACAAATTGGGGTTATCAACTCTCGATAATGACACCGAATCCAGATCACAAAGGTAATTGGATAAGAGGGGGAGCATTTACGTATGCGAACGAATTATATTCTTGGCCAAAAGACCTTCCAAGAAATATTACAAGAAGGAAAACATTTGTCAGTTATTTTCACAAAGATGATCAGGGATACAGAGAAAAATTTGAAAATATTTTTGGTGATTTAATGGTAAGCAAATCAGTTGAATATGGAGATATTGATTCGGACAACAGTGATGATTATATAAAGCAGTTGATCCAGCAGGAGTATTTATCCGATACGACTGTATTAGTTGTTTTAATAGGACCTAAAACAAAATGCAGAAAGCATGTTGATTGGGAAATAGCAGGTGCCTTGAATAAAAAGGTGGGTGACAACTATGCCGGATTGGTTGGAATTCTATTACCAAATCATCCTGATTTTGGAAGTGATATTTATCATGCTGAAAACCTGCCACAAAGGTTAGCAGCTAATGTAAAATCTGGATATGCTGCTTTATATGATTGGACGGAAAATAGAATAACACTGCAACAATGGATTGAAAAAGCCTTTACTAACCGAGGCAATTCTGAGAAAATCGTGAATAGATCAATTATTCAAATGGACAAAGATTCTTGTCAATGAAAAACCGATTAAAATATCCGCTAACACTTTATATTGTTTGGCACCCAGCCTTTACAGAGGGAAAATCTATTGCAAAAATAGTTTACAGTATCTTTTGCAGGGATGTTGAACTGCCATTATCTCGAGGGCTTGGAATACCAGTATATTACCGGTCTGTATCAGCTGATAAGGTTCCAATTCCTATCGACCCTAAAAGATCAGCAAGAAACGCAATTATACTACTCATTGATCAGAAATATTTTATAGATGCTAATTTCCGTCAATATACTGAAGCAGTAGTGAAACTAATCAATGATGACACTAGGATATATCCTGTTGCACTATGTGAGCAGGCATATGAGATTGGATTGGGGTTGAAGTCTTTTCAATTTATCCGAGCATTCTTTGGTGATTTGAGTGAAACGAAACATTTTCAGGCATCAATGAAAATAATTAAAACAGAATTGCTGCATGATTGTGCAAGATTGTTAATGAACTTTCAAGCAACATGCGAAGACAACCAAACTGATAGGGTTCCCTCACCCGTAAAATTATTTTTAAGCCATGCAAAAAAAGATGGATTAGAAACGGTTAAACGATTCAAGGCATTTGTCGATGCAGAATTAAAGCTAGATGTATTCTTCGATACTGTTGATATAGCTGATGGTTATGAGTTTGAAAAGCAAATTGAAGCCAATATTAAAAATTCGGCCCTTGTTGTTTTTCATACAGATGAATATTCTGCACGAGAATGGTGTAGAATTGAAGTGTTGATAGCTAAGAGAAATAAATGTTCAATTGTAGTTGTCCATGATATTAAAACTGGGGAGAAAAGATCATTCCCTTATTTGGGCAATACCCCTACTATGACCATCCAGGAAGACCCAGGGGAAAGCTTCTATAAAATCGTGAATCTAACTTTATGTCAGGTTCTTAACAATTTATTTCAACTTGAACTTTTAGATTCATTTCAAAAACAGTTCCCAACTAAGGAAACCGAATTTATTTCGCTGACATCTCCTCCGGAACTGTTCAATTTCCTTGATATTTATAAACGGAAAGAGGAAATCAAGCAACGACTGGTGGTTCTATATCCTGAGCCACCGCTTGGTGCGGAAGAACTTAGAATATTAAACGAGATTGACATGGATATTAACTTTATAACTCCAATTCTTTTACCAACACTAAGGTAATCATCATGGAACCAGAAACAAATATTTCAGGAATATCTACAAACTTGTCTGATTCTATTGCAGATCAAAAGGAAGGCGAAATAATTCAAATTCGAACACCATTATTGCATGGACAGAATATTTCCGTTTCAGTTTCAGAAAGCGATGATTTAGAAGAATTAGGGTTATCTGACCAACATTTGAAGGATATTTCTATTGAAATTGCAAGGTACTTACTCGTGAATGGAGCAAAAATGCTCTATGGAGGTGATTTAAGAAAAGGTGGCTTTACTGAAATATTTTCTGAATTATCTTATCAATACAAATTTATGCATGATAGAGAACATCGTTTTGTCAATTACTTCCCTTTTCCAGCTTCAAAATCCCTTTCAAGTGGTGAAAAGGCGAATTTCATAAAGCAGCAAGTTGAAGTTAGAACATTGGAACCACCAGTGCATCTTGGTAAATTAGATTCTGAAAAATCTTATGACCCATTCAATAATACAGCAGATAGGTTTGTGTTGGCAGAATGTCTTTCAGATATGAGAATTACAATGGCAAGTGAGAGTGAGGCAAGAATCATTTTAGGCGGAAGGGAAACAAATTTCGTTGGGTATTTCCCGGGCATTGTTGAAGAGGCTTACCATACTCTTAAGGCAAAAAAACCTGTTTATTTATTAGGTGGTTTTGGAGGCGCAACAAATTCTATCATCTCAATTATCAATGGGAAAAAAGCAAATAGACTCACAAATGAATTTCAATTTGACTCCGATTTTTCAAAGAATTTTAGAAAATACGTTTCGGGAAAATCTATTGTTAAACTTGATTATGATTTTGTCGAAGAATTTTTTCAGCAACACACAGTTGAATTACTTGCAAAACAAAATGGTCTTTCAATTGAGGAGAATCAAGTTTTATTCGAAAGCACTAATATTCATGAAATAGTTTTTCTTATCATAAAAGGATTAGCTGGAATAGGAAGCTAAGGAAAAAGCTTTCGATAACGAGTATGGGATAAATGATCGACTTATTAATTCATGTAAAGGTGCTCCCAAAACCAATAGTAAAGCCTAAACCTAAGCATTATTAGGATTAAAATAAATGAAGAGTTAACATTGCTGATAACGAAATTGACAAATTTTCACCTAAGAGGTTTAGAAAAATCAAAATTATGGAGTTCCTATCAAACACGCATCAAAAACATTCTCGTCAAATCAACCAACTTATCCTGCAGGCAGAAGAAGTGTACATGGCAGTTGCCTTTGTCAAACAATCTGGAATCAATCAAATTATGCCAGTAATAAAGAAGGCATTATCAAAAAGTGCAATTTTCAAAATAATTGCAGGGCAACACTTCTCCTTTACAGAACCAAAAGCCTTGTATTTACTGCGTGATCTGTTTAAAAAGAGTCCTCAATCAAAACTGTATTTAGCATCGGCAGCTTCAAAAGCAGTAGTTTTTCACCCCAAATTATATCTTTTTAAAACTGGAAATACAGGAACAATAATTTGCGGTTCGGCGAACATCACTGCTGGAGGCCTTGAAAATAACATTGAATGTTCATTGTTAATTCAATGTGAAACAAATGACAAAATTTGGATGCAAGTAATTGATTTTTTTCAACATTTAGCAGAGCCTTCAAATTCCGAAGAAGCAACTCTATTAGCGATTAAACGATATGAATCCTTTTATGAAAGTCAGAAAAACCTTCATAATCAAGTTAGATCCATACCAAACAGAAACAAATCGCAAATCGAATTCAATTATCCTAACCTCTTAATGCATTTTAAAAGTTATGACAATGAAAAGAGGAATGAGATTTTTACCGAAAAGGTCGGTCACTATAATGAAGCAAGAAAAGTTCTGAACAAAATCGCTGATGACAATGAACTGTCAAAGGCAAAATTCATCCCTTTACTTGAGGAATTGGTCAGCAAGGCTGGGGAAAGAGGTTGGTGGCATTCTGGAAGTTTATTTAGAAAAAGAAGACAGGTATTTCCTCATTATAAGGACTTTCAGAAATTGGTTCAGTATATAAGACAAAACTCCAATCAAAGTCCTTCTGTGGTTTTTGATACTGCCAAAACACAAGTTAAGCAAATCGAAGGCGCCGGCGTTAATTATATCACTGAAATTATGATGACTTACAATCCAGATAAATATGCCAACCTTAATAAAAACCCGATTACTGTTTTGAAAATTGAAGGGGATGTATTCATTAAAGCCCATCGTAATTCCTTTACAGGAGATGATTACGAAGAATATTGTGAACTCATCTCCGAAATAATTTCTAAACTCGGACTACGGAATATGCTTGAAATTGATTCATTTTTTAACGAATTATATTGGAAAATTAAGAGATGATCTTGAACCCTAATATGCCAAATAGACATTAACTAAAATGCCATTAATAAGACAAACATTTAGATGAACAAGTAAATAAATTATTCCTTCATTCATGCAAACCCCCTCCTTCAAAGAAGACCATATCAGTCAGATCCCTGCATTACAACTGCTGATAAAACTGGGTTACACCTATCTCAGTCCCGATGAGGCATTGCAATTGCGGGGAAATAAAACCACCAATGTCATTCTGGAGGACATACTCAGGAAGCAACTTAAAGAGATCAATGTACGAAAAGTCAGTTCGACCCGGGAGATGATTTTTTCGGATGCCAATATTGAAAATGGGATCCAGGCATTGAAGGATATGCCTATGAATGAAGGGTATATCGCAGCCTGTGAGCAGGCTTATAACCTGCTTACACTTGGGAAAGCCCTGGAGCAAAGTATTGACGGAGACAAAAAAAGCTTTACCCTTCAATACATTGACTGGCAGGATATCGGAAATAATGTGTTTCATGTTACCGAAGAGTACAGTGTAATGCGAAGCACCAGCAAGGAGCATTACCGTCCTGATATTGTTCTTTTTGTCAACGGAATACCGATGTGCATCATCGAATGCAAGCGACCGGATATGAAAGAACCTATCGCACAGGCAGTTTCACAGCAACTCCGGAATCAGCAGGAAGATGGTATCCGGAATTTGTACGTGTATGCTCAGTGTTTGCTCAGCACCAGCACGAATGAAGCCAAATCTGCAACGAATGGCACACCAGAAAAATTCTGGGCAATCTGGCATGAGAAGTTCAACAACAAAGAAGAAGAGGAGCAGTACAGCAAACATTTACAGGAGATCAAAGATCAGCCTTTATCATTTGACCAGAAAAATAAACTCTTCGCAGAGCGGTTCAAATATGTCCGCACCTACTTTGATGCATTGGAATCGGAAAAAATTCTGCCGGTCATCCAGGATGATTACATTGTCAGTTTATGCAAACCAGAGCGATTGTTGGACCTGGCCTATAATTTCACCTTATTTGATGACGGAGAAAAGAAAATTGCACGTTACCAGCAATTCTTTGTTATTAAAAAGGCGATGAAACGAATCCGGTCGATGGAGGGTGGCAAACGAAAAGGCGGGGTAATCTGGCATACCCAGGGTAGCGGGAAGTCCCTGACCATGGTCATGCTGGCCCAGGCAATTGCACTGGAGAAAAGCATTTTAAACCCCAAGATCATCCTGGTCACTGACCGTGTGGACCTTGATGAGCAGATCACCGGAACCTTTCGAAAATGCGGTATGTTCGTTGAAAATGCAACCACCGGCCAGCGGCTGGTTGATCTTTTAGAGAGCAAAAGTGATGCAGTTGTGACCACTGTCATCAATAAATTTGAAGCAGCGGTGAGGAAGATCGGGAAACCTCTTGAAAACCCGAACATTTTTGTCCTGGTGGATGAAGGTCACCGTACCCAGCATGGCATGTTTAATATCAATATGCAGAAAACCTTGCCCAATGCATGTTTTATTGCCATGACCGGCACTCCTTTGTTTAAAAAAGATAAAAACACAGCCCTCAAATTTGGTGGCATCATTGATGAATATACCGTTGACCGCGCCGTAAAAGACAAAGCGGTTGTTCCTCTGCTTTATGAAGGCCGTCATGCAAAGCAGGTCGTTCATGAAAATGCGGTAGATGATTACTTCAACCTCATTTCTGAACCCTTGACTGAATATCAGAAAGCCGACCTGAAGAAAAAGATGAGCCGCGCCGATCATCTGAATGCAGCGGAACAAAAAATCTATGCAATTGCATGGGATCTTAGCCTGCATTTCAGGAATAACTTTCAGCATTCCACTCCATTCAAAGGCCAGCTGGTTTGCGACAGGAAGGAAAATGCAATCAAATACAAAACCTGCCTCGATGATATCGGGATCGTCACCTCCGAAGTGCTCATCTCCCCTCCCGATGATCGTGAAGGAGAAGACAGTTCCTTTGGCGAAACCCCTGACAGGGTTAAGCGTTTCTGGAAAAAGATGATGGATGAACACGGGAGTCCGAAACGGTATGAAAAGAATATAATCAGTCGTTTCAAACACCAGCCAAATCCTGAGCTCGTAATTGTAGTTGATAAACTGCTCACCGGTTTCGATGAGCCAAAGAACATTGTGTTATATCTGACCAGGAAACTTCAGGGACACTCACTTTTGCAGGCTATTGCCCGCGTAAACCGTGTATTCACCGATAAGGATTATGGCTATATCATTGATTATTATGGTGTAATTGAACAACTGGATGATGCACTGCAATTGTACTCTTCTTTCGAGGATTTTGATCTTGATGACCTTGGTTCGACACTGACCAGTATCATTGATGAAGTGAAAAAGTTACCGCAATTGCATTCCGAATTATGGGACATTTTCAAAACCATTGCCAATAAGCGGGATGCGGAGGCATACCAGCAATTGCTAAAGGATGAATCCATCCGCGTTGTGTTTTATGACAAACTGCTGGCATTCGCCAGGATATTGAAACTTGCCTTCGCCTCTATCCAATTCCATCGCGGGACGGATGAAAAAATCATAAACCGGTACAAGGAAGACCTGGCTTTCTTCCTGAAATTGAGAAGCGCTGTATTACAACGCTATTCTGATGACATTGACTACAGGCAATACGAAGGACAAATACAGAAATTGATAGACACCCATGTTCAGACCGATGGAGTCAGTCCCATCACCGAACTGGTGAATATTTTCGAAAAAGAACGGTTTGAAGACGAGGTCGAAAAAACAGTCGGGACTGCAGCAAAGGCTGATAAAATAGCATCGAGGACAGCGAAGCACATTACCGAGAAAATGGAAGAAGATCCTGCTTTCTACAAGAAGTTTTCAGAAATGTTAAAAGAGACGATAGAAGCCCATGAATTTGGCCGGATTACTGATGCCCAGAAGTTAAAGAAGGTCACCGAGATCATGAATGCCGTTCTTTCTCATACCGATGCAGATATTCCTGACTCCCTGGCCGGATTGGACGTGGCAAAAGCATTTTTCGGCATTGCCAAGGAAGGACTGACAAATAAATTCATGGATGAAACTGTCCTGAAAAGCATTTCAGCAGATATTGCAATTGCAGCAGACGAAATTATCAAGCAGCATATCATTGTAGACTGGCAGGTTAAAATCGATGTTCCAAAGAGAATGTTGCATTTAATCGGCGACTACCTGATCGATGAAGTAAGAGACAAATATCATCTGCAAATGTCTTTTGAAGAAATTGACGGCATTTCGGAAAGGATTGTTGACGTTGCAAAGATCCGGTACAAAAGATGATGGATTCCATAGACTTCGGTTCAAAAAAGATAGATTTCCATTTGACATTTTCAGACAGGAAGTCTCTTGGCATCACGATTACTCCGGATATGGATGTCATTGTAAAAGCCCCTCGGGATGCTGCCATTGAAAGGGTTAAAGAGAAAGTCAGAAAGAAAGCCGCCTGGATCATTAAGCAACAGAGTTTCTTTTTAACCTTCCATCCAAGAACCCCTGATAAAAAGTATGTCAGCGGAGAAACCCATTTATACCTGGGCAGGCAGTATCGTTTAAAGGTAACCGAAGCCAAGTCCAATTCTGTTCATTTCCGGGGAAGTTATTTTGAAGTTCAGTCGAAGCACAAATCTAACGCCAAATCACTTTTACAGCAATGGTACAGGGAGCGGGCAAAAATTAAATTCGCCGAGGTTGCAGAACCATGGATCCAACGGTTTGAAAAATACAATGTCAAACCTGCAGCCATTTATTTGCAGGAGATGCCCAAACGGTGGGGCAGTTGCACACCCAAGGGCAAGATCATCCTGAATCCCGAGCTGATTAAAGCACCCAAACCCTGTATTGAATATGTTGTTATTCATGAACTGTGTCACCTTGTCTACCCGAACCACACCCCGTCATTCATACAATTGCAGGAGAAAGTGATGCCTGATTGGCAGAAATGGAAAATGAAACTGGATACATTATTAGCTTGATTATCATATTGGCATTACACGGTAATTGCAACCACCCCTGCCCTATCGTATAAATTATTTCTTCACGGTTCTGCTTTTAATTGCACAATCTGCCTGGCAATTGCACAATTTTTGAACTTATTGCACAAAGGAGTTTGCAATAAAAACATGACCGTTGGCCACCGCACTTTATTAAACTCGAAATTTCCGCAAAGTTACCTGCGAAAAATCCGCTTTCAGCTATAAAACTGTAAAGGGCGACCTCCTGATGGAACTGTCGCTCTTCGAGTGTATTCAGATTGGCAGTCAATCTGACCTACACCCTTGACATTATTTATTTTTCTCGGTATGCACTTGGGCATAAATTTCAATTTAACCAGGTGGGCCAGAAACCTAAATAAGCCCCGAGGGCACGGGCAACTATAATGAATAACTCACAGATCTACACAACCATTACCGAAAAGATCATCGCCAACCTTGAAACAGCCGGAAGCTGGATGAAGCTCTGGCAGGTTCCTTCGCCGGTCAGCATGAATGGCCATTATTACCGGGGTATCAATCGCCTTGTGCTTTCAACTGATCCATACAAGAGCCGTGTCTATGGCACATTCCAGCAGATTCGCTCAAACGGCGGACAGGTTCGTAAGGGTGAAAAATCCACTATCGTTGTGTTCTGGAAGACCGGCTTGGAACAGGATGAAGCCATCGGTATTACAAAGAAAACATTTCTTCTGAGGTTTTACCATGTCTTCAACTCCGAACAGGCTGACTTTGACGAGCAGGGTAAGCAAAAGATCGCCCAGCTTCAAAGCCTGGTTAACGAAAAAGTCAATGATGAACACTTGGAGGCTGAATCCATCATCGAAGGCTACAAAGGTCGCCCGGAAATTATCTACTCCGACAAAGACGACCGCGCTTACTATTCCCCGGTTGCCGATCTGATCTCTATCCCTGATAAGAAATACTTTACCTCATCTTCAGCATTTTATCGCGTTCTAAATCATGAACTTATCCACAGCGTTGGCCACCCCAAGCGTCTCAACCGATTTGATGGCTTGTCGAATAGCTACGGCGATATCCCATACAGCAAGGAGGAGTTGATTGCTGAACTCGGTTCTTCCTTCCTCTCCGGCATTGCACATCTTGACATGGATATCCGTAACTCGGCCGCTTACATCAAAGGCTGGGCCTCGGCGCTGCGTGACAACCAGAAATGGATCATGTGGGCCGCCGCCAGGGCTGAGAAGTCTGCCGATTATATCCTTGGCATTAAATCTTCTTATTCTGCTTCAGAAGAAAAACCCACATCTGAAGTGACCAGCGAAGTTTCGGTCCTTGAACCTATTCTGGAAGATTCCCCCTTTTAACTAAACCATACATTCAATAGAGCCATTCCGGGTTACCGGGGTGGCTTTTTTCATTTACACTAAAACCAAAACCTATGAACAATTTTAACAGTTATTCCGGGGATCCACGCCAGATCACAGCCCGCTTCGCAAGTAAATGTCACACCTGCGGCAAACCAATAATAAAAGGCGAACAAATTATCTACTGGCCAAATGGCAAACATGCCGGGCATCTGAAATGTGATGAGGCAGACTACCGAAATTCTTTGGCTTCCTTTGAAGATGAAGAGCGTTACAACAGCCAGTACCGGTAATTCAGATTCCTAAGCTGCTGCGGGAAACCGCAGTGGCTTTTTTCATGCTCGTCAGCATGTGTAGCCATTAATTATTCTGGGGTTATGCGCTTTCGGGATAACTATCATCTCGGAGTGAAACGTTCCGGGATTTTTTACTTTGATCCATCAGACCGCCGTTTTTCTTTTCCCGGATGCAATTACAGAAATCTGATGACTGTGGTCTTTGTTTAATTCTTATGCTAAGGTATTATCCCATTCCAGGGTGAAAGTGCTACTCATTCAAGAATTTTCCCGGCATATCCTGCAGGTGTTCGGTATTCCAGTTCCTACTTGAGTGCCCTTCCATGGTCTTAATTACACTTGCATATAAATTTCACTTAAAAATCACAGCCATGAAAAATTTTGTAAAAAACTACATCGGAAAGGGAAAGAAAATCGAAGGCCTTGAAATCATTAAGATCAACTTCAAAATCGAAGATCTCGTAAAGTTCTCACACAAATACAAGGATGAAGATTACATCTCCCTTGAAATCGCAAAACTGAAAAGCCCCGACCAATTCGGACATGACTACACCGCTTATGTAAACCGCCTGGAAGAATCCGAAGTTAACGAACCGGTAAAACCCACTGAAACTCCCAAAAAGAAACGCAATACTTCAAAGAAGGTTTCCAAAGACACGCCGTCAGAAGAAATCCCCTTCTGATCAGACACAGAAACCCTTAGAAAGGCTGCCCTTCGGCAGTCTTTTTTTTGTTCGCGAATCAGGCTTTTTTCTTTGCAACCAGGACAAAGAAGAAACCCTGCCAAAAAAGAAATCCCTTCCGGGCAGCTTTTGAAAAAATGTTCATTAAAACTTCCCGGTTTACACACAGACGCATAAAAATCCAGTCCGTAACTCAAGCGTTTTCGGTGTTTGAATTATTCTCGTAACTTTAAGCATAACCAATTAAACTTAAAGTATATGAAACGAGTATGCGGACTGGATGTACACAAAGAAACGATTTTTTGTGCAACAATCAAAGGGGAAAAGCGCGGTCCTGTGACTGAGCATTCTACCCTTACACCTTCCATTCGAGCAATGGGAGAACAATTATGGAATGATGGTATAGAAGAGATCGCAATGGAGAGTACCGGTATCTACTGGGTTCCTGTGTGGAATATTCTGGAAGAGATGGGATTTTCGCTGATGTTGGTGAATCCATACCTTATCAAACAGATGCCCGGACGCAAAAGTGATGTGAAAGATGCACAATGGATAGCAACATTGCTGCATAAAGGGTTATTGCGAAGTAGCCTGGTTCCGTGCCAACACATCCGTGAGTTACGGACCTACAGTAGAAAGTATATTAAGATTCAACAACGGCAAACATCTGTACTGCAGGAAATGGAGAGAGCCTTGGAGATGTGCAGTATCCGCATCACCAGTTTTGTTAGTAATCTTTCTGGCAAAAGTGTGTATCATGTCGTTCAACAAATTGTTCAGGGAGAAACATCTGCTGAGGTTATGGTGAAAGCTGTTCATAGCCGAATCGTGAATGCCCATAAGAAAGAGAGAATAATCGAATCATTGACTGGGTATATTACAGAACATCAACGTTTCATGCTTGAACTATTGCTGCAGGAGTATGAGATGCTGATTGATCAGAGCAACCGGTGCTTATTGAAAATGGAAGAGCTTTGCCGTGAATATTATCCGGAGCAATTAAAATTACTTTTAACCATCCCTGGGATAAGCCATATTTCTGCCATGATTGTTATCGCCGAGACCGGTGCAGATATGAAAGCCTTTGAAAACAGTGGGAAATTTTCTGGCTGGACGGGACTACGTCCAAGAAACGATGAAAGCGCCGGGAAGTTTAAAAGTACTGCAACAATGAAGGGCAATCGTTTTCTGCGTTCCACTCTGGTACAGGTTGCATGGGCTTCCACACATATAAAAGGTTCCTATTTCAAAGAAAAATTCAGCCGCCTGGCAATGAGAAAGTCCAGGAAGAAAGCATTAATTGCTATTGCAAGAAAACTTGGTGTTTTGATTTGGAATGTGCTTTATTATGAACAGGTTTACAATCCGACCAGACTTATCGTTTACGATCCAGGGAAACTTCAGGCGAAAGTGAACTATCATCAGAAAGAAGTTGAACGACTGCAGAATTTAGGCAGAAAATAAGGTTTTAGCGTAAAGGTCGCCTTGCTTTTTGGTGGAAAGTACCCCGTTAAAAAATTGATCCATGCAATTTGTCCTGAAAAGGACTTTGAGAACACAGACATGAGTTATGGCCGTCAGTAATGACGGATAAACTCGCAGGAGAAAGTAGCACCCAAAAGGCTCTATAATTTGGTATTTGAAGAGGATTTATAGGAGAAAGCAAGCAAAACCCCACGCACAATATAATACTTGAAATCCTTACTAAGCTACCTACATCGACAGGGCTTCCAACTAGTAGGCGCAGCAAAGTTGGAACTGTCAAGGGCGACAAGAAATGTTCGCTTTCAGTGTATTCAGATTGGCAGTCAATCTGACCAACACCCATTGACATTATCCAATCGATCCGGTTTAACGCTTCGCGGTCAGAAAATTTCAAGTATCCACAATCTAAAACCTTACTACCAT
>Ga0268284_1000686_pt1 | contig 21054 bp, 24 predicted proteins | sample saktaG_14_FD_190137 | JGI IMG/M metagenome (GOLD analysis project Ga0268284, IMG submission 190137) | Saline water microbial communities from Sakinaw Lake, British Columbia, Canada - sak_2013_06_06_40m | ecosystem: Environmental > Aquatic > Non-marine Saline and Alkaline > Saline ...
AGTCTGTGTTAATGTTCACAGGGTGGCTCCTTCTTAATAGATTTGTACTTGTCCGTACCAAACTATTATAGACAGGAGTCATCAACTCTTATACTAATGACGTGTTAATCTGTAGGGGCGGGTTTTTGAACCCGCCCGCTGAGAGGAATGACATTATGAATCTATCAAAGCGTATGGACAGGATACCGCCCTACCTGTTTGTGGAGATAAACAGGAAGATCGCTGAAAAGCGGGCCGGGGGCGAGGATGTCATAAGCTTCGCCATCGGCGATCCCGATATTCCGACGCCGCAACATATAATCAATGGCCTCTGCCGTGCGGCGCAGGACCCGGCTAACCACCGCTACCCGGAGACCTACGGGATGCCGGAGCTGTGCAGGGCCATAGCCGGCTGGTACAAGTCGCGTTTCGGTGTCTCGCTGGACTGGGAGCCCACCAGCGAGGTATTGCCACTGATCGGCTCCAAGGAAGGCATCGGGCACATGTCCTTCTGCCTGCTGGACCCGGGCGACGTGGCGCTGGTGCCCGATCCGGGGTATCCCGTCTATTCGGTCAGCACACTGCTGGCGGGCGGTGAGGTCCACTATATGCCGCTGCTGGAGGGCAACGGTTTCCTGCCCGACCTCGACGCCATACCGGCCGCGGCGCTCAAGAAAGCCAAGGTGCTGTGGATATGTTATCCCAACAACCCCACCGGCGCCGTGGCCGAGCCTGCCTTCTTCGAGAAGGTGGTAAAGTTCGCCGGATCGAACGGCTTGGCCGTTTGCCACGACGCGCCCTACACGGAGGTAGCCTTTGACGGCTACAGGCCGCACAGCTTCCTCGAGATACCGGGCGCAAAGGAAGTGGGTGTCGAGTTTCACTCGCTCTCCAAGACTTATAACATGACCGGCTGGCGTATCGGCATGGCCGTAGGCAACCGCAGCATGATCGATGCGCTCTTCCGATTCAAGTCCAACCTGGATTCGGGCATCCCTCAGGCCATCCAGCTGGCGGCTGTCGAGGCGCTGACGGGAGACCAGGGCGATATCGCCGCCCGCAACAAGAAGCTGCAGGCCCGCCGGGATAAGATGGTGGAGGCGCTGCGCAGCATCGGTTTAAGGGTCAGCAGTCCCAGGGCCGGGTTCTATATCTGGGCCGGGATACCGCAGGGATACACCTCGGTGCAGTACGTGGCCGAGCTGCTGGACAGGGTTGCCGTAGCGGTTACGCCGGGCACCGGTTATGGGAAGGCGGGAGAGGGCTATGTCAGACTTTCGATTACACAGCCCGACGACCGTTTCGACGAGGGTGTGAGGCGGCTGCTGACGCTCAGGAAAAAATAGACTGCGCGCAAGATCATCGATGGTAAAGACTACCTACAGTACACAGGAGAGAAGGGAGCGCGCTGTACTTGTGGGCGTGGAGGCGGGGAAAAGGCGGGACAGGTGGTCCCTCGACAGTTCGCTGGACGAATTAAACCAGCTTGCCAGGACAGCCGGGGCTGATGTGGTGGGCAGGCTGACGCAGAAGCTTGAGCGGCCGTCGTCGACCCATTATATAGGCTCAGGCAAGATGCAGGAGCTGATCGAGCTCAAGCAGGAGCTGGATTATGACACCGTTGTTATCAACGATGAGCTTGCGCCCAGGCAGCAGCGCAACCTCGAGGAGGCGCTGGAGGTAAAGGTTATCGACAGGACGGCGCTTATACTGGACATATTTGCCGCCAGCGCCAGGACCAGGGAAGGCAAGCTGCAGGTGGAGCTGGCGCAGCATGAATACCTGCTGCCCAGGCTGGAAGGGCAGTGGAGTCATCTGGAGCGGCTGGGTGGTGGCATCGGCACCAGGGGTCCGGGTGAGTCACAGATCGAGACCGACCGCCGGCTGATCAGGAAACGCATCACCAGCATCGGTAAGCAGATCGAGGCGGTGAGACGTCACCGCGAGCTTTACCGCAGACAGAGGAAGAAGTCCAACACGCCGCTGGTGGCACTGGTGGGATATACCAATGCCGGCAAGAGCACGCTGCTCAATGCCATCTGCCAGGCCGATGTCGTTACCGAAAACAAATTGTTCTCAACGCTGGATCCAGTTACCAGGAGGCTGAGGCTGAATGACGGGCGCAACATTTTGTTGACGGACACAGTCGGGTTCATACATAAACTTCCGACCCTCATCGTGGCAGCCTTCCATGCCACGCTGGAGGAGCTGGACGAGGCCGACCTGCTGCTGCACATTGTTGACATAACCAGCCCGGAGGCGGTCAACCAGAGCGATACGGTGGAGGGGATTCTACGTAGGCTGAAGCTGGATGAGAAGCCCCGGATCACCGTCATCAACAAGATGGACCGCGTGGTGGAGAGCCTGGAGGAGGCGCAGAGCGCTTATTTTGAGGTGCAGTCGCCGACGGAGTCGACCATCGCGGTGTCGGCCATAAAGGGCTGGAACCTGGATAAGCTTATGGAGATGATAGGCGAATTTCTAACTGCTGCTGATGCAAACAGCGAGGGGGCGCAGGTCAATTAGGCTGTTTCGTTTCGGTGCGCCCGGTGACGAGAAGCCCGGCATCGTCGACAGCGCCGGTGTGCTGCGCGACCTGTCTGGCGTAATCGGCGATTGGGACCGGACTACTATAGCCGACGGCGCTATGCTGGAAAGGCTGTGCAGGTTGAATCCGGGGGATTTGCCCTCTGTAGACGGCGGGCAGCGCCTGGGCGCGCCGGTGTCGGTTACGGGCAAGCTCATCTGCATCGGCTACAATTCACGCATGCATGCCAGGCAGATGGGGGAACAGTTGACTGAGAAATCGGAGCCGGTGGTATTTTTAAAGGCCAACAGCTCGGTGTGCGGTCCCAACGACCCGATTTTACATAACCGGTTTACCAAAAAACTGGATTGGGAAGGGGAGATGACGGTGGTTATCGGGAAAAAGGGAAAATATATAAATCCTGCCGCTGCCGACGATTATATATTGGGCTACATGTGCGGCCAGGACCTTTCGGAGCGCTACTGGCAGTTTGAGACCAATGACAAGCAGTACACAAAAGGCAAGAGTTTCGACAATTTCGCGCCCCTGGGGCCTTTTTTAGTGACCTCGGACGAGGTCCCTGACCCTTCGGACCTGCATGCGGTATTAACCGTAAACGGGGTCACACGGCAGGATTTTTACACCAGCGACTATATACATAGCCCGGCAGGAATAGTTAGTTACCTGTCCCAATTCTTCACCCTTTACCCGGCCGACGTCATTTTGCTGGGATCGCCGCCGGGAAACGCCAAATCGTGGGGTGATGATTGCTGGCTGAAGCCGGGCGACAGGGTGGAGTTCGAGATCAGCGGTCTGGGAAAGCAGCGCCAGGATGTGATAAACGAAGAATTGTAGACATAAAGTAAATTGTATTGGTGGAGAAAGATATGGTGGATGGTTGGGCTCAGGAACAGTAAAATACTACAAGGAATTAGTTTAAAAAGACGGATACCATCATAGATGTCACGACCTAAGGGTAAAACATATACACTTCAGGTTCTCAAAGATGGGTTTGAGCAGTTTAAAATGGAACATGGTCATTACCCAAGTGCTCTTGAAATTGATTCATGCCCATATCTCTGCACGTCTCGACTTATTCAATTTAGATTCGGAGGTTTACTCAAACTTAGACAGCTTTTGGATATTGACGATGCAAATTATGCTTTAGGTGAGCACAGAAAACGTATTTGGGCTGATGCTGGCAGAGTTTCATTAGAGAGCGAAAAGGAAATTAGCAACTTTTTAATAAATAGATACGGTGAAGTCTGTGTTCATGAAGAGAAGAAATATGGTAACGGGAGAAGTCGTGTCGATTTCTTCGTTTATGCAAAAGAGACTTTTGCCGTGGAGGTATTCAATACCTATACAATACACGGGATTACAGGTAATTTAACCTCAAAATTAAGAAAATATAGTGATTTTCCGCATAAATTGTTTTTTGTTATTACTGGCGGGGACTTTGAGCAAGAAGATATTAATAGAATTATATCCAGAAGAAAGAGACATGTTTTGGGAAAGAACATGAAATGCCTTTGTGTGAAATCTTTCAAAGAGGAATGCCTAAATAATATCAAACCACTCGAGGTCTATTTGAAATTAGACCTCAGTAAATAAATACATCAAAATTATCCATGTCGTACACTGTACCTTTTACGACATCAAGAGTCTGTATTATAATTAGAGCATGAGCGTATCAAGCAGCCCCGACCTGCGCCGACTCGTCGATGACTTCCTCGAGTACCTGGTCGTTGAGAAATCGCTGTCGGTTTTAACGGTGCGCAATTATCGCCATTACCTGACGCGTTTCCTGTCATGGATGGAGGAAAATTCCATTCCCCTATCGCCCTCAAAAGTCGATTTGGATTTGGCCGGGCGGTTCCGGCTTTTCCTGGCCAACTACCGGGACAAAAACGGCGCTACCCTCAAGAAGTCCACCCAGACCTATCACGTGATTGCAATTCGCTCCTTTCTACGCTACCTGGCTACCCGCCGGGACCTGGACGTGCTCAACCCTGACAAGATCGACCTGCCCAAAACCGAATCTCGGGTCATCGAGTTTCTCAACGCGGACCAGTTAGCCCGCCTGCTCAACAGCCCGCAGATCTCCGACGAGATGGGTTTGCGTGACAAGGTCATACTCGAGCTATTTTTCAGCACCGGGCTGCGTGTATCGGAGTTGACCAAATTGAACCGCGACCAGATAAACCTGGAGACCCGGGAGTTCAGCGTCAAAGGCAAAGGCAATAAAATAAGGCTGGTCTTTATTTCCGATACTGCCGCGGAATGGCTGAAAAGATACCTTGCAGTGCGCAAAGACGATTACAAACCCCTTTTCATCCGTTACAGCCGTGACAGGTCGGAACTGAAACAGGGTGAGAAAATGCGACTGACGCCGCGGTCTGTAGAAAGGATCGTCAAAAAGTACTCCAAAAAAGCCGGACTGCCCTTCGACGCGCACCCGCACACGCTGAGGCATTCCTTTGCCACCGACCTGCTGATACAGGGCGCCGACCTGAGATCGGTGCAGGAGATGCTGGGACATGAAAGCATCCGCACCACACAGGTCTATACACATGTCACAAACCAGCACCTTAAGGAAGTCTATAGAAAATACCACAGCCGTAAATAATATTATGTCAACTTCTGCACTGCCATGGAGGTCATCATGAGTGAATATGAAGCCGTTGTCATCGGAGGTGGTCCTGCAGGGTTAACCGCCGGCCTCTACCTGTCCAGGTACGGCCTCAATACGCTCCTGCTGGAGCGCGGACTTTGCGGGGGACAGATCGTCAATGCCGGCCGCGTGGAGAATTATCCAGGGTTTCCAGATGGCGTATCGGGTATGGACCTCGGCCAGCTCATGAGCGACCAGGCCTCCAAATTCGGCCTTAACTTCGAAACGGCCGAGGTGAGCGGCGTAAAACATAAAAAGGAGTCATTTGAGGTTATCACCGATGATGAAACCTACAAGGTGGGTGTTGTGATCATCGCCACCGGCTCGAATTACCGCAAGATGGGCATTGAAAATGAGGAGCGGTTGACCGGTCGGGGCGTCTCCTACTGCGCCACCTGTGACGGTTTCCTCTTCCGGAACATGGATGTGGCTGTGGTGGGTGGGGGCGACACGGCCGTGACGGATGCCCTTGAATTGAGCCAGCATGCCCGGCTGGTTTACGTCATACACCGGCGGGACCAGCTCCGGGCCAGCCAGGTGGTTCAGCGCTCCGCCATGTCCAATGACAAGATCAAGTTTGTCTGGAACAGCGTTGTAGCCAAACTCGAGGGGGAGGAGAAATTGAGCGGGGTTGTGATCAAGGATGTAAAGACCGGCGGCACATCCGGGCTGGAGGTCTCAGGCGTTTTCGTGGCCATCGGTCTGATCCCCAACAGCGATGCCTTCAGGGGATTTGTCGAGCTCGATGAAGCAGGCAATATACCGACAGATGCAATGATGCGCACAGCCCTGCCCGGGGTATTTGCCGCCGGCGATATCCGCAGCAACTCAGCCCGCCAGGTCGCCGCGGCGGTCGGCGACGGAGCAGTGGCGGCAAAATCTGCTTTCGGCTACCTGAAGGGTGGATAAATGAATGGTGGGCTCGGCAGGTTTCGAACCTGCGACCAATCGGTTATGAGCCGACCGCTCTACCCCTGAGCTACGAGCCCTCACAATGTACACCGGCTAACGTTACAATAACTGCCGGGCAATTTCATAGTATAGCACAGCCTGTTGTAGCAGTGAAGATGATATATTGTAGGGGCGGGTTTTTAAACCCGCCCGGTATGGCGGGCGCAGCTAAAGCAACGCCCCTACTATAAGAAATATTATAAGGAGATGGCAGGTATGCGACTTCAATGGTTGGGCACAGCCGGTTTTAGGATCGAAACCGATGATCAGGTTTTCCTCATCGACCCTTACTTATCGCGTGACCCTCTGTCCCGGCCCGTACAGACCCTCAAGCCGTCGGACATCTCCGATGCGGGGCAGATATTTATCTCTCACGGCCATTTCGATCACCTCTACGATGTGCCCGCCATCATGGCTGCCGGCAAATCGTCCGTCTACTGCTCACAGACAGCCGCGGCCACGCTGCTGCGTGAGGGGGTCGACAGCGGCCGTATACATGCGGTTACCGCCGACGGCTTCGCCCTGGATTTCGGTGGTTACCGGGCGCAGGCCTTTTTCAGCCGTCACGTCAAATTCGATATACCGTTGGTCGCGCGCACCCTCTGGCGCATGGGCCCGGCGGGCATCCTCCGCATATCCAACTCCGGCATATCGCGCAATTACCCGATGGGCCAGGTTTTGAGCTGGCGTTTTACCGTCGACGGCTACAGCATTCACCATTTCGGCAGCGCCGGCTTTATGCCCGGGGAGTTGGAACGCCTTGCAGCGAATCCGCCGGACCTTTTGCTGGTGGCACTGCAGGGCCACACCCATATCTGCGATATCGCCCTGGAATACGTACGAATGATAAAGCCGCGCCTGGTCATACCGCATCACCAGGACGATTTTTACCCGCCCATTTCCACGGCCGTGGACATCAGGCCGTTTGTAATGAAAGTCTGTGAGAGTTGCCCGGGTACCGAGGTGAGGGTACCGGCGATGAACGAGACGATTGTGCTATGACGATATGTCTTGTTATGTAAACTCTTAAGACGCGCAGACCCTGTTGCGTCCTTCGTTCTTGGCCCTGTACATGGCGGCATCCGCCCTTGAATATATATGGCCGATGACCGTATCGTTTTTAGATGATTCCACAAGGCCCACGCTCACGGTGAAATGGATCGGGACTCCCGTGCCTGCCGTTAGCGCGGCATCGCAGCAGGCGGCGCGTATGCGCTCGGCGATCTCCACCGCCTCCGCTTTGTGTGTTTCGATCAACAGCAGGCAGAACTCGTCCCCGCCCGTCCGGCCGAATATGTCCGACTGGCGAACGTGCGATGCGACCAGGGACACCAGCCTTAGCAGCACGTTATCCCCCTCGGTATGCCCGTAGCTGTCGTTGATATTTTTAAAATCATCGATGTCGATCTCCATCAGGGAGAAAGGTTTGCCATACCTCACAAACCTGCGCAGTTCCCGCTCTCCCTGCTCGAAAAAGGCCTTGTGATTCACTATGCCGGTCAGGCTGTCACGCGTGGCGATCTGTTTCAGCTCTTCCTTCACTTTCTCTTCCTCTACCTGAGTCGCGTACTGCTTTCGCCTGTACGAGTATAGGTGGTGTGAAATGATCAATCCGACGATATTGATAAATACAAGTGAGGAGATCTCCACCCTTATCCACGGAAGAGTCAATTGCTGAGCGTTTACCGCTAAATATACGAGGCAACCTGCAGTGAATAATAGCGCAAGTGTCACGCGGTATAATAGCCTGAACGGCACACCCAGGTAGATAACAACGAGGATTACCAGATCTGCCAGCGCGTGCCCCGTATAGATTGCCGGTCTGGTGAAGATGATAAGGATATTTAAGGCCACTCCGAATAAACCCCAGATAAATATACTGTGATCGTAGCTTTCCGGGTCTATTTTTCTGCGCACATACACGATCAAAGCAACGCTGTATATAATGAAGATAACGCGCAGTATCATGAGGAAGCTAAGCACGGCCGGCTGGACCGTAAAGGTGAAATCATTGGGTACAGTCAGTGCGACAACGGCCGCCAACAGCAATATCCCCACCGTGGCCTGCCTGCCGTCATCACGGAGTGAATACAGCCGGTAACCCTTCTCTAATTCCCCGCCCAGCCGGCCATCCAGGTTCGGCCATTTAATTCCCGACATCTTCATAAAGCATGCCCGTCAACAATTAAATCGAAACAGCATAACACAAATTTTCTATCAGCACAACGATAAGTCGTAAATGTTCTAAGTTTACGAAGACTAATACTCTAAGATTAACCGGATAATATCGATGATTTTGAAGGCCGCTACCAAATCCGGTTTGTGAAGCGTACTTGACTGCAACAGCAAAGATAACTACAATATCTAATTAGCACTCAGGATATTTGAGTGCTAATTTTTAGATTGATTACAGCTCCCGGAGGGACCGATGCCGATATATCAATACTGTTGCTCAAAATGCAACACTAATTTTGAGCTCAGGCAGGGATTCAACGACGAGGGCGTGGCCGCCTGCCCCAAGTGTAAAAGCGAAACCAAGCGCCGCTTTGTGCCGGTTCCCATTATCTTTAAGGGGTCGGGATTCTATGTCACCGACAGCAGGAAACCCTTGGACGCGCAGCAGTTGCCGGCCAGGGTGCCGGAGACAAGCAAAGAGGTGACCGTGGCCAGGCAGCCCGAACAGACCAAGCCGGCTGCCGGTGAGGCCCCAAAACCCCAACCCTCTTCTACCGGCTGTTGATGCCGCTCGTTTCCCTGTGTTAAACTCGGTATACGTCCCTGTAGCTCAGCGGACAGAGCGGCTGCCTTCTAAGCAGCGGGTCGTGGGTTCGAATCCCCCCAGGGACGCCATCGTATCTACAGGGAGCAGCTGCTTTTCCCACAACAGGCAAAGTAGCGCAAAGTCGTAGTCACCCTTCCCGGAATCGTCTAAGCTGTCAGCATGAGGGTTATAACGTGACTACCCTATCTGACGCTCTGGCAGCCTACCGTATCTTCGCCCAGGCCGAAGGTAAAAGCCCTAAGACCGTCAGGTGGATAACGTCCAGCCTCGGATACTTCAGCATCTTCCTCGGCAGCGAGCACCAGTGCATAGCGGAAATCACCGGTAACGACCTGCGAAGGTTCATCATAGCACTTAAGGATCGCCAGAAATTCGCTGATCATCCCTTCAACAAACCGCAGCAAACTACAATTTCAATTCAGTCGATTGAAACCTACTGCCGCGCCATACGCGCATTCTTCGGCTTTCTCCACCGGGAAGGCTTTATTGAGTTCAATCCGATGGAGAAGATTAGGCTGCCCAAGGTTCCGCAAAAGGTAGTGCCCACCTTCTCAGCCAATGATTTAGATAAACTTTTATGTCAACCTAACAAACAAAGCAACCAGGGGTTCAGGGACTATGCCATCATCCTGACATTGGTTGATACTGCCATGAGAATAAGCGAGCTGGCCGAGTTAAAGCTTGATGACGTCGACTTTGAGAACGGCTATCTCAAAGTAATGGGAAAAGGCAGCAAGGAGCGCTTTGTGCCCTTTGGGCATAAAGTGGCCAAGGTACTATTTAAATACAAGCTAAAGCACAGAGCGGAGCCTGTTGGCACCGAAAATTTCTGGCTGCGCGCCGACGGCAGGCCTCTAAATGCAGAACGCATGGAAAAGCTCATCAGTGGCTATGGCAGGAGCGCCGGCTTCAAACGCTGTTATCCGCACAAACTGAGGCACACTAGCGCTGTAATCTACCTGCGTAACGGTGGCGACCCATTCAGCCTACAGAAGAAGCTCGGACACACTTCGCTGACCATGACGCGCCACTATTCCAATCTTGCGGACTCCGATGTCAGAGCGCAACATCTGCGCTTTGGGGTGGCTGACAGATTGAAAGGATAGTTGACTTAATTCTGGTTCAAGGTCTGACGAAGCATATCAGCTTTTGATATGAAGCTCAGTCGCTTCAGAAAAAAGGAACGACTTCTATATGCCCGCAAAAGTAACAGGCTCTTTTATAGGACATAACGATGCCCCGTCTATCACTGATCTCGCTGGGTGATTCCATGGTTTGATAGGCCTGGCCCTCAAATCTTTCATCCCGCATCCAAGTATGGTCGCTCATAATGCATAACGCGTAAGCCTCATCTTGTATAGGGCTGGTGGGCTTCCTTACCAGCTTATTCTCAGCTTTTATCCAGTCGTCAACAGCGTCCTTCAAATATAGATGTTTCTTAATTCCAGGCATCCGCCCAGGTATAATCCCCTTGCGTCCAAGTCGTTTGACAGACTCTTCGCTCTCCAAATTCAGTATGTATCTCAAATCTTCTACGGTATAATGACGCCGCTCAGTATCTTCCACATTCTTCAGCCTTTTCTCCTGGCAGGGAGCGCACAACGGTCCGGGGTTGCCTTCTCGAAGGTTAGAGCCACATTCTACACATTTGCGTTGCATTGTGAGACTCCCAATGGACGGCCGGCACCTGAAAAAGGTTCAAAATATTTTTATAATCGCAGGCTTCTACGCGTACGATTAATACTATTCTGAGTATCTTTTCGCATTCTAGAGCGCGCATCCTGAATAGCGCTAGCCGCTTGATCATTAATGACATCAGTTATTACTTGAGTTAGAGAGCGCAGCTGATTCGAGCTTAATGTCTCAAGGTTCTTCTTAACCTCGCCATAGTTCTGAGGAAAGTAAATAGGTTCCACCGTTTGTCGCACGTATTTAACCTCAGTCTCTTTGCGCTTTATTGCAGCTTCAAGACTTGCACTGGCCTTCCGTAAATCATTAATCTGTTTTTCCAGCTCAGCTACAACGTCGCGCTTCTTGGCAATAACATTACCAAGCGCCGCGATGTTATTTTTGGTGCGTGCTTCTTGTCGTTCTAACGCTCCAATATCAATGTTTTCTTGTTCTCTAACCCTGTGGACATCCCGCAGGCTCACTCTGAGTTTCTGAGCGATGTAACGAGTAGTCTTGCCCTGCTTTAAGAGCTTCCTTATTTCATCGGCCTTATTGATCATATGTGCCTGATCTAAGCGCTTGATACCATTGATACCACTGATACCATTATAGCATTCCTCAGCTATAACATACGTTGTATTTACTATACTTACTAATGGTTTATTATGGAGGTATCAATAAATCGAGCTTCTCCACTTCTCATAGCTTCGCATTCTAGGGCTTTGAGTCACCTACGCCCTTTCGGGTCATTGTGGGAGACCGATATAGGAGAAAAAAATGAATAAACATTAGGTTCTATACTTTTGACAATATCCGAGTAAGAATATTAGAATCCGTGCTAGAAACGTGTATTGCAGAAGTAAATGAAATGATGATGACTCGAATAATAGTAAATCTACTTATCGGTGTATTACTTACTCTTACAGCATGTGCCAATCCAGCGAAATCTCCACAACCACCAGCATCTTTAATTACTCAGCAAACACCTGCGTGCACTACCAACGCTACTTCGCCGTCTCAGCTTGCTTCTGGTCAACCATCACCAACCCTATCTATCTTTGATAACTTAAGTGTAAGCAGAATGATATTTAGTTTCCTTCTATCATTAATTGGTTTGATTTTAATTAGTATTGGGAGAAAACAAAAGAAACGGAATGTATGGACATTAGGGATTGCCGTCGCTTTGGGAGGCGTACTTGCAATATTTGTTGAATCACCGGAAATTAGGACTATCATACTAGGCATAGCTGCTGTTTTTGCCACAATATTTTCTGCTTTAAGCATCCAACAATCACAAAAACTTAGGAAGGAAAATCTTGAACGCGAAAATCGGGATAGGCAGGAAAGGGTATTAATCGAGATTAGTCAATGGGCAAAGGACATTATAGGATGTTGCCGAGAAAAAGCGATTTTAGGGGAAAGACGTGATACAGTAAGCAGCAGATACGAATATGATGAAATTGATAATATTAGAGCAGATTTGGAAGTATCTCAGGCAAATGGCCAATATATTCAGCAGGTATCTGGCAGCTTTACTGGACTGGTCGAGTTAGTAACCATGTTTATTGAGCATATTAGAGAACATGTTTCTCTGTTGGAAAAGCAGCCAATCCATCCTGATATGATAGCAATGGGTGAGTGGAAGATTATCAACAATTATTTGGATCAGTTGCATGAGCAGAGAATACAATTGGTAACGGCTGGCCTTAGAGTCCTTGAAGAAGTTGGGAAACTCAGAAGTGGTACTTTACATGAGAATCAGGGATCATAAGATTTACGGGAATATAATTATCTTGTTTTCCTTCTAATTTCGTCTTTAATTTGTGTCGTCATTTTTTTGTTGTTTTCTTCCATAGTCTTAGCCACACCTTCGGCTATCCGACTGGCGATGTTTTCTAGTTCGGGGCTTCTGGTTAAACGCAATGCCCTAAATTCTATTGTGCGCTGTATCTCCCGTTTATTTAAACCAAACATGCCGTACCTCCTTATTCGAGTGAACGAAAGCAGGCACATGATAACACGTGGCAGTTTCTACCGGTATTGTCAATGAATGCACAATATGAATAAGCCTATTTTCTTTTAGGGCAGCTGCGTGCATCATGCGCGTAGCTTTTACATATGCTACATCTTCTGGCGTAGTGACATGTCTGGGCATTGTGGCCCAAGTTACCACACTTCGAACACTTCTTTTTGCTTGGACAATTGCGAGCTGTATGATCGCCAGCACGGCAAATGCTACATACCATATTTTCTTCATCTCCTTAGTACAATTCGATATTATTCATCCTATTGTCAGTCCATTTACAATTGTCTTTTTAATCTAGCAGAATATTGATTAAGGACTCCCAATTATATACTGACATTATTATCGAATAAGGTCATCTCGGTTTTATATACTAACTCATCTACTACCGAAATCAATCTTTTGATCTGCTGCTCGGACACTTGTATTTTCTTACCAACTTGATCGTAGGAAGCATTATGAATTATAAAATGTCGTTTATGGAAACTTTCATTTAAATAGGCCCAGTCCTTCTCGATAAGTTTCACTATATCCACCCCAAATTCCTTTTTGATTATTGTTTTTGTCTCGTCTAAACTCTGGAAATGGATACGTCTTTTTTCCACTAGATATGCATTGACTTCGCTGTGGTGCTGAAAAAGTTGTCTAAAGTAAGTTTCCAGTGCAGAAACACAAAATACTAACGATATTTCAGGGTATTCCTTCGAGACACTTTTAGCTAATTGTATATCATGACTGTAGGCAAAAAGTGTGCTGCGCACTATGGAGATTATTGGTACTGCAAAATGACAGCTGCAACATTCGACTAAATCCAAAGCCATTCTATTGCTTTTAATAGCATCAATAGAACTATATTTACCAAGTCCGCATTTTGGACATTCCCCATGAGAGGATTCTCGATTAATCTGTTTATTTAAGTCTCCGACTTTTTCCACGATGTTAATTATCACATCAGGAGTAGACGTTCTTTTCTGGGAAAACACAAAGGGAGCATGTTTATAACAATCAACACACTCAAATAGAAATGCACTGTGATCTTTTCCTCGCACAAAAGCTATGGGTCTCATCATTGTTGATGCACATTGAGCGCATTTATAAGTTTGGAGTACCATCTTATCGAAGCGTGCGATTTGTCCTTGAGGAATCCAAAATGTTGCCATCTTATAAGTTTAACATATCACCATAATACTTTTAATATTAACCAAATTTAATTACTATTTTCGTTGTAGAAGAAGCTAAATTAAGAAAACAGATTGAAACCTCTGCGGCCCATTATCCTGAAATTTCAAGACATCTGTGTCACATTTATGATGTGGTTAATCGATATAGGCCTGGTGAGCAAATAGATATGGATAATGTAAAACAAACTGCCCGTATTTTCCAAGATTGGGCTCAAGTTGAGTTTAAAAAAGGATGCCAAATAGACTTTGGAAATATCCAACATCTAAGCTCATTTCAGATGCATCTGCGTGATGCAAACAATTCAGTTGGTAAAGTGGTACTTCAGTTTTGGTTTCTTTGGGCATCCCACAATTATATTAGTGGGATCTCTACTATACCTCGTCTAATTGCCGTTTGCGCTATGACCGTTATTTTATCTTTAGGGCTTGCGGTTATGGGGGCTGGTGGTCTTATACCGGAGCCATTATATTCGTCTTTTTTAGTGATTCCTTTATGGTTAACTATCGTGGTGGTGATTGGTTGTATCAGTGATTTTAGTACCATGCTGGATATTGTCCAGGTGCAAGAAAATACTTTTAAGGAAGCTCATGAGTACCTGCAAAAATTAAAAGACAAAAGCAGCAATTGAATCCAATGGCACAGTTAGTGATCCTTGCCTGGTTTATTGGATGCGCTTTGATTTCGACAATTGTATTTCATAGCTTCTTCTCGCTATCTTCTCTGCTCTCTCTTTTTCTTTAATATATCTTTCGCTATTACGTTTCTTGAAACCACACCCTACACATTTCCAGATATAACCTCCCCAGAAACTTCTAGTTTGTTCAATCTCGGTTTCACATTTCGGACATCTGGGGGGCGTTTGTAAGTCCAGGTCATATGCAGAGACGGGTTCTGGATCAAGTTCGTACCACGAAGGTTTAGGAGCACGGACAATCCAAATAACACCAGCATATGTGATTTTGCCGATATCTTGCCACTCACCATATGGTATCGAAAGTATAGTTATCGGAGAGTGTCCATCTCCATGTAGATGCTTAATTCGATTGCGAATAACAATAACTATAATCCAGATGATGAATATGACTATTAGAGCAACCCAAACTATCATGGGCACACTCGCAAACCATTCCCACCAATTGCCAGTAAATATTTTAGAACCAATGCTGGTAACGATTGATATTGAGATCGCTACTATTATCGGGACTATTATTTTGTCTAACAACAATTTGAATACTTTCACAATCCATCGAGATTTTAGTCCGATATAATATGCGTGTCAACAGTCTCGGGCAAGCAGAAAGGTATCTATCGATGGCATATATATAATTTCACATTGGACTTTTGAGATAAATTAGGGTTAGGTTTAGCTAGAAGACTTCTTTGCGTTGTTCTAGTTATGCGAATACGATAGAATATTGGCGTTTCTATTCTGGGAGATATTATCAACAATCGGGGAGGTAGTTGTATGAGCAATATTAAATATAGAAGAAGGGGTACAGCTATACTCGAAACTCCCAGCGGGATTTTAGTTGTTGCAGGTAATCATGGTAAATATATGTTGCCAGGTGGCGGTGCGAATAGTGGTGAGAGTAGATTCGTTGCAGCATTACGGGAATTGACAGAAGAAACCAGCCTACGACCATACGAAGCTAAGATCATCTTTAATCACCTTGGGCCTGAACATCCCTCATTCTCTGGAAAAGGTAAGTTTCAAGATCATCATACCGTCTGTATTGTCAAAGCTACAGGGACAATTAAACTGCGCGATGATGCCAAACGGTTAGCATATGTTTCCCCCGATACTCTAAAAGGATTTGATCCGTTTAATCCCGGAAAGGAGATAAGGGTATCTCATACCACTGAAGCAATCATCGAGAGATACCGTAATTGGAAGAACTCAAAACAGGATATAGTAGCGGATGAAGATGCCAGCGATATCGGCGATGTTAGCGTAGAAGATGTCGCAGCAAATGAAGCTGATGATTAGATAGGGAGGCTGATATGATATTAATGGATCAACCCTGGTTTTGGCCTACTTGCGTAAGTGCAGTAGTAGTTGCTATATTGGGCTTTATTGCTTGGTATACGCAGATCCGAATACAAAGGGAGCTTGACTGGAAGGATAAATTACTTCCACGTTATCAAGAAGTGTCGTCTCATATACAGAAACTGGAGCGATCATTAAGCCAGATTCAGGATTGGCATCTAGTTGAACCGCAAGTTAACAATCTCCGAAATTGCAAGATTCAAAATGATTTGTATTTGGATGATAGAACTAATAAGGCAGTTAATGATCTTATCATTGAGATTGAGATGCAATATACAAAGGAATCTACATTGCAAACTTCAATGCCAATTAATCTACTCATTAATGAGAACGTTAATAATAAAATGACTACCGCAAATGATGCTATATTAATAGCGACGGGTCGAAAGAAAGGAATATTGACATATCCTAAAGACCAGTTAGAAAGCGGACGGCATGAACTATCACTGCAAATACCGATCTTAACCATTCTAAGTCTGTTGTTATTTTACGTATTCTTATCCAGACTACCCGACGCATCTACATGGGACATTTGGTTCTTTGCTGGGCTGAGTATTTTGGTTTTGTTATTTTCGGTGTTTCTCTGTGTAGTAGTCTATTTGCCCGTGAGGTTTAATTTCGTTGCTAAATTCATATCCGTTACCAAGACTTCTGTCTGGAAAACAGCCTACATTGAATGTCTTATTCTTAACTACTCATGTATTTTAGTTTTACTGTTGGCTAGCATTGCTACCAAAGAAGCTAGCAAGCAGATAGATATCTGTTGGTTCTATATTTTCTATATTGTTGGACTAGCGATACTTCTAGCCGTTGCTGCCTTCCCGTTCACTAATTGGCCCAAGAAGAACAAGCTACCTCAGATCAAATGATATTGAATTCGACTACACCAAAGACAGTTTCCGAGGCTATCAAGGTATTCTGTGCAGATATTGACTCTGCCCAGCCACCAATCTATGTTCCAGTTAGGCCAGACCCCACGGCTGCAATTAATTCGTGCTTTGGTTCTGTATCAAATTTTGTCAGCAGGGGTGGGGGTTCTATTCAATACGGCTGGATTATCTGGGCGGGATCAAAGCAGTTATTCTTGGAAGCTGAATTTCATGCTGTTTGGGTATCGCCTTTTTACGAAATGATTGATATTACACCCAAGATAGATGGTGAGGTTAATATCCTATTCTTGCCGGATATGAAACGAGTCTATAAGGGGCAGCTTATAGAAAATAAACGAAAGCTCCTCGTAATTAATGATGCCACATTGAGATGGCTGTGGTTGGGGCACCATAGGCATCTATTTAAAGAAAGACACTTTAAGAATGGACAAGTTGATATGGAAGCTGCCTTAAGAGATAAAGACCAGTGGGATCAATGGGAAAGCCAGGCTGAAGCGCTCACATTTAGCAGAAATTGTTACTGCCCCTGTGGAAGCGGGAAGAGGCTTAAGTCGTGTTGTGGGAGACGCAGCCCATCGTGATACATGACATTACCCATGCGCAATTATACTTCTATCTATGCACATTGAAATGAGTGACCGTTATCTCATGCCCTCAGTCTTCAAGACAGGGGCTACGATCAATCAACAGGTTTGTGCCGCTGTAATGCCGCTGAAAAATCGACGCGCTTCCTGATAACGGAAACCTTCAGTAATTGAATCGGGGTTTTGCTGGCTGGGCATCCTCCTACCTGGTGGTGGTCTCGATCATGGGAGTATAGTATCTATCTCAAAACTAGGCAAGCCACATACAGGGATTACTTGCACGCTCGAGACTTGGCCCGGCGTTGGATTTGCGTTCAGTGTCAGTACAGCCTTCAGCTAACTGGTTCTGCATCCCCCGATAACCCTTCACACTTGTCACAATCAGCTTCATAACCGCGTGACAAGTTGTTTTCCGGTGTCCAAACCCGTCACACAACCTGTCACAACGTGCTCCCATATCTGGCCGTGACGGGCGTAATATTTATAATACCTTGGTGGTGGTATGATGCATATTAGTTATCCTGGTTTCCCACTCCCGCTTTCCCGCATAATAGAAGAATTATAAATATAGATAATGATGGTAAAAAGGTTGATGGGGGGTTAAAAGCATGGCACGGATAGGGCCAGAATATTAGCAAGGTTGTAATAATTGACGGGCTATTGTTTCGGCAGTAGCTTCTGTTTTTCAAATCCTGCTGATAGAGTATCGATTTGTTCAGCAGTAAGACCGAGGTCTTTCTCTATGTAGTCATACATATAATCCCTAAAACCAGGCATGGCCAAAATGCTATGGAAGTATTCTTCAAAGAAGTACTCAAATATGAACACGTACATCAGAACTCTTAAGACGCCATTAACAGTAACAATTTTGACTTTTCTCTTAGTTTTTTTCGGCAACGCCTTCACTGCAAAAACATGATAATAGTCTGCCGTTGGGAAATGCTTTTCAAGGTATTCCAAATGAGCATCAGTCCACATAAGTGCAGCGGCGCCATAGCCAATTGAACCAACCTTGTCTGCGGTGACAAACGAACTCGTTACAAATGACATTTCCGTGGCAGTATCGAACCTTTCCGCAGCATAACCGCTTATCCTCAGATAGTCTGTCAATAAATTAATCAGGTCAGTCTGAGAAAGACTCTCGATTCTTTTGGAGAAGAATCGTTTTGCATCTTGTACAGTCTTTGTAAACAGCGATCTCGTGAGTAAACCCTTGTCCCCTTTGCCCCACGCTTCCTTGACCAGTTTGTTTATAAGCATGTCTTTTTTTAATAGCCTCTAATCGACATATTGCTTACTATATCACTTCTGAGATTGTCGGTGAGTCGATCTGATAAGAAACCATATTGACAATATGCCAGCTATGATACCAGTAAAGACGACTATGTAGTTCCATGGCGGTTGCAGGTTCGGAACTAGAATAATAACGGCTGCAATCGAGCCAGCGGCTACGGCAGCAAGTACAACAAAATCAAGTATCCTTTGACTAGCATTTGTCATCAACTCATTAGATTCCAATCTCTTCAATATTTTCTGTATGATTTCATCGTGTGCTCTTACTTCCTTAGAGAGTTTTACTCGATCAAGTAAAACAATATTTTCTGTCGTGGGATTTGGCGTAACAGCTGGGCGTTTATAGGATCGTGCTGCCTTATCCAACTCAATAAACTCGGCTGTAACTAAGGCGTCTCCGTATTTTAGTTCGATAGGCACGTCACCAAGGTTAACTATAGGCAAAAAGAGGTAGTCGTCGTAACCTGGATCAATGATACCTCCCGCAAAGAAAATCAGTCTCTTAGCATGGAAGGCTCTCAATGAAAGGCGACCTTTCATTGTATTCGAGATATGAATTTTTTCTAAACTCTGGATTAGGCAAGAAGAACCAGGCGGAATTGAAACGCAATCCTGCAACGGAGGTTGCCCAAGAGCTATTGATTGGCTCTTTCCATCGACGTTTTGGATGGCAGCTGACCCGACTCGAATGTCATATGACGACCCTTTCACCCCGTTCGGCTCAAATGGCTCCAAGAGCTTATTCGCAAGCGCTAGCAATTCACTATCTACTAAAGTCCTATCGGCCATTCATCTATTCCGCACAAACAAGTTCAAAATAGTTAACTTCGGATCCCGTCAAAAGTCAATTGTGGAACTACATTTCCGCTAGATGTAGCAGTTCTGTTCTGCGCCAAGGCTTTTTTGACCGCGCGCATAATCTCATTGTGTACTTCTTTTATAGGTTGATTTCCATTAACAACTACAATCTTCTCACCTTTGCTTGAAAGGAAGTCTATGGCTTTAAGATAACTAGCTCTTACTCCCTCCAATTTTTTTACTTCCTCAAAGAGCTCTACATGCCATCGTCTACGCTGCATTCTTTTAATACATAATTTGGCATCCACATCCAAGAAAATGGTAAGATCAGGCTTGATACATTTCGAGTTGAGCTCATATATCCAATTAAAATTCTCTATGTCAAGCCCTTGAAAAGCTAATGATGAAAGATAGTAGCGATCAGAAATGACAACAACTCCCATATCTAATCTGGGCACAATCTTATTATAAATATGATCAATCCTATCTGCAGCAAATAGCAGCGCTAACTTTTGCGCTTCTGCAATTGGTGTTACAACCGCATCCTTAAGATGTATCAGCCTACCGGCGAGTTCTAAACGAATCATTGCTCCAGCGGGTCCATCAGTCGGCTCCTTAGTAAGATAGACCTCCCATCCTTCTTCCCTAAGACTCCTTTCTAGAAGTTCAGCTTGCGTACTGATACCAGAACCATCGGTCCCTTCAATAGTTATAAACGGTGTTTTCTTGTTGCCCTTCATTATCATATCGAATCTCAGAATCAATGTTTACATATGCTAGAACAGACAATATCTTACCATTTGCTTGCAAACCCATCAACTGCCAATATGAGGAGCTTGGATATTGGGATGAAACGCTTTCAGCCGGCTTTTTTACTGAAGATAATCGGGGTACAAAAATATTACCAAAGTAATATATTCGATATATCGATTATGCTATCTTAGTCTCAATTGGTAGCCGCAATTTCCTGGTTGTGTAAATCAAACTGATGCTATAATGCTAGGTAGGAGGAACTAAAAGTAAATTATGAAAAAAAGAGCAGATGCCTTGACCAATCCACTATCAGTTGATCAGCTATGCGACCTCATTGTCTCAAAGCTGACTGCTAGCAATTGCCTTCTAAGCAGCGGGTCGTGGGTTCGAATCCCCCCAGGGACGCCATCGTATTTACAGGGAGCAGCTGCCTTTCCCACAACAGGCAATGTAGCGCAATGTCGTAGTCATATTTTGGGTGGGCAGATAAAAAGTAGCAATTATTATTTCTAGGTTCAAAAGCCTTCAGGAAATTCATATGAGGATGGTATCGGGTCAGGCAGTTCATCAGAAGTGCCATAGGCTACAAAGATCTCTTGATGTTGTTCCAATACTATAGTTCTGGGATCACCGCTGAATAGATTGCCATTAATAAAAACTCTCAGGGTTATCTCTCCTTGATTACAGTATCCACCAATACATTCAGCGGTAAAACGGACCCCCCAAATATCGAAGAATTGACCAAGGGTGAAGGCTTCGTCTGTAGGGGATTCTATGATCCTCTCCCCGAAAACAGCGCCAGACGGAATGCGAGTTTTGTGGGATGATTAATATGTTTAAAGGAGGATCGTCCCATGAAAAAATCCCGGTACTCGGCAGAGCAAATCGCCTTTGCTCTGA
>Ga0268284_1000688_pt1 | contig 21028 bp, 10 predicted proteins | sample saktaG_14_FD_190137 | JGI IMG/M metagenome (GOLD analysis project Ga0268284, IMG submission 190137) | Saline water microbial communities from Sakinaw Lake, British Columbia, Canada - sak_2013_06_06_40m | ecosystem: Environmental > Aquatic > Non-marine Saline and Alkaline > Saline ...
TGTAAAGTCGTAAGGCACGGTAGGGGAACAGCCGGCAGCTGCTGGTAAAATATGAAATACAACGGGTTCGGAGATGTTTCCAGAGTTGGAAAGATTCTTTAAAATATTGCCTGATCCCGATATAGTGGAGGGATTGGGTGTAATAGTACCGGCATTTCCGGAAGCGGTCCAGTTAAAGGTAGTGTTGGTCGTAGTACCTGGAACAGAAGATGAGAATCCCACCTGGGCATTGGTGCCGGAGCAGATGGTCAAGGGAGATGAACTGGATGGAACAACATTGGGAGTGGGATTGACAGAAATGGTTTTTTCGGTAGGATTGGTAGCTGTACATCCAAATGAATTGCTAAAATTGGCCGAAATTGTCTTATTTCCGGGCGATAACCATTTAAGTTCAATAAAATCGTCTGAATTTCCCCCTCCACTCACTAAAACTGCACCCGGATAACTCCAGAGATAGTTTTGCATACCTGGCTGCGCGGTAAACAGATATGAGATATTCTGGCATACCTCGTTTGAACCTGTTATAATAGGAGCAGGGGGCGTGGGACTTACATTTACCGTGAATGTGCCTTGGGCTGTCCCTCCATTACAGGTACCGACCACCGCAAAGTATTGAGTTGTAACGATCGGATTGACAACGATATCAGGTCCATAGCCAACGATAGCGCCTCCGGGATATAAGTCCTGGTACCAGATTATCCCGCTGGGTTCAAAACGGGTACCCTCATCGAATGCTTCCCATACATCGTAATTTCTGCCGGTTGCAGTAAAAGCGATGGTGCCTTCTGCATTATGAACACCTTGAGTGGCCCCCTCATTGGATGAGGGACAATTGGGCTTGGCTTGTATGAAATTCTCAATAACACTGGTCCCTTCATACAGAACGATCATAAATGTACCCCGTATTGAATTATTACTTCTGCAGTTATATAACGGACAATCAAGCCAGTAGACAACCAATTTTCGGCTACCAACTGATCCTGTTTTATAATAAAATACATTAGGTCCTATGCCTTGATATCCAGGATACCAATCCTGCCATGGAGCGAAGATACAGTTCTTGGGAACGCTATAATACGTGTTTGGTATTGTGGTTGCAGTATATGTTGTCCAACTATGCCCGGTTGGGTCGGTAAACCCAATCCATCCGTTCGATCCGACATAGAATTTTGTGTAGAGTTGGTTGAAAAAACAAAATGTAAATCCAATATCGTATCCATCATGATTGGGCGGCGTTCCTCCAGCCCAACAATCATCATAATTAGCATTACAATTAATAAAGTCTTGATCAATTGCTGCCCCTCCAGAAAAAGCAGGATGGGTTCCGTAATCGATAAATGCAAAATTATAACTGGTAGTGCCAATACTGACACCGCTGACCTCCGCATGCAATGAAGCGCGATCCCCCTGACAAACAACATCATCTCCTGTGATAACTACCTGGGAGTGAAGAATAATGCAGTTAAACAAGAAAAAGAATAATAAAAGGGATCCTTCCCATATTGATTTATGTAATCCGACAAGTCTATATTGTTTCGTTGTAAATTTCATTGTTCCTTCCACTGGTAAAACCATCCGTTTGCGGAGCAGGTGGGGTTGTTGGTCAATTAATTGAAAGTTCTCTTTGCTAAATTACGATTTTTTTGTTCTGGAATTACCCTAACAATAAAAACTAACCTTTTTATCCTATCGGAGTCAACGTAAAAATAGTAATCCTTTGCCTTACAATATTCACATTATTCATCAGCAACTCCGGTTTACAATAGACAATCAAGTTGAAAAAGGTTGTCTGAAACTTTCTGAATTTATACCTTCAATGTTAAGTTTTTCCGATTTTTGTTAGGTCGCTGACTTCATGCCTTTTTTTTCTTACATTTGTACACAATGAAATTTCGTTGAACCTTACAGAATTAATTAATCCTGTGCAACCTTATTTTGAAACTTTTGTCTATAAAAACCAGTATAACAAAGGTCGAAACGATCTATAAATAATACACTCATGTCATATCGATTCATTCGCTACCTCTTTTTGTCTTCTCTTCTGATTGTGGCATTGCAGCAGACCTGGGCTCAGGATAACCCCCTGGCTGACTGCAAAGACACTCAGCCCTTTATTACTGGGCCTGATGTTGTTAGAATAAGTCAGACATTCACGTATAGTTCAGCCAACATAACAGGGCATACTTACCTCTGGGAACTCACTCCAGGAGCTGGTACGATTACTAGCACTTCCAATCTGTCGGAGTGTACTGTTGAATGGTTGACCCCTGGCACTGGTATATTATCTCTAACGGAAGAAAATTCAGCTGACCCTGGATGCACAGGAGTCAGATATGATTTGGACATCACGGTTCATCCTCTCCTTCAAGCTTACTTCTATTACGAGTTTGACCCTGCTGGTGGTTGTTATTATGACCGTGTGAACTTCCATGCAGAAGATTTAATTTCTGAAGACCCAGTTACTACTTATACCTGGGATTTTGGTGATGGGGAAACAGGTACCGATATTACGTTTTTACATCCATTTGACATAATAACATATCCTCCGCCTCATACATTTGAAGTTAAACTAACAATCGCAAATTCTTCAGGATCGGATGAAATCATTGATTATGTATATGTTGATCCCGATAGATTCAAGCCAACAGCTAATGTAAACTCTATTACTGCTCCTACACCAAATTGCACTTACAACGCATATACATTCTCTGCTGTGGGTAGTTTACCTAAACCCGCCTTTAATCCGGACCCAACGATTAAGATAAAATATTGTGAGTGGCACATCTATAATAGTAACAATGTACTGGTTGGTTCTGTTATTTTGGGCGATGGGTTGACGATCCCACCCCCTCTGGAAACCCCATTCATCTTTCCAGCACCTGGATCCTATACAGTCGAATTGGTCATTAAAAACACCATAAATTGCGAAAGTACCACAACTCAGACTGTAATTGTTGGTAACACATTGCCTGTCGCTGCCTTTGTTGTTGACATTGCTTGTATTGACTTCCCAACTCTATTCCATGATTTCTCAGGTGCGGTTGTTCCCGGTGAATCGATCACCAGATGGGAATGGGATTGGGATGATGGAACCATTACTGTTTACGATCTGAATGCCATCCCACCAACACCCCCTCCGTCGCAAATAGAACACACTTACCTCACTGCAGGGGGTAAGGTGGTCAAACTTCAGGTGACCAGTTCCAGTGATTGCATATCTGAAATTACATCAGAATATATTACAGTAGCCCAATCTCCAAATGCCGATTTTGAATACGATGCAGCCTGCGCCAATACTTCAGTTGACTTTCGTGACTTAAGCACTGAAAACGGGGGTGGTTCGCTCGTTTCAAGAGAATGGGATTTTGGGGATGGTGGAACTGGCTCAGGAACCAGCCCTTCCCACATTTATAACACTTCGGGGACATATCCGGTCACACTAACTGTCACAAATCAGGATGGTTGCTCTAATATTACATCAGAGAATATTTTTGTACATCCAATTCCTGAATTTACACCCGACCCAAACGTTGGATTTACCTGGGATAATGCTGGATCGCCACTGGAAATCCAATTTACCGACAATACCGATCCTGCTGTGGTTGGGAATAACCTGCAATGGAATTTTGGAGATGGGCAAGCGGGTTTTGGGAAGGACCCGGTTCATCATTATACCAGCCCGGGAAATTATAATGTTGAGATGATTTGTACCGGTGCTAATGAGTGCACTAATTCATATGTTGAGATGATCTTCCTCGATGCTCCGCCCCCAACTTTTCAAATCGATCCACCAAATGCCTGCATGGGGGAGGTGGTCACAGTTACCCCCAATCCGGTGGTGCTTGGAGTAATTTTATCAGAAGAGTGGTGGTACCAGGATGAGGGATTTTCACCCGATCCTCTGGTCACTCCCCCCTATACTGTAAGACATGTCTTTATCCCACCGATACCGATGCCTGCAATAGATACACATAGCTTTAAAAATTATGGGGTTAAAGCCATTCGTCATATAATTACACTCGCAGGGACACCTCCAACAGTCATGGATTTTACCGATTATGTGACCATTCACGATACAGCGATTGCCAATTTCTCATGGAATAATATAAACCAGCCCCCTGTTGGAGGAACTCCTTTGCCTGGCTGTGAAGATCAGGAGGTCTTTTTCTTTAATAAAAGCCTTCCTCCGGCAGGCAGTCCTATTGGTACCTATATTTGGAAATGGGTATGGGAGTTTGATGATCCGGCCTCCGGCACAAGTAACTATGCCTACACGGCCAATTGTTCCCACATTTTTAAAGACCCAATCAAAACGACGTTTAATGTAAGACTGACAGTGACCAGTAGTGATAACAATTGTGAAACGACTATTATTAAACAGATTTTTATAAAAGATTCACCACCCGTGGATTTTCTCTATGATACAGCCTGCCAGGACAACGTGACAGCTTTCTGGGCTGATGCCTCGATCACATACATTGATTCCATCGTGGCCTGGAGCTGGAACTTCGGAGATGGTACGCCTCTTATATCTGATCCGATCAACACGAACCATCTCTATACAAACCCTGGAATTTATACGGTAGAGCTGACAGTTGTTGATCTTCATGGATGCTCAAATTCAGTTTCTCATACAGTGCGTGTGAACCCGTTACCTGTGGCCAACTTTACCTGGATAGCACCAACCTGCCAGGGGGATTCATTGCTCTTTACTAACCAGTCGTATATCCCACCCGGGTTTACAGGCTATGTTGCAAAATGGCGATGGAATTTCGGGGATGGAACTATTCAGACAATCGTGGTCCCCAATTCGCCTAACGTATACCATACCTATACAGGTTCGAGTACAACATACAATGTGACACTGACGGTTTGGTCGAGCGACAGTTGTACGACCCCGGTAACCAAAACGGTGACTCTTGTTGCGGCACCTCTGGCAAATTTCTCCTTCTCTTCCACAAACTGTGCTGGACAGCCTATCAGTTTCACTAACGAGAGTCAGACAAATGGCGGCGGGCTCATTACCTCTTACTTATGGGATTTTGGTGATCCGGCATCCGGGATGAACAATACCTCTGCACTAACAAACCCCTCTCATAACTATGCAACTGAAGGGAGCTATATTGTCACACTGACGGCATTCAATGCCACTAATTGTGACGATACAGTGATGAATACGGTTGTGGTTAACCAGTCGCCAGAAGCCAACTTCTCTGCTGATACTGCCTGTCGCGGTTCATTAACTACATTCACTGATCTTTCTTTACCGAATGCAGCTAACATTACTTCCTATTCGTGGGACTTCGGTGATGGGACGCCTATAAACACTCAACCTTCACCAACGCATACTTACCTCAATTACGGAACATACCTGGTAACCCTGACAATCATCAATTCAAACGGATGTATGCATACGGTCTCTAAAAATGTGATGGTCTATCCGCTGCCTATTCCTGAGTTCAGCTACAGCATCCCTAACTGCCTCGGTGCACCGGTTGATTTTACAAACCAGTCCTCAACTGTGCCAGGCTTTATTGATAATATTGTGACCTGGGTTTGGGATTTCGGGGATGGAACTACCACTCCGCCAATAAACTTCCCAGCCAACCCTAATATATCACATACCTTTGCAGGTACTGCCCTTTCTCATTCAGTGACATTGACAATAACAACAGCCAATGGCTGTACCGAGTTTATTGAGCATGTCGTAACCAGTGTCCCCTCACCTTTGGCTAACTTTACTTTCCCCGGCACAGCTTGTGAAGGGACCCTGGTTCCATTTACAGACCTGTCGCAACCTAACGGAGGCGGATCCATTGTTCAATGGGCATGGAACTTTGATGATCCGGCATCGGGAGTGAACAACAACTCAAATGCACAGAATCCTGCACACAGTTTCTCAGGTGCCGGAACTTACAGTGTACGGTTGATTGTTGCCAACAGCAATGGGTGTATGGATACCACAATCATCCCTGTTACTGTTGGAGCGCTTCCGGTTTCCAACTTTACTGCTGATACGGCATGTCTGGGCTACATGACAAACTTTGTTGATGCCTCTTCCGGCGGAACAATTACCAGCTGGTTCTGGCAGTTTGGTGACGGGCAAACAGGAACATTAGCCAACCCAACCCACCTCTATGCAAATCCTGCCACATATACAGTGACGTTGACAGTTACAACAGCTGCTGGCTGTGCAAAAGATACAACCAAGCAGGTTATCGTCTACCCAGCTCTGACAGCTTCGTTTAGCGCCAACTCTCAAGCTTGTGCAGGCGATTCGATTCAGTTTACCGATCTCTCAAATTCACCTCACGGTTCAATTACCGACTGGACTTGGGATTTCGGTGATGGAACACCTCCTGTTACAGTAACCTTCCCGGCAAACCCGAATGTTTCACACATGTACGCCAATGGAGGAACCTATCCGGTTACGCTTACAGTGACGAACAGCGACGGTTGTACTGACGACGATGTAAACCAGGTTACGATCAACTATACACCACTTGCTAACTTCTCTGCTGCAACAGGTGGTTGTGCAAATAAAGGACTTCAGTTTACCGACCTCTCTCAGCAAAACGGAGGAGGTGCCATCATTTCATGGCTCTGGGACTTTGGAGATCCAACCTCCGGGATCAGCAACACCTCTATATTGCAAAACCCGACACATGCTTTTACAGCAGGTGGGACCTTTGATGTAAACCTTATCGTTACCAATATCAATGGCTGTATCGATTCACTCACAAACACCATAACAATCAATGATGCACCTGTTGCTGATTTTACAGCCGATACAGCCTGCTTCGATCTGCCGACGAATTTCACAGATGCCTCAACAACAGGATCCGGCACAATCATTTCATGGTTATGGAATTTTGATGATCCGCCATCGGGCTCAAGCAATACCTCAACACTGCAGAATCCATCGCATACCTTCACCAACATCGGTAACTATGATGTCGTTCTGACAGTTACAAACTCAGACGGTTGTGAACATGATACAACATTCCCGATCACGGTTTATCCAGTTCCCGATGCCATGTTCCAATATTCGGCCGCCTGTATGGGCAGCCCGACAGTCTTCACCGACCTCTCTATTGCACCGGGAAGCACTATCATTTCTTGGTACTGGGACTTTGGTGATGGCACAGGAACAGCAACCATTCAGAATCCAACCTATACATACGCTGCTGCAGGAACTTACAACGTTCAACTGACGATAACAAACCTGCATAACTGCACCGACTCAGTGGTGATGCCGATTATTGTAAGAAATAACCCAACGGCCAACTTCTCCTACATGAATTTCTACTGTCCGGCTGGACAGGTGAATTTCCAGGATATATCAATCGGCGCAGGGTCTACTATCATTGACCGCATATGGATCTTTGAGCCGGGATATACGGCAACAGGACCCAATCCAATTCACACGTTTACTCAAACAAATACAACTTATGCTGTCACACTGATCGTTACCGACAACTACGGCTGCATGGACACAATCATCGACAGTGTTTTTGTGAAACCAGGTTTTGCGTTCACCTACAGTAACGATACGGTTTGTTTCGGCTATCCGACACATTTCCATCCGGAGAACTTGGCGACAGGTGACTCTCTTTACTCTGTAGCATGGAATTTCGGGGATCCGGCATCCGTGCCAAATAACACCTCATTCCTTTACAATCCAACTCACGTATTTTCGGCTCCAGGAACCTATGTAGTCAAACTGAAGGCCTGGAATTCCGATAATTGTAAAGATAGCGTGTACCAGGAGGTGACAGTATACGATTTACCGGAACCGGCATTCAGTTTTGTATCAGAACCTTGCAATAGCAACGTCGATTTTGCCGATCTGAGTACTGGAGGTGGGACTTCCATAGCAAGTTGGGAGTGGATTTTTGGAGATGGAACTAGCCAGACCATCGTGACGGCACCTGGGAATACAACGCACCTATATCCAGACCCGGATACCTATAATGTCACCCTGATAATAACAAACAGTAACGGATGTGTGGACTCAATCACGCAAACCGTAGTGAGGTATGAGTGTATCAGTGCCAGCTTTACCACAACTTCCTTGATGTGTGCAAGGAACCCTATACTATTTGCTGACAACTCTTTCCCTATTACAAGCATAACCCAATGGCAATGGATTTTTGGAGATGGAATGGATACTACCTATTCCAGCTTTACTGATACCATTGCACATGAGTACACGAATGCCGGAAATTATGTGGTGAAGCTCGTGATCAATGCCCTTGTTAGCGGTGTTTCATTTACCGACAGCTCCTACCAGATTATAAGCATTCGGCCTACACCGGAAGCTTATTTCTCAAACAGATCAGTTTGTTTTAACCAAAGCACCTTGTTCATTGACACATCATATATGTTCGGTGATCCGAACACTTCATGGTACTGGAATTTTGGGGAGCCCACTTCTGGTGTGTTGGATACCTCAACGTTTGAGAACCCATTACACAAGTATATGAATACAGGCTATTATGATGTTCAAATGATCGTCGAGAACCAATGGGGATGTATCGATTCAATTCGCAAAACCACGAGGGTGTTCGATCTTCCGATAGCAGACTTCGAAAGTACAGCTCCTTGTCAAGGAGATCCTACAATATTTACGGATTTTTCTACCCCGACTGATACAACATTCGGCATCTGGAGATGGAACTTTGGTGTGCCAGGGACAAAGAAAGATACCTCTAATTTGCAGGATCCTAGCTATACTTATGACTCACTCGGGACCTATACTGTACGCATGATTGTCCAGGATCTTAATGGCTGTAGAGATACCATTGACTCGACCTGTACTGTAAATGTAACACCACTCAGTTCGTTTAATATCACGGAGTATATCGATGGTATGAATGGAAAACTTCAGATGGAAAATCTTTCTACCGGAGACGACAACAGCTATTACTGGAACTTTGGGAATGGTAAATATTCGGATGAAGAGAACCCTGTAATTTCATATACGGAAGATGGAACTTACATTATCGAACTGATCTCGTTGAACAAGTTTGGATGTTCTGATACAACCTTTTTCCAATATGAACTGCTCTTCAAGGGGCTTTATATCCCCAATGCATTTGCACCAAGTAGTTCCAATCTGGCTGTTCGCTTGTTCAAACCTGTTGGCATTAACCTGAAAAGATACCACATTCAGGTATTTAACACCTCGGGGCATGTGATGTGGGAATCCACAAAGATTGATCCTCAAGGGCGTCCCCTAGAAGGGTGGGATGGTAGTTTCGAGGGAAAGCCCATGCTTCAGGGCAATTATATGTGGAAAGTGAGTGCTACTTTCATCGATGATTCACCATGGAACGGATCTGATATTGGGACGGGTGAATACGATACCATGGGTACTGTGACTTTAATTCGCTAATCAGCTAAATATACCTCAATGAAAAAGGTTTTAATATATCCATGCTTGTTGATCCTGGGATTTATAGGACTGAAACAGATTTCCCAGGCACAGGATGTGAACTACTCTCAGTATTTTAGCTCACCCCTTTATTATAACCCGGCTTTTACCGGGATTAACACAGGGTTGCGCGCCAGGTTTTTGTTCCGGGATCAATGGCCCACTCTGCCAATCGATTTTAAATCCTACTATTTTTCGGCAGATATCGGGGATCGGAATCTTCCGGGAGCCGGCGGTATCGGAATCATGATCAACTCAGATTCACCAGGAGCCGGACTGATTAATACATTACAGGCTGCCTTGACTATTGGTGTCAGAATTCCCATAACCAGCTTTATGGTGGCTCAGATTGGCGTAAAAGCAGCCGTTATCCAGCGGAAAGTGAACTGGGATGATCTGGTTTTTGCTGATCAACTCGATCCAAAATATGGTGCGATTTATCAGACATCATTTATTCCACCGGATGTCAATTCAAGGGTAGTACCCGACTTTGCTGCCGGCGGTATCCTCCAGTTCTCGAATGAGCCCGGTAACATCACAGGATCCCTGGGATTTGCAGTAGATCACCTGTTTAGACCCGACGTTTCGTTGCTTTCTGACGGAAGTGCACCCTATCCCAGGAAGTTTGTGGTTCATGGAGATGCTGTTTTTACTGCTGGGTATGGATCTTCTTCCAGTATGTATGGCGGAAACGGCGATCCCCTGATGATCAGCCCGGGATTTGTCTTCCTTAACCAAGCTAACCTTAACTCCCTGGAGATTGGATTAAACCTGTTGAAATTCAATATATACATTGGTGGATGGTATAAGACAACCATGACGGGCAATACAAATAATGCGATTGCCTTATTGGCAGGATACCGTTACAACTTTATGGAGGAAATGAGCATCAAGTTTATCTACAGTTACGACCTGCAGATTGCTGGCGTGATGCAGGGAACAGGAGGGGCGCATGAGATTAGCCTCGTTCTTGAACTTGGCGGGTTCTCTTTCTTTGGAGGCGGGAATAGCAGTGGAAGCCGAGGGTTTGTACCCACCGGACGATCCAAAGGCTATGGACCACTGGAATGCCCCACCTTCTATTAAAATCCAACATTTTTTCAAAAATTTTAAAAAACCGGATATTTTTTCCAGTTTTTTTTGGGGATTCATTTGAAAGTTATATTTTTGACTGACCGTTTAGTCAACATAAGTCGGCGGTATGTCAAAGGTTCAATATACTCTTGTTTTTCTGATCCTCTCTGTGATTGTCCCTTTATCCTCTCAATCACAGGAAACCAGCACTCCTAAAAGCTGGGAATTAAAAGGATACCTGAATGATCTTCAGATGGTTCAGTTCCAAAAGGTTGATGAACCATGGATTCTGGATAATGAAATACATAACCGTCTCGACTTCTCCTGGTACCCCGGGAACGTTTTCAGGTTGGGACTAGGAATGCGAAACCGGTTCTTGTTTGGCGAGAGTTTTACCCAGAATCCGGCTTACAAAGGATCTCTCACCACCGACCCAGGTATGGTTAACATGACTTGGAGTATCCTTTCAGGCAAATCCTTTTTATTGGTAACCCAATTCGACCGGGCCTGGTTTTCCATAACTACCGGAAAAGTTCAGTTGACAGTTGGGCGGCAACGGATAAATTGGGGACAGTCAATCGTTTGGAATCCCAATGATATTTTCAACACATATTCATTCTACGATTTCGATTACCCCGAACGTCCTGGTAGTGATGCCATCCGCCTGCAATTTTATCCTAGCTACACCTCCACCATTGAAGCAGGCGTGAAATGGAACAGTCGGGGCCAGATTACCATTGCGGGCCTCGGTCGCTTCAACCTGTGTCAGTATGATATCCAGTTTATGGGAGGACTGGTTAATGACCAGGATTGGGTCATCGGTACTGGATGGTCGGGAAACATCAGTCAGGCAGGGTTCAGGGGAGAGGTAAGCTATTTCTACCCGAAAAGCCTCGCCAGGGATACAAGTGGAGTGCTGCTGGCCACGATGGGGTTCGATTATTCATTTTCAAATTCACTCTATTTAATCTTTCAGGTATTCTACAACCAGTTGCCCCCTGATTTCCAACCCGAGACCTTACTTTCTGTTTACCAGGCACCACCATCCCCTAAAACACTCTCTTTTTCGGAATGGAATATATTCCTTCAGGGATCCTATCCCATTACACCACTATTCGATGTGAGCCTGGCTGCCATGTATTACCCAAACCTGAACGGATATTTCATCGGACCAAATGTAAATTATTCGATTCGACAGAATATTGATCTGAGCTTCTTTCTGCAATACTTCAACGGGAGGTTTACGAATACGGGCCCACAACAGAATGAAAATCTCTATTTTCAGGCCTGTATCTCTGCCTTAAGATTAAAATGGAGTTTTTAAGCCAAATCTCATGAGTCCAAGAACGAAAGAGCAGTTTGCAAAAATAAGGGAGGACCGTCGGGAGTTAATCCTTGCAACTACCCTCGAACTGTTTGCCCGACAGGGGATTTCACATACAACAATTGATCAGATTGCAAAAGCTGCCGGAATATCCAAAGGGTTGATTTATAATTACTTTACCAACAAGGAGGCATTGTTGGAAGAGATCATTAAAACGAGCATCCATCGCCTTTATGAATTTTTTGATCCTGATCATGACGGCATTCTCACCACCGAGGAGATGCAATATTTTATCGATCAGCAAATTAAAACGCTGAAACTTCATATCGATTTCTGGAAGTTTCTGTACATGCTCCTTGTTCAGCCATCGGCTCAAAAGCTGGTGAACCAGCTGCAATCTGACATCATGGCATCCGGAATGTGGGAGACCGTTTCGGCCTATTTCAGGAATCATGGCTTTGAAGACCCTGAGTTGGAGACCTGGTTTTTTCACTCTATGCTGGATGGTATCTTCATGAATTATGTATTCAATCCCGATAACTTTCCGATTGACAGGATGAAAGACCTGATTATTAACCGATATTGTAAACCTTAAAACCGGAGGAATTTCAATGAATATGAATAAAGTTCCAATACATTTAATTGTTGCAATAGCCCTATTCCTTGGTATTGGGTTTTTAATGGCTCAGAATCTAATGGCACAAGACGCGACAGAGATCGTTAAAAAAGCCAACGACAAGATGGAAGGAGTATCCAGTGAAATAGATATGGTGATGACTGTTGTAAGGCCAACTTGGCAACGGACTGTCAGCTTCAGGAGCTGGGCAAAAGGCCGGGACTACTCCCTTACGCTGATCACTGCCCCTGCAAAAGAGAGCGGCCAGTCGTTTTTGAAACTAAAAAACGATATGTGGAGTTGGAATCCTACAATCAACCGGATGATCAAACTCCCACCTTCCATGATGGCACAAGGGTGGATGGGATCCGATTATTCGAACGATGATATTCTGAAAGAGTCATCCATTATTGTGGATTATACGCATGAAATAATTGGAAATGAAACTATTGGGGAGTTTAATTGTTATATCATCCAACTCGATCCCAAAGAGGAGGCTGCTGTTGTTTGGGGAAAGATCTTGATGTGGATCAGCAAGGAGGAGTTATATCAGCTGAAGGTCGAATATTATGATGAAGATGATTACCTGGTAAAGACACATTTGCTCTCTGATATTAAATTTATGTACGATCGGAAAATTCCGACACACTTTGAGATCATCCCTGAAGACAAGCCAAACCAGAAAACGCTGGTGAATATTAAAAACGCAAAATTTGATATCAAAATCAATGAAAGCTTTTTCTCCCAGCAGAATATGAAATATCCAAACAAACAGCCTTAAATCTAACCGTCAATGATGGCATTGGATATTCCATGTGACCAATAACATTAAAATTATTACCACATGAAAACCGTTAAATAAGAGAACTGGATGGAAACGATAAAAATAGCCTGGAGAAATCTATGGAGAAATAAACGAAGGACACTGATTACTTCAGCTTCCGTGTTTTTTGCCATCTTCCTGGCCCTACTCATGAGAGGATTTCAGCTTGGAAGCTATGACCTGATGGTTTACAACATCGTGCATGCCTATTCGGGCTATTTTCAGGTTCATGCCAAAGGATACTGGGACGACAAGATCATTAACAATTCCTTTGAGTATACAACCGAACTTCAGCAGGCAATTGAGGAGTTCCCTGAAATTGAAGGATATGCTTTGCGCCTGGAATCCTTTGCCCTGGGGTCGTTCAGTACGCAAACCAAAGGGGTGATGGTTACCGGGATAGTGCCGGAAGAGGAGGAGCAGCTGACAGGTCTTCAGAAAAAATTGGTGGAAGGGAGCTACTTACTTCCTGATGATGACGGAGCCCTGGTGAGCGAGAAGCTGGCAAAATACCTGAAGATAAACGTGGGCGACACCCTTGTCCTGATAGGCCAGGGTTACCATGGTATGAGTGCGGCCGGGATATTCCCGGTGAGGGGAATCGTCCACTTCCCGTCTCCCGACCTGAACGGCAGGATGGTATATCTCAGTCTGCCAGCGGCACAGAATCTCTTTTCCTCAGACAACAGACTTACCTCCATCTCTTTCAATATTCCTGATATCAAAAAATATGAAGGGGTCGCTGCAAAACTGAAGGACAAGCTTGATCCCCATACGTACGAAGTAATGACATGGAAAGAGATGATGCCGGATGTGGTCCAGCAGATCCAGTCCGACAATGTCTCAGGTTTGATTATGCTGGCAATTCTCTATATGATCGTGGGATTTGGCATCTTTGGCACCATCCTGATGCTCTTCAGTGAGCGAACCAGGGAGTTTGGTATGATGATCGCTATCGGGATGCCAAAGTTGAAGCTGATCCGCATTGTGGTGACAGAGCTTTTCATGACGGGGTTCCTGGGCGTGATTGCCGGAATCGTTGCAGCAATTCCACTCCTCTACTATTTTTATATTAACCCCATCCCAATCACCGGTGAGATGGCGGAGACCACCATCCAGATGGGATTCGAGCCGATCATGCCGGCTGCCTGGGAGGCCTCTTACTTTGTGGGTCAGTCCCTGACGGTTGTCATCATTATGTTGGTGGTGATGATCCTACCAATAGTGAAGATCTCTCGGCTTACTGTTATCAATGCATTAAGAAAATAATACCTGAACTATGATTTGGATAATAGCGTGGAAGAATATCTGGAGAAACAAGGTTCGAAGCCTTGTGGTAATCCTTGCAATCACCTTCGGATTGCTCGGCGGGGTTTTCTCCTCTGCGGTCATGAAAGGAATGGCCGAACAACGCATGAAAGAGGCAGTGAGCCGTGAAACGGCGCACTTGCAGATCCACAACCCGAAATATATCGAGGATAACGAGATTAAATACATCATCGATGGTGAGTCGGAAGGGCTGGAGGCCACACTCGATTCCCTCCCACAGATTAAAGCGTGGTCGGCCCGGATCAAGTTCCTGGCTATGGGCAACAGCGCCAACGCCAGTACCGGTATTATGGTGTACGGTGTAAACCCAGATAAAGAGAAGCAGGTATCTGAGATCTGGTCGATGATTTGCGACTCATGCGGGACATACCTTAATGGCGAGAAAAAGAACCAAATCGTTGTTGGCCAGGCACTGGCAAAGAAACTGAATGTCAAGCTTCGTTCCAAAGTAGTCCTCACATTTCAGGATATTGACGGAAACCTTACAGGAGCCGCGTTCCGGATATGCGGGATTTACCGAACAAACAACTCGGTTTTTGACGAGATGTGTGTTTACGTCAACAACCATGATATTGCTGACCTGCTGGCCATGGATTCCGGAGAGTCACAGGAAATCGCTATTCGCCTGGAAGGTGATGATGAGATGGCCTTGGTACAGAAAGAACTGGCTGATCAGTTCCCGCTGTTGCTGGTAAGGGACTGGAAAAAGATCGATCCTATCACCGGAATGCTTGCCGACTTCCTCGACCTGTATCTCTATATGTTTATGGCAATTATCCTGCTTGCCCTCGGATTTGGCATCATCAACACGATGCTAATGGTGATCCTTGAGCGCACTCGCGAGTTGGGGATGCTTACGGCCATTGGTATGAACAAACGAAGGGTCTTTCTCATGATCATGCTTGAATCAGTCTACCTCTCATTGACAGGAGCGGTTGCCGGCATGATCCTGGGGTATCTTCTCACCATGTACACTGCATGGACTGGAATAGACCTGAGCAGCATGGCCGAGGGATTTGAGAAACTAGGCTACCCCACCATGCTCTATCCTTACCTGGACATGAAATTCTTTATTACACTGACCATCATGGTAATAGGTATCGGTATTGTGGCATCTATCTATCCTGCCAGAAAAGCATTAAAGTTAAACCCGGCGGAAGCCATCAGAACAGAATAAACAGACCATTATGAATATCATTGAAATCAAGGATCTGAAGAAGATCTACAACGACTCGGCAGTAGCCGTACATGCTCTCAATGGCGTTGACCTGGCGTTCCAGGAGGGGGAATTTGCCGCCATTGTAGGACCTTCGGGGAGTGGAAAAACCACCCTGTTAAATCTGGTAGGAGGTTTGGATGTGGCAACAGAAGGATCTATCCAGATCAATGGGATTAACGTTGGCGAACTCTCCAGCAGGAAATTGATCAATTTCCGCCTGAACAACATCGGGTTTGTTTTTCAGTCGTACAACCTGATTCCGGTGCTGACTGCTTACGAAAATGTGGAGTTCATCATGAGCCTGCAGGGCTACAGCAAGGAGAAACGGAAAAAGAGGGCCATTGAATTGCTGGAAGCCGTTGGACTGGGCGACCGCATCAACAGCAGACCATCCAGGCTTTCGGGAGGGCAGCAACAGCGTGTGGCGGTTGCCCGGGCACTGGCATCCAGGCCCAAATTCATCCTGGCCGATGAACCTACAGCCAACCTCGATTCCGTATCAACCGAGAATCTGCTCGATATTATGGAGAAGCTGAACCGGGAAGAGAAGATCACATTTATCTTTTCCACACACGACCAGCGGGTAGTGAACAAGGCGCGAAGGGTAGTGAAACTGGAGGACGGCAAGGTGATCAGCGACGAGTCTACTCAATCTCCATATGGCCGTGGGCATGAATAAATATCACTGTCCCAAGCTTATCATAACCGGTAAATAGTTCCGTCTCCTTGTGCTTTAAGGTTTCCTTCCCGAATCCGATAAAGGTAAGACCTGCATCAGCCGATTTCTCGTTTATCAAATCTACCTTGCTCACATCCGGGGTATCCAGGATAATTTCGATATTTTTCTTGGTGATGGGTAACCGGCCTGTGCGAATCAGATTATCCATCTTTTTCCTGTTTTCTTCCAGCTTATCAGGCTTGCAGATCTCAAAGATCTTGATGGTGGAACTCTTCCAGTCAGAATGTCCCAGAATGATAAATCCCAGGAGGATCATCAGGTTTGCATTCTCTTCGAAACTGCTGTGGATCCACAGGTGAATATCACCTTTGGTGTTGATTTCCCTTCGCGAACTGCCCACGATACAGATATCAAATTCACCGGAATTCACCAGTCCAAAATTGTCGACGATATCTGCCAGGTTGGTCGGGTTCTCCTTGTCATACTCAAAGATTACCATGTTATTTTCCATTCCTGCGATCCCGGGCACCTGGATGGCGTTAACGATAGCGGAGGAGTAGGATGGGGAGATGATGGTGTCGATGTATACATGATTGCTGACAGTATCGAAGAGCCGTAGCAACCGTTGCATCTCGTGTTTCGACTGGAGATGCGACTGCCTAGAGAAGTAGCCGTTGATCCGGTGGATGTAGGTTCCAAATCCATACTTGTAAGAGATCCAGTTGAGAAAGTTGAAGGCCGTCCGGCGTTCAAACGAATGTTCGGAGATACAGATGGCACTGGGACGCCATTCGGGAGAGGTCCTGCTTTTCCTGCTTTTCTGAAGGTAAACCTGCAGATTTCTGCTCATCTGGAAGATGGAGTTGGTGAAAATAGCTTCAAGGCCTTTCCGATTTTTATGGTAATAGTTGATTGTCAGATAGATAACTATCATAATAACATAGGCTGTAAGGGCATAAGGCGTATTGATCTTGAACATAACCCAAATGGATACTATGAACCCGATCAGTGAGATGTACCATTTTGATTTAAATGATGGGCGGTAGGAGGGGGAGGAGCCAAAATGGTTCAGGAAGGAGATGAGGTTCAGGGAGCCATACGTGACGAGGAAAAACATGGAGATGATCTCTGCTACTGCATTTACATTTCCCAATAAAACAAACAACAAGGCAATGGAACAGGCTATGATAGAGGCATTCTGAGGCTCTCCGTCCTTTTGGCGGCCCCGGAAGAGGAAACTGTTCATCCGTTTCATGGGAAACGAATGATCGCCTCCCAGAGCCTGTAGTGTTCGTGGGGCGATCATGGCTGAACCAATGGCCGAAGAGAGGGTGGATGCTGCAAGTCCGAGTGGGATGATGATCGCACCACCGATCGCTATTTTACTCATTATCAGTTGATTGTTGATCAGGTCTTCGGGAGTAAATGAATCGGCTAACTTATAAATTACAAAGACATAGACAATCATGCCGATGAAGGTAGCACCGATCGTACCCATTGGGATCGAACGGGAGGGGTTCTTCAGGTCCCCGGAGAGCCCGACTCCGGCTGTCATTCCCGTGAACGCTGGAAAAACAATGGCAAATACGTAGAAGAAGTTACTCATGTTCCTGGCCTCGGCACTTCCCATGGTAAAACCTGTAGTTGCTGCATATTCGGTAGTTCCTGCAAAGAACATGATCAGTGACACAGCAAGAATACCTACCACTGCATAGAGTGCCTTAACGCCGATATTAGCTCCTCTTAGGATCAGAAGTAAGGAAAGCAAGATCATTACGGGAACACTGATTACCTGTCGGGGGAGCAGAATCCCATAACTTGTATGCACCCAGGTAAAGAGAGGTTCAAAGGCTTCCGTAAAGGCAATCACATAAAAAGCGATGCTGATCGCCTGGGAGAGGAATAGGGCAAACCCGATGGTAGCTCCGATGTTTAACCCGAACGACCGGGAGATGATAAAATACTCCCCGCCTCCCTCCACACGTTTATTGGTTGCCAGTTCGGAGATCGCTAAAGCTGTGGGGATGGTCACAAGATGCCCTAGTCGTTATTAGGGTGCATTCCCCTACTTTAATTTTCATCTTTCTTCTTTATTTTCAATTAGTTACATTTATTTCATTGTGCATAATACTGCATAGAAATGTATAGTTATACACCATTTGTTGTACCAATTGTTGTACCAATTAAATTTATCCACTAATAAGCTAAAACCTTCATAATATGGCCTCTACAAAACTGATCCTCCGCACGGATAAAATGAATTCTCAAGAAGAATCACCCCTCTTCCTTCGGATTACAAAACACCGGAAATCACATTATGTGTCTCTTGGTATCTACCTGAAAGAAAAAGAATGGGATGCCTCCACTAGTCGGGTCCGTAAATCCCGTCAAAACTCAGGCCGGTTGAATGCTTTTCTTGCTAAGAAAGTAGCCGATGCCGAAAATATTATCCTGGATACCGAAACCCACAAGACATTCATATCCTCAACCCAGCTCAGAAAACAAGTGAAAGGAATAGAACCGGTCGATTTTTTCGTATACTCCAACCGCTACCTGGAATCATTGTGGAGCGGTCAGCAGATTGCCACATATAAACGAGCGTCAGCAGTAATCGCGAAATTGAAACTGTATAGGAAAAATAAACCTCTCTACCTGGATGAAATCACTCATTCTTTCCTCCAGGACTATGAAAACTACCTGAAAAGGAAATTCCATAATAAGCTTAATACCATTCATGGGAACCATCGGATCATCCGCAAGATTCTGAATGATGCCATCGTCGACAAGCTTCTTCCACGTGATGATAATCCGTTTATTACTTTTAAGCTGAAAGTGGAACCTTCGAAACGTACTTTCCTGACTGAAGATGAAATTACCGCCATCGAGAAACTCGATCTCTCCGGAAAACCGGGTCTGGCAAAAGCAAGGGATACTTATCTCTTTGCGACCTGGTCAGGGGGGAAACGGATCTCCGATGTGTTGATGCTGAAATGGAAAAACATCGCTGACGGCCGTGTCTTTAATGAGGTCAAGAAAACAAAGAAAATGCATGTCATCAAACTCCCAGATAAAGCCCTTCACATCCTTGAGCAATACAAAACTCCAGATTCCAAACCAAACGACTTTATTTTCGGCTATTTTTCTTCAGATGAAGAGGTTGATACACCGCTGAAACTGCATGAGCAAACGGTCAGGAGAACTTCATTTATAAATAATAAGCTTCAGAAAATTGCCATACTTGCAGGGATTGAAAAAAAACTCACTACGCATATATCCCGTCATACCTTCGCCACCCTGGCTCTCCGAAAAGGAATACGAATCGAATATGTATCTAAACTCCTTGGTCACGCTGATCTTAAAGAGACGCAGATCTATGCGAAGATTGTTGATGAGGAGTTGGATAAGGCGATGGATGTGTTTAATGACTAATTCCTATTTCCTCACCCCCAATTCCTTAAACTCTCTATCCAGCTTTTGGTACACCCCATCCCCCCTCCCCCTCACAAACCCCACAAAACTGATCTTCCCCTCAGTCGAAGCCAAAAACATCCCTACCTGCCCATAGGTCGGCTTCCTGGTAAGCTTGAAATGATGTTGCACTGCCACCGGCAGGCCATTCAGCCGCCAGTCGTGTAGCAACGCCCTGAGGTTCCGTATGTAGGTCCGGTCTACGTTGGGCTTCTCGTTCACTTTAATCCCGGTAACAACTTGTCGGCGGTGCCTCGACCGTTCCCTCACTTTCCGTTCGTTGACCTTGAATCCCTGCCTCTCTATGATCTCCCTGATGTCCTTTTTCAGCTGGTTGGTAAAGGGCAGGTTGCTCGAGAAGGTGAGGTCGTCGGCATAACGGGTGTATTCAAGGTCGCTGTTCTTAGATAGTTTGGCGAGCTCAGCATCCATCTCCAAACAGGCGAAGTTGGAGATTATGGGTGAGGTGTTGGCCCCCATGGGGAGGGATCTCCGGTAGGTGGTGAGCAGGGCCAGGGCGGCGGCGATCTCTTTCTTGAAGTGGAAGGGTTCTTCGCTGAAGATCTGGTATACGCGCCGGGCGCTGATGGTGGGGAAGAACTCTTTGAGGTCGAGGCTGTAGAGGTGGTTCTTGCCGATGTGCCTTTTGGCGTTCTCCAGGATGTTTTTCTGCGTATCTTCTTTGTCAATGTTGGGAACGAAGCCGTAGGCGTGGTCGTTCCGCATGGTGGTGTAAACGGCGTTGAGGTAAAAGCTGAGGCGCTTCAGCACGGTCTTTAGCATGGGCGATGGGTCGTGGATGAGGCGCTCGCCGTGCCGCTTTTTCTTGATCCTGAATTCCCTGTAGGAGGGTTTGTTGATCAGGCTTTCGAGGTCCGACAGGGATACGTATAGCAAGCTGGCCAATTCCTGGTGATTGCTGATCGCAAGCAGCTGTGCTGCGTTTTCGAGGTAGTCCGGTGGTTTACCCTTCTTCATGCAAGGAACTGTTGGTTCATTATCTCCGTAATAATTGCGTTGGCGGTTTTCGAAGAAAATTGACAACGCAAAGAATCCAACC
>Ga0268284_1000689_pt1 | contig 20950 bp, 15 predicted proteins | sample saktaG_14_FD_190137 | JGI IMG/M metagenome (GOLD analysis project Ga0268284, IMG submission 190137) | Saline water microbial communities from Sakinaw Lake, British Columbia, Canada - sak_2013_06_06_40m | ecosystem: Environmental > Aquatic > Non-marine Saline and Alkaline > Saline ...
GAGAAGAAAATTGCGCCCGCCGGGAAGAATTGCCTTCCCAACCGGTGCCGCAACTGCCATCACTCATCCCGTTAGCCAGCCCTTCGGGCCTCTAGCAGATTAACGGAAAATTGAACGCCCCCGAAGATCTTCATCAGTTCGGTTGGATCCTCTTGCTGATGGGCTGTGATATGCCCTTCGACGCTGTAAAGAGCTTGCTTTGCCGCAGTCTGAAATACAGCTAAATAATCCTGCGCGTCAATCAACTCGTATGCCCGTAATGTAGCTTCCTCATAAACACCTTGTGTGTTAAAATAATATTGATTGAATCCTCCATTCTTCACCTCCATGTCGACGAGTCGTGTGAGATGAACTGCTTGTTCAAAGGCATTCAGTCCTTCAATGACGGCATCAGAGTAGGCGTTTGATTCGGACTTGATTCCCTCTGTAACCAACTGCTTAGCCAGTCTATACGCTTTTTGGCTTAGATGAAGGTCAACAGCGAGGGCAAGCTTGTCCTCAGGTATTTTGCGGATTTGTGACGCGCCACGCCCTCGGTAAATGTCATACTTCCACGAAAATTGCCACTCATAGACGTATCGAAGTATATGTCTACGGTAGCGATACTGAATGGTGCGGAAGAAGGTCATGTCTTTGCCTAACGCTCATATCCACCGATGACCGGCGGCAGATTCGTGGTTGGAGTTGCGGTTGTGGGGTTGATCGGTCACTCGGTGCGATGTCTTGTTAGCTCTCTTGATTCTTCGCGAGGTTCTCGATGAATCCTTGCCTCTTCCCGTCCTTGATTTTCTGGGGCACCTCGTTTAGCTCTTTGCGTGCGAGAAACCAATCGTCAAGGGCCACTGCCAATTTATATGCACCCTGCTTGGCGATCTGCGCCTTCCGATGCGTGCCAAAAACTTCCCATTTAATGCTGGTTCGCACAGCCGTCTTCTCCAGATCCACATACACATATGTCTTCTGATTGTTCGACTCGCTCTTCTCAAACCAAATTCGACTCATTCCTTCACTGTGCAGACCGGCCCACGAATCGAACTCCGATGGTGAGGATGACACCCTAAACCCAATTTGTTCTAGATGGCGCGAGAATTCTGAATAGACTGCCGCGGATTCGTCAGTATTCCGAGCGTCAAAGTCAGGACCGGCGAACGTCGTTGAGCGGACTCCAAGCTGCGCCCGGTAGATCCATGCTCCGAAAAGCATGAGCAGGAGCACACCAATCGCTAAGTGAATTTTGTGTTTCATGGTTCTATGAGCTAACAGTTTTATTATACAGCGCGCGGTATAAGAAGGGACAAATGCCGCCCTGAAGTGCGGACTTCGTCCACCGCCGCCGTAAAGCGTCGTCAGACAATCCCCGTCTATCGACCCTATCCGTTTCCTGCAAGACAATTCGACAGAACAATCGGCGCGCCGCTACCTCTCTTCCACCCCTATCCACTCTTCAATCCGTGTCCATTTGACTCAATCTCTGGAATAATGTGTTCGTCCATCTCGCTTCGCTCGGTTGCGTCATCTGTGGTTCAAAAATCTTCTCTTCCCTCCGCGTCTCCGCGCCTCCGCGTTTCAAATCATCTTCTCTTCCACGAAAAAATCGGCGCGCCCGGCGGTCGCGCCCTACCTTCTTCCACCCAAAAAACTCTTCCTTTGCGCCCTTTGCGGCTTGGCGGTGAAATCCGACACGCCTAAGGATCGACAGCGACGCTCTTGTCTGCTTTGCTGTTGCCAATGACCGACGGCTCACTGTTATTGCTAGGTCTCTCCGGCCCGGAACTCACGCTGGAGGAAGCGGCTTTGTTCCGCCGCCTCCAGCCCGCAGGCTACATCCTTTTCAGCCGCAACATCGTCTCGCCCGGACAAACCCGCCAACTCACCGATGATCTCCGCGCGCTTTCTCCGGCCTTGCCCATCCTCGCCATCGACCAGGAAGGTGGCAGAGTCACCCGCACCAGGGAGATCGCCCCTGCCGCTCCGTCGGCACCCGCCCTGGCCGCCCGCCGCGACATGGGCAAAATCGCCGATGCCGGGGCCCTGACCGGGGATCTCCTGCGTCTGTTAGGATGCAACCTGAACCTCGCCCCGGTGCTTGATCTGGATCATTTCCCTAACACCCAAAACTCCCTGCGCGGCCGCAGCTGGGGCCGCGACCCGCAACGGGTCATCGATTACGCCGGCCAATGGAACCGCTGGCTGCGCAAACGCGGCCTCGCCAGCTGCGCCAAACATTTTCCAGCCGGCGGCCGCGCGGCGGCCGATCCCCGCCACGATCTGCCGTCCTGCCCGGCTACCCTTGCGGAATTACAGCGTGAGGATGTGATCCCCTACACCGCCCTGATGCCGGAATTGGACGCCATCATGCCCGGCCACGTCGAATTCCCCAACATCGATGCGGATTTCCCGGCCTCACTCTCGCCGCGTATCGTCCGCCGCTTTCTGCGCGACCAACTCGGCTTCGACCGGCACCTCGTTCTAACGGATGATCTCGACATGGGCGCCATCACCACCCGTTACGGCTGCGGCTTGGCTGTGGAACTCGCCATCGCGGCGGGCAACGACCTGGCGCTGGTCTGCCACCGCTCCGCCGCCGCGGAGGCCGCCGCACGCACCATCGCCGGCCTGCCGCGTGCGCTGACCGCGGAGGCGCGCGAACGGGTCGAACGGTTCCGTTATAAAACCCTCCACCCGCCGCCAGCCTGGTCGGACAAGAAGTGGAACGACACCTGCGCCGCGCTTGCCAAGCTCGCCGCCGGGTTTGGCGAAGAAGCCGCCACCTGGACTAACAGACCCGCGGCGGATGAGTGAACATCTCCCATGAAAACCTTCATGTTCCTCCGCCTCATAGCCTTTCTTGGAGTTCTCACGACCACCCGCGCCGAGGTCGTGGAAACTGATGTGCTGGTCTTCGGCGCAACCGCCGGGGGCGTGAGCGCCGCCTGTACCGCGGCGCGCTTAGGCAAGCAGGTGGTCGTGACCGAATTCGGCAAACACGTCGGCGGCCTCACCTCAGGCGGGCTCGGCTGGACGGACATCGGCAACAAGGCGGCAATCGGCGGGTTCGCGCGCGAATTCTACCAGACGCTTGGCCAGCACTACGGCCGGCAGGAAGCATGGTGGTTTGAGCCCCATGTGGCCGAGCTAACATTGCGGGCGCGGCTCGCGGAGGCCAAGGTGCCGGTCTATTTCGAGCAGCGCTTGGCAAGCGTGAAAAAAGACGGCGCGCGCATCACGGCGATCGTCATGGAAAACGGTAATGTCTTTCGCGCGAAGACATATATCGATAGCACCTACGAGGGCGATCTGATGGCGCGCGCCGGCGTGCAATACATGGTCGGGCGCGAGGCTAACGAGCGTTTTGGCGAGACCCTCAATGGCATCCGCGCCACCACGCCGAAACACCAGTTCGGCGTGAAGGTGGATCCCTATCAAATTCCCGGCAACCCTGAGAGCGGTCTGCTGCCGCTGGTCATGGCCGAACCGCCGGGCGAGCCGGGGGCGGCCGACCGATGCGTGCAGGCATACAATTTCCGCCTCTGCCTGACGAAGAATCCCGCGATCCGCAATCCGATCAGCCCGCCGGCCAGCTACGACGCCAAGCGCTACGAGATCCTCGGCCGCTACTGCGAGGCGCTGGTTGCCGCGGCCAAAACACCGACGCTGAAAACCTTTCTGAAGATTGACATGGTCACTGCCGACAAGACCGACATCAACAACAACGGAGCGATCTCCACCGACTTCATCGGCGAAAACCATGCCTATCCGGACGCCGACTATGCGACCCGGGAGCGGATCCGCCAAGCGCATGAGGATTACATCCGCGGCTTCCTCACCTTTCTCGCCACCGACCCGCGGGTACCGGAAAACGTCCGCGGCGAGATGCGGCAGTGGGGCCTGTGCAAAGACGAGTTCACCGACACCGGTGGCTGGCCGCATGCCATGTACATTCGCGAAGCGCGCCGCATGCTCGGAGCCTATGTGATGACCGAAAAGAACTGCCGCCAGCTAGAGACGCCTGACGATGCCGTGGGCCTCGGAGCTTATAACATGGATTCGCATAACTGCCGTCGTCTCGTCCAGGACGACGCGGTGCGCAATGAGGGCGACGTGCAGGTCGACGTGAAGCCGTATCCGGTTTCCTACCGCGCGATCATCCCGCGCGGCGAGGAGTGCGTGAATCTGTGGGTGCCCGTCGCCCTTTCCGCCACGCACATCGCCTATGGCTCGATCCGCATGGAACCGGTCTTCATGATTCTCGGCCAAAGCGCCGCGACCGCCGCCTGCATGGCCATCGACGATCGCGTGGCGGCGCAAGGCGTGGACTATGCGAAACTCCGCGCGCAGTTGCGCAAGGACGGCCAGGTGCTGGCTTGGGCTGCGCAATGACAAGCTTGAAAGGGTGGGGACAAGCGGCCTCGCTTGTTCCTAACTGCCCCTGAGGGCGAGTTGCCATTGTTTCGTCAGGTACCGCGCGGCAGCACCGCCTAACGGCGGACAAGTGGGTCGGCCGCGGCCGTCCGACCCTACCTTTAAAGCCCCATTCATTTCCCCAGCACCCACGCGATGTGCGGCGTGTAGAGGTCGGGTTCCAGCAGGAATGAATCGTGTCCCTTGTCGGAATGCACCGTGATGTGCATGACCTCGACCTTGGCTTCCTCCAGGTGTTTCACCAGTTCCGTTTGCTCCTCCGGATAGAAGCAGAAGTCCGAATCGATCGAAAACACCAGCCACCGCTGGCCCGCCAGACGCGCCCGTTCGAGCAGATCCGCGGGTGTTTCCGCATCGCCTTCGTGGGTGGCGTCATAGCGCGACCACAGATCGATGATGCGCAGATAGGTGTTCGCATCGAAGCGGCGCACGAACTTTTTCCCTTGATGCAGCATGTAGCTTTGGAACTGGTCGCGCACCCGGTACCAGGCGAGCACGTCGTCCGGCTGGACCACATCCTGCCGTGCCCGGTGTTCGAATGTATCGAGGTGCACGAAGGTCTTGTGGGAAATCATGCGGGCCAGCGCCAAGCCGTAGAGTGGGGCTTCCGCGTCATAATAATCGCCGGCGTTGAAATATGGATCGTTCTCGATGGCGAGGATCTGCTCGAAAAGGATCAGCCGGTTGAGCACCGTCGTTTTGAAACCCGCGGCGATGGAGATCACGTTGCGGACACGTTGCGGGAAGCGCGTGGCGAAGGTGAGCGCGACCAAGCCGCCGATTGACGGGCCGACCACCGCGTGCAGGGTGCGGATTCGCAGATGATCCAAGAGGCGGATAAACACCTCCACCTGATCGGCGGCAGTCACTGCGGGAAAGGCCGATCCCCACGGTTTGCCGGTTTCAGGATTCACGGAGGAGGGCCCCGTGCTTCCGTAACAACCTCCCAGATAGTTCGCACACAGGATGCAATATTTGTCCGAATCAAGCGCCTTGCCCGGACCGATCATGTCATCCCACCAACCGCCGTGCATTTCCTCCTGCCACAGCTTGCCGGTTCCCTCCATGGCCGGAGTGAACCCGGCCGCGTGATGGGAGCCGGACAGCGCGTGAAACAGGAAGATCGCGTTCGACCGCTCCGCGTTGAGCTCACCCCAGGTCTCGTAGGCGATTCGCACGCCCGGCAACAAACCGCCATCCCGCAACCTCAGCGGGTCTCCGGGGCTGCCGGTTTCAAAGAATCTCGTGTCTGTCTCGACGGGCATGGGCCGAGCGTAATGGAATGAACCCCATCACGCAAGTCATGCGGCATGGGTTTATTCCAAGACATTGACCCGCCGCGTGTCATCATGCATGAAGACGCACATGAGCGCGGCATTGCCGGGTCCACGCCCGCGACGCAAGATCCGCGTTTCCCACAAATTCCCGCACCCTGATGAATCCCCACTCCGTCCCACTCGCCATGGTCCTCATCTCCTGTTTGCTGGCAGGGCTTGGAAACTCCGCGCCGAGGCCGGAGGACTTGCTACCACCCTTGCCTGATGAGAAATCCGTCCCGTTTGGTGAACCCGTCGATGGCATCGCGCTGCGCTTGATTGCGCCCGCCGGGGTTTGCCCGGGCCAACTCATCAACCTGACCGTGCAGGCGAAAAACGTGTCGCCGCGAGACCGGTACCTCTTTGACTTCATCAAGCAACCCTCCTGCCAGTTCGGCATGATCGGGATTACCACCCCGGACGGAAAATCTGTCAGCCGCTCCGGTGGGTCCGGGTATCGGGTGCTGCCCACGTCCTTCGGGTGCCTCAAGCCGGGCGAAATCTGGCGGATGGACATCGCCGACCTTGGGGGCTCGTTCTTCTTGCGCGAGCAATTCCAGCACGAGGGCCATTACGCCCTGACATTCACCTTCACCGGGCCCAAGCTCCCGGTCAAGGAACGCAGCGGGGAGCGGGTTTCCAATGAGCCTGGCGCAGAGGTCCATGAAATCATCGGCGACGATGCAACCCCGGATCAACTCGCCGGGGCATGGAGTGGCAGCGTCACTAGCAACACCGCGCCCATCACGCTCTCGCCCATGACGGAGCAGGATCTAACCGTTCACGAGTGGGGTGTCTTCACCGTTTTCAACGATCAGCAATACGCCAACCTCAACCGCAAGGCCGAATGGGGCGATCTGCCGGATTTTTTCTATCGGCAGTTTCCCAAACAACGCCTGCGCTGGAGCCCCAGCTCCTGGGACAAGCCGCTGATCTATTTCTATAGCAAGCGGCCGTGCCTGAAACTCAATGTCAGTGTGAAATTCGTGCGCGGCACGCCCGTCGTTTGGTGGCCCGCCACCGCCAAACCATACGATGACTCAGGGCGCCTGGAACCCGTCGCCATTCCCCGCTTCAACGCCCTCACCTGGAGCGCATGGCTCGGCTCGTCCGTGCCAAACCCTCGAGGAGAGGAGCCATCCGCCACCCAATGGATCACCCCCGTGGAAACCCCGCTTCCCGCCGACCAGTGGCTCGTCCATGCCAGACTCAAGCAGGCCGCCCTCCTCACCGTAGCTGGCAGCAAGATGAAACGCACCAATCCCTGGGAGACCGCGCAATCGGAGAGTGAACGCTTCATTTTCTACGACGGCCTGGTGCCCTCCCCCGACTACCTGCATTGCACCGCCAACGACGCCCGATCCACCACGGTGAAAAACTCCGCGGGCTTCCCCATCGACCGGCTCTACCTGATAGATCGGCGCCAGCCGGGAAACACCCAGGCCGTCCGCACCTCGCTCGCGGTTGGGGAGGAGCGGAAAATCGACTTCGCGCCACCCGGTGATTTCATCCGGCAATTCCGCGCTGATTTGCTAGAAGCCGGGTTGTTCGAGGCCGAGGCCGATTCGCTCCTGAAAATCTGGCACAAGGGGTTCTTCGAGAACCCCGGCATCGTGGCCATCCATCTGCTGCCCCGCAGTGAATATGATGCCATGCTGGTCCTGGACGTAACGCCCAAACCCGCCACCCCGCCGACCCGCGTCGGCATCGCGTTCCATCCCAATTTCGACGCCGAACCGGCCATCACCGCCCGCGTCAAGGAATGGATCACCCAACTCGACGCAGACGATTTCAAAACCCGCGAGGAGGCCATCCGCCATCTGACCACGGCCGGCCCGCTGGCCCGCGGATTGTTAGAAAAAGCCGCCACCACCGGCAGCGCGGAAGTGAAAACATCCGCCCGGGCGATCCTCGAATCAACCGACGCCGGCGCTTGGTTGAAATGAGCAATTCCCCCGGTTTTCGGTTTGTCATCGGTCGGTCTTTGCTGAATACTGCGCCTGAAGCAGCGCTATGAATCTCGTTGAACAAGTCAGATTGGCCGGGGTGGTCGGGGCGGGCGGCGGTGGGTTTCCCACCCATGTCAAGCTCGCCGCCAAAGCGGATACCGTGATCGCCAACGGTGCCGAGTGCGAGCCCTTGCTCCACAAGGACGCCGCGGTCATGGAGCGCCAGGCCAGGGAATTGGTCGAGGGCATGGTCCTCACCATGCGGGCCGTGGAGGCCAAGGACGGCGTCATCGGCATCAAGGCGAAAAACCACCACGCCGTCGCGGCGGTCGAGGCCGCTTGCGTGGGCACGCCGGTGCGAGTCCAACTGTTAGGAGATTATTACCCGGCTGGCGATGAGTATGACCTCGTCTATTCGGTGACGGGGCGGTTGATTCCGCCGGCCGGCATTCCGCTGCATGTCGGGGTGGTGGTGGCCAACGTGGAAACGCTGGTCAATATTGCCGCCGCCGCCGTCGGCCGGCCGGTCACCCACAAGACGCTGACCATCGCGGGTGCCGTGGCCGGGCCGGTCACCCTGACCGTGCCGCTGGGGGTGACCTTGCGCGAGTGCCTAACCGCCGCAGGTGGCGCCACCGTGCCCGACCCGGTGCTGGCCATCGGCGGCTTGATGATGGGCGAACACACCGACGACCTCGACCGCCCGGTCACCAAGACCACCGGCGGCGTGATCGTTTTGCCGCGCGACCATCATGTGATGGAGCGGAAATTCAAACCGGTGAACATCCAGCACGCCATCGGCAAGTCCGCCTGCGACCAATGCCGGTATTGCACCGAGTATTGCCCGCGGTTCCTGCTAGGATATGCGGTGGAGCCGCACCAGGTGATGCGCAGTCTGGCGTTCACCGCCACTGGCAAGGAGCACTGGAACGATTGGGCCGCGCTGTGTTGTGCCTGCGGCCTGTGCACGCTCTACGGCTGCCCGGAAGAGTTATATCCCAAGGAGGCCTGTGACCAGGCGAAGGCCGAAATGCGCAAGGCGAATATCAAATGGTCAGGCCCGGCCGGGGTGAAAGTCCACCCGATGCGCGACGGCCGCCGCGTTCCTATCAAATCGCTGATGCGCAAGCTATCTATTTCCGAATACGACCATCCCGCGCACTGGACTGCCGCGACCATCGAACCGGCGCGCGTGGTGCTCCCGCTCAAACAAAGCGCCGGTGTCGCCAACACCCCGCTCGTGCGCAAGGGCGACCGCGTCCGCGCCGGCCAACCGTTAGGTGCCGTCCCGGACAAAGCCCTCGGTGCCATCATCCACGCTCCCTTCGACGCCAGCGTCACGGAAGTAACAGAAAACCAAATCGTCCTGACCCGCTAACATGATCGAGAAATCCATCGGCCTCATCGAACTCTCCAGCATCGCCGCCGGCTTCGCCGTGGCCGATGCCATGCTCAAAGCCGGCGACGTGCGCATCCTGCTCTCGCGCTCGATTTGTTCCGGCAAATACATGGTGCTCATCGGCGGCGAAATCTCGTCGGTCGGCAGTGCCCTGGCCGCCGGCAAGGAAGCCGCCAACGGCTGCCTGATCGACAGCGTGCTCATCCCTAACATCCACCCCGATGTCTTCACCGCGATGGGCCGCACCCAGACGCCGGAGCCCGATGGCGCGCTGGGCATCTTCGAATCCTTCAACGTCGCCACCCTCATCCTCGGTGCCGACGCCGCGGCCAAGGCCGCCAACGTGCAGTTGTTAGAAGTCCGCCTCGCCATGGCCATGGGCGGCAAGGCGTTCTGCACCCTCACCGGCGATGTCGCCGCCGTCCAGGCCGCCGTCTCCGCCGGCAGCCGGCTCATCGCCGACGAAGGCCTGCTCGTCAACGCCGTGGTGATCTCCAAACCGCACCCCGATGTCTATCGCGAGGTGGTCTGAATCGTGTGATGAACGAACCGAAAATCCATTTCCCCGAGCTACAACTGACGTTCGCCGAAGGCCGGGTGCTGGCCTGCCTGTTAGAGAAGGAGGCGACCACTCCGGCCTACTATCCGCTCACCTTGAACAGCCTGCAGGCCGCCTGCAACCAGAGTTCCAACCGTTATCCGGTGACCCAGTTGGAGGAAAATTCGATCGAAAAAGCACTGGTCGGATTGAGGCTCAAAGGGCTGGCGATCCAACTCCAGGCGGCTGGCGCGCGTTCCCTGAAATACAAACACACGCTCCCGCAAATCCTCGAACTGGATGCCGCCCAGACGGCGATTCTCACGGTGCTGTTGCTGCGCGGCGTGCAGACCGCCGGGGAAATCAAACAACGCTGCGAGCGCATGCATGATTTCGCCTCCAGCGAGGAGCTCGAGGAGTCGCTGCAATGGATGATCGAGTATCCGCACGGTCCCTTGGTGGTGAGAAATCCATCAGGCAGTGGCAGGCGGGTGGAAACCTACGGCCATTTGTTAGGCGGCGCGCCTCCCGGGGACGGGAACGCCGCCGCGCAAGTCAGTGCCGCGATTGTGGAGTTGGAGGAGGAACAGGTCTGGCGCAGCCGCATGGAACAAAAAATCCAGGACCTCCAGCACCGCGTCGAGGAACTCACCTCCATGGTGCAGCACTTGCGCTCGGATCTCGGCGCGGAGTGATCAAGAAGATGTTCAGCACGCGCGCGCAGCTGAACCCTAACGCGACAAATTCCGTGACGATCGTCCACGGATTTGTCGCGCCGGGATGGTCCCGGATATTCTGACCTGGCGGGAAACCGGGGGAACCCGGAGAGTTCAAGGAGACTCCAAGGTGGCGCGGCCTGTCAAACCGGTAGGGCGTGGCGGCCACGCCGCGCCCTAACTGCCCCGAAGGTGAGACATCCCATGTGCGGTCCATGAACCGCTCCATGGCACCGCCCATGCGGGCGGATGAATCGGCGGACCGAGGCCAGTCCGCCCTACCGGACCTCGACAATCCGCCGGGGGCATGACAGCATGGAGCATGAGCGGGCCACTCGGCGGGGTTCACGCGCGCAGTTCGTCTGCGGACAAGATCGCGTTGTTCCGCTCGTTGTTCCGCGGCCGCGAGGATGTCTATGCGCGCCGCTTCGAAAGCAAGACGACCGGCCGGGCCGGCTACGCGCCGGCGTGTGCCCATGAATGGGTGCGCGGAATCTGTGAGAAACCCCGGATCAAATGCGGCGACTGCCCGCAGCGCGCGTTCCTGCCGGTGACCGACGAGGTCGTGCGGCAACATCTGTCGGGGAAAGACGCGGCGGGCCGGGGCTTCGTTGCCGGCGTCTATCCGATGCTGGCCGATGAGACGTGTTATTTCCTGGCGATGGACTTCGACAAGGACTCCTGGCGGGAGGACGTGCTGGCGGTGATGGCAACCTGCAGGCTGCTGCAAATCCCCGCCGCGCTGGAACGCTCACGCTCGGGCAATGGCGGACATGTCTGGATTTTCTTTGCCGCGGCCGTGCCGGCCACGCTCGCCCGCAAGATCGGTTCGTTTGTTTTAACAGAAACGATGGAGCGGCGGCCCGAGCTCGGTCTGGACTCCTATGACCGTCTGTTCCCCAACCAGGACACCCTGCCCAAGGGCGGCTTCGGCAATCTGATCGCCCTGCCGCTGCAAAAAGGTCCGCGGGGAAACGGGCACAGCGTGTTCGTGGATGAACACCTCGATCCCTATCCGGACCCATGGGCATTTTTCTCCTCGGTGTCGCGATTGCCGCAGGCCAGGCTTGAAGCCATCGTCCGCGAGGCGGAAAGCCGGGGCCGCGTTGTGGGCGTGCGCTTTGCCCTAACACCCGAGGACGAGCCCGAACCATGGAACACCCCGCCATCCCGGCGCTACCGCGATCCGCCCATCACGGATCCGCTGCCCGGGGAAATCGAGATCGTTCTGGGCGACCAGATCTATCTGCCAAAAGCCGTCCTGCCGCCAGCCCTGCGCAACCGCCTGCTGCGCCTCGCCGCGTTTCAAAACCCGGAGTTTTACCGCGCCCAGGCGATGCGGCTGGGAACCTATGACAAACCGCGGGTCATTGGTTGCGCGGAAGACCTGCCCGCGCACATCGGTTTGCCAAGAGGCTGCCTGGAAGAGGTTGCGGACGTTCTATCAGAATTGAAAATCAATCTTGTGATCCGCGACGAGCGGGTTGCGGGAAATCCGCTGGATCTGCAATTTACGGGCACCCTGCGTCCCGATCAGGAGGCCGCCGCCGCCGCCATGCTCGCGCACGACACCGGGGTGCTGGCCGCCACCACCGCCTTCGGCAAGACCGTGCTTGCGGCTTGGCTCATTGCCGCCCGCGGGGTGAACACGCTGGTGCTGGTCCACCGCCAGCAACTCCTCGAACAATGGGTCGAACGGCTCTCGTCCTTCCTCGGGCTGCCCGCCAAATCGATTGGCCGGCTCGGCGGCGGCCACAAGAAACTAACGGGAGAAATCGACGTCGCGCTGATCCAAAGCCTGGTCCGCAAGGGCATCGTCGATGACCGCGTGGCGGACTACGGGCATTTGATTGTCGATGAATGCCATCATCTATCAGCACATAGCTTCGAGCTGGTCGCCCGCCGGGTGAAAGCCCGTTATGTGCTCGGTCTATCCGCCACGGTGGCGCGCAAGGACGGCCATCATCCGATCATCTTCATGCAATGCGGCCCGGTCCGCCACCGGGTGGATGCCAAACAACAGGCGAATGCCCGGCCGTTTTCCCATCATGTGATCGTGCGCCCGACCGGCTTCCGGTCGATGGCCGAGCCCGATCCCGACAGGCGGCTGGAATATCAAAACCTGTGCGCTGAAATCATCCGCTCGGAGCCGCGCAATTCCATGATCCAAAGTGACGTGATCACCGCGTTGCGCGAGGGCCGCTCGCCGCTCGTTCTGACCGAACGGACCGAACACGTCCTCACTCTGGCAGAATTGCTGCGGCCGCACGCGCCGCATGTGATTATCCTGCAAGGCGGCATGGGTAAAAAATCCCTGCGTGAGGCGCTGGCACAACTTGCCGCCATTCCGGAGCACGAAGCGCGGGTGGTGATCGCCACCGGCAAATTCATCGGCGAAGGTTTTGACGATTCGCGGCTTGATACCCTATTTCTCACCATGCCGGTTTCCTGGCGCGGGATCATCGCCCAGTACGCCGGGCGGCTGCACCGCTTGCACGACGGCAAACGCGAGGTGCGCATTCACGATTATGCCGATCTCGACGTGCCGATGTTGTCGCGCATGTTCGACAAGCGCTGCGCGGGTTACGAGGCCGTCGGTTATACCATTTTGCTGCCAGCCAGCGCACTGCCCGGTTGGCCTAACGAAGTCCCGCTGCCCATCGACCCCGTTTGGAAACAAGACTATGCCGCGAGCGTCCGCCGCTTGATCCGCGATGGGGTCGATGTCCCGCTCGCCAACCTCTTCGTCGCGGCCACCCGCCCGGTCACCGCCGATCCCAGCGGGCCCGAACGCGCCCGCAGCGCCTCGGAGGCTTTCCTTTTCCAACGGCTGGAGTCTCTAGCGGAAACTTCCGGGCTATTCCAATTGAATGCCAAACTTCCCATTCCCTTCGACGGTTGGAGTGAATTGGAAGCGGACTTGTATTGTGCGGAACTCAAACTCGCCATCGAGATCGACGGAGCGCAGCACTTCGCCGATCCGGCGGCCTATCGCAGTGACCGGCGCAAGGACGCCCTGCTCCAACAAAACGGCTGCCTCGTGCTGCGCTTCCTCGCCGAAGATCTCGGCCAACACCTCGATGCCACGCTCGACGCCATCGTCCGCGCCACCACGCATCAGCGGCACAAGCCATCAAACCGGTCTTGACATCTGGCGACGTAAACGTGGCTCTTGAGAATCGACAGGCGTGAGGAGTGAGGGTATTGAGGCACTTCAAGGTCATTTTCCCTTGATTGAGCTCAAATCATGGATTATTCTTTTCCCATGATTACCACTGTGACAGGAAAGAACCAAATTTCCATCCCTGCGGCATTGGCGCATGAACTGGGATTGAAGCCGGGAAGCCGGATCGACTGGCGCAGGACTGCGGAGTCGGACCAGATGCTATGTCGCGTCCTTCCGCACCCGGCTGAGGCGGCCGCCGGACTGCGTGGGGCCGGTCGCAAGCATTTGAAGGCGGAGAAGGCGCACCCCATGAAGGCACTGCAAGAGGAACGAAGCGCCGGTGACAAGCTGCGAAAGGAATCGTTGGAATGACCCATCTGCTGGATACATCGGCTCTGCTCGTCCACTACTTGGATGAAGCGGGGGCAGCCGAGGTGGATCAACTGCTGGCCGGCGGCCCGGCCCGGGTCGCGGTGAGCGTCATCACCTGGGTGGAATTGGCACGGCGTTTGGCGGAATTGGTGGATGACGTGAAAGAGCGGGACCGTGTTTTCCAACTCTACACCGAAGTTCTTACCAGCGCGGTGGCCGTGGATGTGGCTGTGGCGAATGAGGCGATTCGGTTGCGTGCCGCATGCCCTGCCAGGGTGCCGATGGTGGATTGCCTGATCGCCGCATGCGCAGCGAGTCGAGGATTGATTTTCGTATACCGGGACAAACACATGGACGGACTTTCCGCGAAAAACCTGAAAGTCATGCGCTTGCCTGAGAAGTCATGAGGATGATAGGGCGAGCTCGCTTGTCCCAACAGATGTGGCGCTCTGGAACTGCGGCGGTGAGAGATCTGCCGCTTGTGACGACTGAAATCCACGGTTTACAGACAAGCCGTGAGCGGCTTGGCGCACCGGCCCGCGACAAGGCCATCACGTGGCGGTATCCCCAACCATAGGCAGGCAGGAAATGAGGAAACCGCCCGCATCCAGGGGGAAAAATGATAAGAAGCAGAGCCGGTGCCCGTTAACCTGCTGCCATGAAGAATTTCCCGGCCGTGACCCAGAGCAACCGATTCCCGGCGTGTCTCATTGTTGCCTGCATGATCCTGCTGACACCAGCCATCGCGGGGGACACACCCGCCACCGGCACCCCGGAAACCGTGGCGCTGCGCGACGCCATCACGGATCTAACTAAAATCTTCGGTGCCCGCTATCCCGGCGGCAAGGAATTTCTTGCTCGGCTGGCCGGGATCGAGCAACAGGTGCCCTTGCCACTGGAAGACTTCGAGAAACTCCGGCGCGAGGCGCTGATTGCCAACCCGTTGGTCAGTGGGCAGCCGCTGCTCTATGTGGTGCGCAGCCAGTATCAATCGGATCACCACAACACCGAGACGATGTTCCAGACGGGCGAATGCAACACCGGCAGTTACCAGCCCGGCGGCCCGCTCAAAACCATCGATCTGGCCCGCAACGGCGAAACGCGTGTTGTGGCCGACCCGGGCCCGGAGGGGCGGCTGCGGGATCCGGACGTGTACTTCGATGGCAAGCGCATCCTGTTTTCGATGCGCAAGAACATCCGCGACAACTATCACCTCTATGAAATCAACGCCGACGGCAGCGGCCTGAAGACGCTCACCTCCGCTGAGGGGGTTTTCGACATCGACCCGCTCTATCTGCCGGATGACAGCATCGTGTTCACCTCCTCGCGCGAGCCAAAGTATTGCATGTGCAACATCCACATCATGGGCAACCTGTTTCGAATGGCTGCCGACGGCGCGAACATCCATCAGATCGGCAAGAGCACCCTGTTCGAGGGTCATGGTTCGCTGCTGCCGGACGGCCGCCTGATCTATTACCGCTGGGAATACATCGACCGCAATTTCGGCAACGCCCAGGGGCTCTGGACCGCCAACCCGGACGGCACCAACCACGCGGGGTACTATGGCAACAACACCCCCGCCGGCGGCGTCGTCCTCAATCCGCAGGCCATCCCGGGCACCGACCTGATCCTGTGCATCCTCGGCTCCTGCCACGACCGTCCCTGGGGCGCAATGGCCATCCTCGACCGCGGCCGCGGCGTGGATGGCAAGGCACCGATCCTACGCACTTGGCCGGCCGACTCGATTGGCGGCGTGGCCGACCCCGGCACGCCCAATAGCGGATTCGACGCTTTCACCGGAGTCAATCCGAAATACGAGGATCCCTATCCGCTTTCTGACAAGTATTTCCTGTGCTCGCGCATGACCGGCCAGGGCGAGAAGATGGGCATCTATCTGGTGGACGTGTTCGGCAATGAAATCCTGTTGCACAGCGAAGGCGAAGGTTGCTACGACCCGATGCCGCTGGCACCGCGCCCGCGCCCGCCGGTCATTCCCACGCGCCGCGATTATAAGAACGCAGACGGATACGTGTATGTCCAGAATGTCTATGAAGGCACCCACATGAAAGACGTCAAACCCGGCAGCGTGAAGTTCCTGCGGGTGGTGGAGTCACCGGAGAAGCGCACCTGGACCGAACCGGGATGGAATGGCCAGGGCGTCGAACGGCCGGGCATGAGCTGGCACGATTTCAACAACAAACGCATCCTCGGAACGATCCCCGTGGAGGCCGACGGCTCCGCCTCCTTTGCCCTGCCCTCCGACCGCTTTGTCTATTTGCAACTGCTGGACAAGGACGGCATGATGATCCAGTCGATGCGCAGCGGCATGACGGCACAATCTAACGAATGGATCGGTTGCGTCGGCTGCCACGACGAGCGCCGCGCGGCGCCGCCGGCCATGACCACCAAGAACCTGCTGGCCCTGAAGCGGGCGCCGAGCCGCCTGGAGGGCTGGCATGGCCCGCCGCGGATGTTCAACTATCTAACGGACGTGCAGCCGGTGTTCGACAAGCATTGCGTGCGGTGTCACGATTACGGCAAAAAGGGCGGTGAGAAACTGGTGCTGGCGGGTGACCGGGGTTTGATTTTCAATGCTTCCTATGTGAACCTGTGGACCAAGGGTGCGCTCACCGTGGTGGGTGCCGGCCCGCCGGAAATCAAGCAGGCGTATTCCTGGGGTTCGCATGCCAGCAGGCTGACCCGGTTCCAGGAAGGAACTAACAAGCATGCGGATGTGAAACTTACCGCGGACGAGTTGGAGCGGATCGTGACCTGGGTGGATCTCAACGCGCCCTACTATCCGAGTTATGCCAGTGCTTATCCGCAGAATCCCTATGGGCGCAGCCCGCTTAGTGGCGGCCAGATCGACAAGCTCAAGCAGTTAGGGATGGACACGGGCATCATCGACATCAGCTTTGACCGGCCGGAGATGAGTCCCGGGCTGGCGAAATTGCCCAAGGATGATCCGCGTTACGGCGAGGCGCTGGCCATCATCCGCGAAGGCCAGCAAGCGCTGAAGAAAAATCCCAATCCGGACAGCGCGGGGTTCGTCGCCTGCGAGGCGGATCAAAAGCGCGAACGCAAATATGAGTTGCGCGCGGAAATCGAGCTCCGGAACCGCGCGGCCATCCGCGATGGCCGCAAGGTCTATGATACCAACTCTAATCAATAAAAGCTTCAGATCAAACCCATGCCTTTGAGGATGGCGAGCATGATGGAGGCCGCCATGACCGAGCCGATCTGGCCGCCGGTGTTGGCCGCCATGGCGTGCATGAGCAGGTGATTCTGGTGGTTGTTGCGCAACCCTTCGACTTGAACGATGCGTGCCGCCATGGGGTAGGCGGAGATGCCGGCCGCGCCGACCAAGGGGTTCATTTTGCCGCCGGATAGCAGATACCAGAGTTTGCCGAGGAGAAGTCCGCCCACCGTGTCCACGATGATCGCCATGAGGCCCAGCGCGAAGACGAGCATCGTTTGCGGTTTGAGGAATTCGGGGCCGGCCATCGTGCCGCCGATGGCCAGACCGAGGAACAAGGTGCTGACGTTGGCGATCTCGTTTTCGCTGGCCTTGGTGAGCCGGGTGACGACCCCGCTGACTTTGAGGAAATTGCCTAACATGATGGCGCCCATCAAGGGCAGGCCCTTGGGGGCGATGATGCCGGTTAGAATCGTGACGAGCAGAGGGAAGATGATCAGGGCGTTCTTGGGAACGCGGATATTGCTTGGCGGAATAGGCGTGGCACGCTCCTTGGCGGTGGTCATCAGGCGCATGATGGGGGGCTGGATGATTGGCACCAGCGCCATGTAGGAATAGGCGGCCACGGCCAGCGCGCCGACCATGGAGGTTTCAATCAGGCCCTTGCCGGCGAAGAGATTGGACACATAGATCACAGTGGGCCCGTCGCAGGCACCAATGACAGCTACGGAAACCGCCAGCGCTTTGGGGAAGCCCAACCACAGCGCGACGATCAGGGTGAGGAAGATGCCGAGTTGTCCGGCGGCGCCAAAAAGGATCATCCTGGGGCGCTCCAGCAAAGGGGTGAAATCCGTCATCGACCCGATGCCGACAAAGATGAGCAGCGGGAAAAGCTCATTGCCTATCCCCATGTCATAGAGGACTTTCAGGAAACCCTCCTGCTGCATCACCTCGCTGAGGGGCAGGTTGGCCAACAGACAGCCGAAGGCGATGGGCAAGAGCAGCAGGGGTTCGACTTCCTTGCGGATGGCCAGCCAGAACATGACCAAGGCCACCAGAATCATGATTAGATTGGGGATTCCAGCGGGGGAAAAAAAGTATCTAGCACCTGCGCCGAGGGCCATGATGGCGTTGAAAATGGCGTCACTCATGGTTGCCTCCTTCCGGGCGGGGTTGGCAGAGGCGGGTGAGCCAGCCAATGAGGATTGAGAGGATCCAGAGTGTCAGCAAGGTGCCGCCCATGCCGACGAGCAGCATGGTCAGACCAAATGTCAGGTTGTCCATAGGTGGTTGGTGTTGAGAGCGGGTTTGGTAGCAGTGCCCGGTTTCCACGGACTGAGGCGGGTTCAGGAGGCAATGGGTGGACAGGTTCAGACTGAAGTGCCGTTTGCGCAGCGTCAAGCTTCGCTTTTGGATCAGGACGCGCAGTGCCACGGGCGCGGGTCTGGCGAGCGCCTGACATTCTCTGGACTCCCGGCCCACGGCGGTTCAAACTCACGGCATGAAGCGCCTCTTTCTGCTCGACGGCATGGCTCTGATCTATCGCGCCCATTTCGCGCTGATCGCGGCACCCATCCGCAACTCCAAAGGTGTCAACACATCCGCGCTTTACGGCTTCATCAACACCCTGTTGGCCATCCTCGAAAAGGAGAATCCGACCCATATCGGTGTTGCGTTTGATACTTCCGGCCCCACCCCACGCCACCTCAGGTTTCCCGCCTACAAGGCGCAGCGCGACGAAATGCCTGAGGAACTCGCCGCCGCCATCCCCCATGTGAAGGCGCTCTGCCGTGCATTCCACATTCCGGTACTCGAACTCGCAGGCTACGAGGCGGACGACATCATCGGCACGCTCGTCAAACGCGCCGAACCCGCGGGCTTCGAATCGTACATGGTCACGCCGGACAAGGATTTCGCCCAACTCATTTCGGCCACCACGCGCATGTGGAAACCCGGCCGCAAGGGCAACGAACACGATGTCATCGGGCTGGAACAACTGACTGAAATCTGGGGCGTCTCCGAACCGCAACAGATCATCGATTTGTTAGGGCTGATGGGCGACGCCTCGGACAACATCCCCGGCATCCCCGGCATCGGCCCGAAAACCGCGCAGAAACTCATTGCCGAATTCGGCTCGATGGAGAACCTGCTCGCCAACACCGCCAAGCTCAAAGGCAAACAACAGGAACTTGTCGCGGCCCACGCCGATCAGGCGCTGCTTTCCAAAGAACTTGCCACCATCATCATCGACGTCCCGGTGGAAGTGACCTGGGAGGATCTCGTGCTCTCGCCGCGCGACGACGAAGCCATCAAAGTCCTGTTCAATGAATTCGAATTCCGCTCGCTTACCAAACGGCTCTGGGGGGGGGGCGCCGACATCCTGTCGGCCTATTCCGGCGTCCCGCCGGAGACTTCTTCCGCCACTCCCCCCCCCGGCGAAACCCTGCGCACCCTCCGTGACGTCGATCACACCTATCACCTCGCCGACACCCCGGCACTCCAACACCAACTCTTCGCCGAACTCTCCCGCCAGGCATCCTTCTGCTTCGATGTCGAGACCACCGGACTCGACCGCTTCAGCTCAAAACTGCTAGGCATCGCCTTCTGCTGGAAAGCCCATGAAGCGTGGTATCTGCCGTATTGCGACTCCCTGCTCTCCGCGCTCCGCTCCCTGTTCTCTTCTCCCGCGGAGAAGATCGGCCACAACCTGAAATTCGATCTATCCATTCTGCACCACCACGGCATCGAAGTCGCCGGCCCGTTCTTCGACACCATGCTCGCCGACATCCTCGTCGCCCCTGAGCGCCGTCACTCGATGGACTATCTCGCGGAAACCCTCCTCAACTACACGCCGGTCAAACTCGCCGATGTGGCGGCGGTTTCCAACCGCCAGGACCCGGACCCCAGTCCTGCCGACGACCTGTTCGACTTCGCCGCGAAAACCAGGACCTCCAAGGAACTCGATGTCGCGTCCATCCCCATGGAGATGCTCGCCGAATACGCCGCGGAGGACGCCGATGTCACCTTCCAACTCGCGGCCAAGCTCCGTCCGCTGTTAGCCGCATCCGGGCAGGAAAAAATCCTCCATGACATCGAAGGGCCGCTGTTGCCCGTGCTGGTCCGCATGGAAATGGAAGGCATCGCCATGGATTCCGCCGCCCTGGTGACCATCGGTGACGAGCTCCAAATCCAGATCGACGAACTCGCCAAATCGATTCACCGCCACGCCGACCGTTCGTTCAACATCGCCTCCCCCAAACAACTCGGGGAAATCCTCTTTGAGCACCTCGGCCTCGCCGACAAGGCCAGGAAAACCAAGACCGGGCAATTCAAAACCGACGAACAAACCCTTGCCACCCTCGAAGGGAAACATCCCATCATCACCGACATCCTGGCCTGGCGCGAGGCCACCAAACTCAAGTCCACCTACCTCGACGCCCTGCCGACCCACCTCGTTGCGGAAACCGGCCGCATCCACACCCATTTCCACCAGCTCGTCGCCGCCACCGGCCGCCTCGCCTCGTCCGATCCCAATCTCCAGAACATCCCCGTTAGATCGGCCGCCGGCCGCCAGATCCGCAAGGCCTTCGTGCCCAGAAAATCTCAAATTTCAAATTTCAAATTTCAACTTCTTTCCTGCGACTACTCGCAGATTGAGTTGCGCGTGATGGCGGCGCTGGCCAACGACGCGACCATGATCGAGGCCTTCCGCAACCACATCGACATCCACACCATCACCGCCGCCAAGGTGTTTGTCATTGAGCCCGCGGGCGTCACCTCCGACATGCGCCGCACCGCCAAGATGGTCAACTTCGGCATCATCTATGGCATCTCCGCTTTCGGGCTCTCGCAGCGCCTCGCCATCCCGCGCACCGA